>MDTG01411889.1_pt1 | contig 14124 bp, 11 predicted proteins | sample 811421 | NCBI WGS metagenome assembly MDTG01 (sample SAMN05326645, study PRJNA326480) | marine metagenome | isolation source: seawater | place: Pacific Ocean: South East | collected 2011 | reverse complement strand
TAAATTTATAACACTTTATTTATGTTTCTTGTATTATATTATTATTATTATTATTATTTATTAAATTCTAAAATAAATTAATTTTAGAATAGTATAATGTTTTTATGTTATTTAATAGAAATAACATAAAATCCGGCCGCAGGTCATAACCGTTTGATTGATATATGTATACCATTATATATAGATTATTATAAAAAGTTTGTATGTAATATAATTATTTTATAAACTTATATATATCAATATATAATCTATTTCAATCTTCATTTATGACAATCTATTTAGGACGAACTTGTTAGTTCGGACGAACCATATTATTCCAAAAATCTATTTTAATCTTCTTTTATTATAAAACTATTAAATAATATTATATACATTATAATGCGTTCTATATATCTTATAGCAAATAATCCAAATTATGTAAATAATAATTTAAAAATACCTAAAAAAGATGATATTATTGTTAGATTTAATCATGGTAGTATAAATACATTAAAATTATTTAATGGTATTACCAATATATTAGTTTTAAGAGTAAATCAACATGGATTTCATGGTATTAAAAATAATACTATTATAAATAAATATATAATATCAACAAAAGATATATATAATACAAAATTTTATGTTTTAATATGGAATAATAAACACTTAAATGATGTTATAAATAATACACAAATAAATGATAATATAAATATTGATAATATTATAATATCTGAAAATAGTCCATCATTTTTAAATAAATCACCATCATCCGGTTTTGTTTTTCTGAATTATATAATTAAGAAATATAAAGATAGTAAAATATATTTGGTTGGATGGAATTTTCATAAATTTGATTTACCATCATGTCATGATTTTATTCAAGAAGAATATATTGTTAGAAAATTAATGGAAATTAATGAAAATATTAAAATAATATAAATTTCTGCACTGTATCTCCTATATGAGTATTTATTTCATAAAAATACCAATTATTCCATTTTTTAGATAATTCATTTAACTCCTTAATTTCTATTTTACATTCTATAATTTGATTATATGTTAATCCAATTAATTTATCTCCTATATTTTTATTTAATGTTATAATTTTTGAACAGAATATAATTCATCTTTCCATCCTTTTTTACTATAAAATTAATATTCTTTCATTATATTACTTTATATAAGTTCTTTAAATACAAATACTTAAAGAGTTTATTATAAATTTATTATTTTTATTCTTACAAAATTATTTATAAGTTCTTTAAATACAAATACTTAAAGAGTTTATCACAAAAAGTTTATTCCCATTGTGGATCATCATCCCAAGAAAGTTCTTCCTGTTCTTCTTCAAAATCATCTTCTTCAAAATCATCTTCTTCAATATCATCTTCAGATGAATTCTCTGTTATTTCAGATTTATTGATTAAAGAAATTGGTTTAGAATATTTTTTTGTTGATAAAATAACAGGATTTTCCATTTTAAGTTCTTGAACTTTTGATGTATCTGTCTTAATAATAAGAGTTGGAGCAGGTGGAATTTCTTCTACTTGCTCTTTTACAATAATATCAGACCAAGAAACTTTATTTTGGTTTTCAGATGAGGATTTTTTTTTGATAGTGAATTTAATAGTTGCCTTCTTGGATTTTGTCTTAGGAAGATCATACCATTCATCTTCATTATCTACTTCCTTACATTCAATATCCTTTTTGGGAGTTAGTGAAGGAAAATTAGAACTATCAAGTGCTTTCTCAATTTGTTCTTTAATCTTCTTCTTTTCAATATCAACAATCTCTTCCTTTGTTAGAATAACAGGAACGACATATGGAGTAATCTCAACAACCTTAAATGGTTTTTCATTAAACTTAAAATCTCGAATATGAAGACCAACAAATAAATTTTTCTTTTTCTTCTCAATATCACCATAACAATAATCAAGTTTGATTGTTTTGTTATTGAATTTGATTGAAATCTGTTTTACTCTACCATCGCTTTCATTCCTACATGGAATTCCACGAAGGCAAGCAGAACAGATTGAAATAAAAATAGGAGATGTTGTTCCAATTTCTTTCATAATTTTATTTTTAATTACGGTTGCCTGTTTAGGATTTAAATTCCATAATGGATTTTTAATAAATTTTTTGAGTTCGTCTCTACATTTTAATTTAGGAATATCATTTGTTCCCATAATATCAAATAAAGATACACCACTGCTAAGTACTTCTTGAAAAGTCTTCGTCATTTTTTAACTTGTTAAAAAACAGTTTTTTTAATATATAAATTTTTATATATTTATCAAAATCAAATTTTTATATTTATAAATTTGATTTAATAATGATGTTTTATATACATATATATAAACTTTCACTTCTGAAAATATGTGCGACGCAACTCAAAAAAACAATGATATTGAAGACCTTCTCGTTAATGCTAAGGGACAGAAAAACATCAACGTTGAAGATTGTAAGAAACACAAAGAACTACTTATTAATATTCTAAATGAAATAGAACATATTAATAACGTTAGTGAATATGATAAACTATATGTACGTCTATGTCATCATTATTCAGCAAAAAATACTTCTGGTGAAATGGCAAAGAAATGCGAATTAACAACGTTATATAAATTTCTTCTTATTAATAATGAGATTGAACCTTCTCCTAAATTTGAGAAATACAATGTCGTTAAACCAAATAGAGGAAATTCTGGTGTATTAGTTATTGCTGTTATGCTTTCTGATAAACCTAATGGTCAAGAATTTACTTGTAAATGGGACTGTGATTATTGTCCGAAAGAACCTAATATGCCACGCTCTTACATATCAAATGAACCTGCTGTTTCACGCGGTGCTCGTAATGGATTTGACCCTTGTCGTCAATTCAATGAACGAGGTACAACTCATTTTCTCAATGGTCATACTATTGATAAGATTGAACTTCTTATTCTTGGAGGAACATTTAATTCCTATCCAAAAGATTATCGAAAAGAATTTATTAAGATGCTTATTTATAGTGCTAATACATTCTTTCAGATTAATAAACGTTCTCCATTTTCTCTTGAAGAAGAAGTAATTATTAATGAAACTGCTCGTGTAAGAGTAATTGGTATTACTATTGAAACACGTCCAGATTGTATTAGTGGTCCTTTTCTAAAAGAACTTAGAGAACTTGAAGTAACCAGAATTCAAATGGGTGTTCAACATACAGATGATGATATTCTATCTCAGAATAACAGAGGTCATAAAGTTAAACATTCTATTCGTGGAATTCAAATGGCAATGAATGCTGGGTTTAAGGTTGATATTCATCTTATGACTAATCTTCCTGGAAGCACCGCAGAAAAAGACCGTAAGATGTTTAATTATGTTCTTAGTAATCCAGATATTCAAGGAGACCAGTGGAAGATTTATCCACTTCAAGTAACTCCATGGACTACTGTGTCTAAAAAGTTTGAATCTGGTGAATATATTCCATATCCTGCTAATGATATGTTTGAAGTTATTCTTGAAGCAAAAATTAAGATTTGGCCGTGGATTAGGAATAATCGTATTATTCGTGATTTCTCTTCTAAGGATGATTTGGCAGGTAATATTGTTCCTCATATGAGGCAAGAACTTCATATTGAACTTAAAAAAAGAGGACAACAATGCCATTGCATCCGTTGCCTTGAACCAAGAAATGATACTAGTTCTATTCATCTTGCACGTCTTACAACAAGATGTATCCAAAAACAGATTGATAATGACTATGGAACTACTCATATGAAAACTTCTAATTCTATTGATTATTTCATTAGCTTTGAAAGTTGTTCATGTGATAGTTGTGAATTGTATTATTGGCATCTTATTCGAGGTGATAAATACTTTGAAGGATGTCCTAACAGGAATAAGCTTTATGGGTTTCTAAGACTTCGAATTATGAATTGCACTGATAAAACATTTCCTGAATTATGTAGTCGTAAGATTGCATTTATTCGTGAATTACATGTTTATGGAAAAATTACAGCAGTTGGTTCATCATCTACTAAGGATGGAATTCAACACTATAATTTTGGAAGACGACTTATTAGTGCTGCTGAGAATATTGCTAAAAAACATAAATGTGATAGAATTTCTATTATCTCAGGTGTTGGTGTTCGCAAATACTATGAAAAGTTTAACTATATCAAAAGTGATGTAGGTAAATATATGATTAAAGATATTGATTATACTCCATCTTTAAAATACTCAGAATATATTATTCCTAGTATTATTTGTTGGATTGCTATTATCTGTATTATCTATTATTGATATATATTCTAAAAATTGAATAAATTATAAATTATCAACAACATAAGGTATAGGTTCAAATAACCTCATACGCAAGGTAGATTAAACCCACGGTTTAATCCGACATAAGAAGCACATTTGGTAAAAATGTTTAAAATTGTAAAATTATTAAGTGATAAATATGGGTTTGATTATGATGATGCTATTGAATTAGTTAAATCTGATTTATATAAATTAGAAAAAGAAGAACTTATTGAAAATCCATCAAATTTACTTATTTTATGTGGCAATGAAGAAACAGAAAAAGAGAACTTAAACTATATATATAATAATAAACCTCATTATTTGATAGATAAACTAAAACCAAATAATAAAGGAAATATTGGAGAGAATTTTATATATAAATTATGTAATATATGTAATATTACAAATGAATATAATGGAACTAAAAATAAAAATTCTGATGATGGAACATTCGATATATTAATTAATTCAAAAAGATGTGAAATTAAAACAGCGTGTCAAGGTAAAAAAGGAACTTTTCAACATGAAACACTTAGAAATGAAGGATGTGATTTTTATATATTTGTTAGTATATGTCCTTCATATTCATATATAACCATTCTTCCAAAATTCAATCTGAATGAAAATTGCTATTATATGTCATCTTCAAAAGATAAGAAACAAAAATTTATTAAACCTCATCTTAGAAAAGGTGCTTCAAATGTATATAAATTTGATTTTTCAGAAAAACATATTTTACAAGCAATCCAAAATGACCATAGTATAAAATTATGTAATGATGAAAATAATAGTTTTGATTTTGTAAAAGATTTTTTTACAAAAAAAATTGTTTAAATATTTATTACATAATAGTTCATTACATAAAATGTTCCATTATTTGAGATGTTCGTATATTATAAGCTGAATTAGTTGATAAAAATGCAATATCACTCCATTTAATTTGTCTAAATTTATTTAGATTTTCTTCTCTATTTTTATTAAATACAATCCCATATCCTTTTTTACGAGGTAATTCATTAAATGTATTATAATATTTCATATTATCTTCTCCATAACAAGTTGAGGGAATATATATATCACATTTATAATGCATATTTTTATTACGAGTTGTTGATGGTGTTCCTCCATCCGATAATGAATAAATTTTAATAATTGAATTATCTTGTTTTTTGATTTCATATTTATTGTTTGTTTTATATTTAGACCATATTTGGAATATACAATTTACTTTAACTTCTGTCTTAGACGGTTCATAAAAGTGTGTATCTAACTTTTCACTATGAATTAAATTATATCCTTTCACTCTTTTTCGTGGAACACCCTTTCCATCACTTTCAAACAATTGTGGTAATATAAAACATACATAATCAGCAAAATCAAACGAATGATTAATAAATCGCAATGCCATATTCCCTCTTAATCCAAATGGAGGATTTCCAATTACTATATTTTTTTCTTTATTCACCGGAGACCATTCTAAATAATCACATTTTATTATATTTTTACAAATGTGTTCATTCGTAGTTGATGATTGTGGTTCTATATCAAGTGCGGTTGTTTTTGATAATGGCAATACATTTAAAAATGCTCCATCTCCTGCACTTGGTTCTATGAAATTATAGGTAGATATATCATCACCTAATTCATTTATTATTTCATATACTTTATTATAACAATATTTAACTGTATTTGGTGGTGTAAAGAATTGGTCTTTATCTTTACTATTATATAAACTATAATCAATTGTAATATTACATATTTTCATTAAATCAAACTCATATGATCGAGGAACTTTATTTAAATCAATCCACCGTTTTACTGTTCCATTCGCAACATTCAATTTATTAGCAATATCTTTATATGTATATTTAGATAATGCTTCTGATATTAATGATTGTTTATTCATATTTATTATATTATATTATACTATTACTTTTATATTTTTATCAATTTTTAAATTTATAGTATTATTTATAAGTTATTATTAAACAATATTTATCAATATACGATAATGTATATATATCTATTCATATAAACATTTAGCAATTCTTTTTGCATCTACTAAATCTTCATCATAAAAAGGTTCATATATTTCATCTCCAAATTTATCTTTAATAATATCATTATTAGAATTAAGCAGAATTTGAATTAGTGCCTGACCACAAACAACAACAATCATAGATTTAGTTGAATTTAACATTTCTTCAATTGAATGAGGACAATATTTGAGTAGAATATCTTGATTTGTTGTATGATACTCAGATGAACCATCACAACATTTAGCAAGTTCTCTCGCCTTCTCTTCACATATATTTGGATTATAGCAAGTATTAATAATTGACACAAGGTCTCTCATACTATCTACTGAATGAGGAGGATGAGTATGAATAGATGGTATTGGATATAACTCGCATTTCTCTTTTTCATCTAAAATAACAATTTTACTACTATCTATATAAGGACAATTTACAACTGTTTTTTGTTCTAATATATTATAATCCACAAATGTATTTATAGAATGATATGAAGAAAACACAACAACCAGTTTTTCATCTTTGTTGTAAATTGATGTTGTAAAATCAAACTGATTATACCATTTAGCAATACAACTCCATATATTAGTATATTTAGGTGTCAGTTTTGAAGATACAGAAATACAACCAAGTTTAGATATTGTTTCATTCAAAGATGCTAATAGTTCTTCTGGATTAGATGTCGTTGATGTATAAAATGTATTTGGATGCATTACACGTTTTGGATAAATTGGAACAGAATTCATCTTTTATAATATTATTATTGATATTAGTTTATATAATCAATTTTTGATAATTAATAGATATTTATAAGTTTTTTAGAATAGATCCTTAATTTGTTGGGGACAATACCCACATCCATATAAACCATAGTATTAATACTATAGCCATCATTGGTTCATCCCCCGGGTCAGAAGACCGAGATGCATCTGACGTTGCATAGGTATAGAGAAGATCTGTTTCTACGTCATCACACCAATTGTAAAAGTCGTACGCCGTTGTAACAGAGATGACCAAGAAAATGACGAGACGGGTGATGTTGTTACGTAACATCTTTGCAAGAAAATAACATATAATATGACTTACTATTTTCTCTCGTCAATTTTATTAATATCATCATATATAATATTACATAAATAGTATATTGATTGAATAAAAATAAGAGACGACATTAAAAATATATATTCTATTATTGATTTATAATTATCAATCATTATAATAGTATATATAGATACACAACCTGTAAATATATTATATATTGATTTTGGAGAACATATAGTAGATATATCAATCAGACTTCTTATTACAAATATATCAAATATAAGTGTTATATTTAATAAATTTAAAAATATAGTATTGTTTTGTGTTAGTATCATTTATTATTATTGGTTAATATTCTTTTATATTTATTTATAATATGAAATTATTACTTAATTATAGTGGATTTAGTATTATAACAAATATTGATAAATTTAAAAGAAAAAAATATTTACTCTGTATGCCACAAGGAGGATTAAATGACCAATTATCAATAATTAAAAAATGTTATATATATTGTAGATTACATAATAGAATATTATTAATTAATACAACAAAAAGTTGTTATGGTGTTAATTTAAGTAATTATATAAATTTTATAATCACAAATGATGTTGAAATTATATGTAATTTAAATATAATTAAAAATATAATTAATTCTCATAATTTTACTATATATCCAAATATAGATAAAAATATATTATGGACAATGAATATGTATTGGACAAAAAAAGGATATTATATAAAAAATATAGACATTTATATTAGTAGTGATTTAAATACAATTTATAAAGAAGATATTTTAATATATTGTAATTGTGGTAGTGATAATCCATGTTCAATTTTAAAAATTATACAATTTAAAGATAATGTAAAAAATGAATATATTAATAGATTAAATAAAATTCCTAAACCTTATTTGGCAATACATATTAGAAATACAGATTATAAATGTGATTATAAAAAACTATATTATGATAATGAAAAAAAAATACTAAATGAAAAAAATATATATGTAGCAACAGATGATATTAATGCTCTAAATTTTTTTAAATCAAAACGGAATATATATAATTTCACAACTTTTCAAAATAAAAGAACATCCAATAATCTTCACTATGATAAATCAATATCATCTAATACACGTTTTATGGATACTTTATGTGATTTATTAATTTTAGGTTCATCTTATAATATATTAACTATTTCAAAAGGAGGATATATAAAATTAGCAAAAATAATTTGTTATGATAAATCTATATTATATTCGTTATTATACTAATTATATTATGTTTATAATATCATATGTCAAAATATTTACTTTGTTATCCACAAGGTGGTTTTACAGACCAACTAAGTGTTATGATGAGATGCTATAAATATTGTGAGAGATATAATAGAACTCTTTTAATAAATACAACTAAAAGTTCTTATGGTATTAATTTATCTGATTACTTAAATTTTAAAACACCAGACGGAGATATAAATATAATATGTGATATAAATATTATTGAAAATATATTAAATAATAATATATTATCAATATATCCAAAATTTGATAAAAGTATATTAACAACAATGAATATGTATTATACAATAGATGGATATAAAACATCTGATACTCATGAATTAATAGTAGCACCTCTTGATAAAAATTATACAGAAGATATTATATTATATGCACATTGTAGAATACATGATGATTATCCAATTGAAATGTTTAATATTATGAAATTAGAAAAAGTAGTTATTGATGAATTTGAAAATAGATTAAGTAAAATACCAAAACCATATACATCAATACAAGTAAGAAATACTGATTATCAATGTGATTTTAAAAAATTATATAATGATAATAAAGAAAAAATTCATAATATATCTAACTTATTTATTGCAACCGATCATCCACATGTTCTTCAATTCTTTCAATCAAAAAGAGACGTATATAATTTTACAACATTTCCAACAGAAGTTCAATTAAAAACATGTCCTAATTTACATTATAATATTGGTATTCCATCTAAAACACGAATATTAGATACATTATGTGATTTATTTATAATATCACATAGCCAAGAACTTCTATCCGTATCTATTGGGAGTTATATAAGACTTGCGAGAGGATTATTTAATAATAAAAAAATTATATATAATTTAATTAAAAATAAGTAATATTAGTTAGTATTTATATCTCCATATTTAAGAATTAGTTGTTGAGAATTTCTATGATTATTTGGAATATACCATTTTTTCTTTTTTGGATTCCACATTGCCCCCATTTTTTTTACTTCATCTTTATTACTATATGGAACATTTAGATATACACATTCTGCGATTGATTTTTTTTTTTCAAATGTATTATTTTTTTTAAGTGATGATTTAGTTGATGAATTTAGTGATAAAGTATGTGATTGATTTCCTCCTCTGATTGCAAGGGTTGCCAACATGTCAGCGCCTTCATTGCCTAATGAATGTCTATCTTGTTTTCCTGTATGTGCTTTAATATGTTTAAATTTGATATTAGGTTTATCTTTAAATGCGATATATGCTTTCTTCACTAATTCCATATTTGGTTTTTTATCTGTCCATCCATTAGAAGCTAATTTACGCCCATATGAAGTACATGCTTTCATGGCATAATCACTATCATAATATATATGAACTTCTCTTTTATCTTCTATCTCTTTTTTTAAAATAATTGATACATCAATCATTGCATTAATCTCTGCTGTATTATTTGATTGTTTTCCTTTAAATCTTCTACTTACATTTCTTGTATCTCCATTTCCAAAAAAAACTCCTACTCCTGCTAATGCATTTGCTTTTCCATTATTTATACAACCTCCATCTGTATATACTTCTATTGGTGATTTTGATTGAATAATACCTTGATTTTTTATATTAGAGATTGGTTGAATAATATTAGATTTTGGATGGATGATATTAGATTTTGGATGAATAATAGTTTGTTCATTAGTTATATCAGATTGTAGTGAATTATCTATTGTAAAAAAACATTCTTTATTGTTTGACAATGGTTCTCCTCCAAAATATTTTGATAAATCTTCATATTTAGGTTCTTTTTTAACAACTCCATTTTTATAATAATATTCAGCATCATTAATATTATTAAATTTTTTATACATTGCTGAACTGTATCCTTTTATTTGTTCTAAGCATTCATCCCAACTTTCATAAACACCTGTTTTATATCCTTTATATACTGCATAATATTTCATATAATATATACATATTAATCTCTTTTTATTATTCAATTTTATATTTATTGATATTGATTAATATATGTATATATATTAATACAATGCCATCTATTAAAGCACCTTCTAAAAAAAGTGTTCGTAAATCTGTAAAAGCAACTCAAAAAAAAACTATTAAAGTTCACAATACTGTTAAATCTGTAAAAACATCTCCCAAAGCATCTCCTAAAAAAACTATTAAAAATCGTAATACTAATAAATCAATAAAAGCATCTGCCAAAATATCTTCCAAAAAATCTAACAATAAATTTAATATTATGACTAAGATAGGTATTTTAGACCCAGGAGGAAAAGCGCCAAATCCATTAACAGGAGAACCATATGAAAATCTTTACAAAGAAGATACTCTCGAAATTAATGGTAAAGAATATCCTGCAACATATGCAGTAATAGCAAAAAAAAGATGGGAACATCTTCCTGTTTATCAAAAAAAAGAAGAAGTACTCAAAGCAATGGATAAACACCAAGTATTATTGGGTATATCTGGAACAGGAAGTGGTAAATCTGTTTTATTGCCTAAATTTGCATTACATATATCTAATTATAAAAAGAAAGTATTATGTTGTATTCCTAAAAAATCATCAGCAGAAAGTGCAGCTAAATTTGCGGCAGTATGTATGGATACACCAATTGGTGCGGGTGTTGGATATTATTTTAAAGGTAAAAGAGAAACATCTGATAAAACACTTCTTGAATTTACAACAACTGGTAGTTTAACTTCTCGTTTAACTGGTTCTCCCGAAGCAATTGATGAATATGGAACTATTATATTAGATGAAATTCATGAAGCATCTGTTCAAAGTATTATGTGTATATTACTACTTAAAAGAATTGCTTTAAAAAGAAAAGACTTAAAAATAATATTTATGAGTGCAACTGTTGATGTTAGTATGTACGAAAAATATTTTCCAGCACCTCATTTCAATTTTGGCTCAGTTGATTTAGGTTCAAAAACAACACATACTATAAAAGACCTTTATTTAGAAAGACCAATTGGTCCTCGTGAAGTTGAAGAAGCAACAACAAAAAAAATAATAGAACTTCTTAAAAATACAGAAAAAGGTGATATATTAGGTTTTGTTAAAAGTGGTGGAGAAGGAAGAAAAATATGTGGGTTATTAACACCTGAATGTAAGAAATTAGGTTATAATATATTCTGCACTGAATTAGAATCCAAAAGTACAAAAAATAAACATAAAAATAGTGGTATTGCTAAATCAGAATATGCCTTGAATGCGTTATTATATAAACAACATCCAAATATGAATAAAAATAATCCTCCTGATAGAAAAATAGTATTAGCAACAAATGTTGCTGAATCATCTTTAACAGTTGAAGGAATTGTATATGTTATTGATACAGGATTAGCATTAGAAAGTTCATATAATCCCGATGAAATGGCAAGAACATTAAAAGATGAATATATTTCAAAAGCAGCAATTCAACAAAGAAGAGGAAGAGCAGGTAGAACACAACCAGGTGAATGTCATCATTTATATACAGAACAGCAATATAATAGTTTTAATGATTTCCCAATACCAGACATGCAAAAAACTGACCTGAGTAGTGATATGATAGATATACTTCGGTTAGATGAAATACAAAATGTTGGTGATTTACGAAAATTTTTAGGAGAATTAATATCTCCACCAGAAGAAAAATTTGTTAAAGCAGGATTAATGATTTTACATGGACTTGATATTATAACATCTATGGAGGATGATGGTGTTGGAACTCCTCTTGGTAGTGCTATATCTATGTTTAGAGGTGTTAAACCAACTCATGCTAAAAGTATTATATCAGCTTATTTTAATTATTGTAAAAACGAAGTGGTTGATATTATAAGTGCTATTATATTAATGGATGGTCGTATGGAAGGATTATTTATTAAATATTATAAACCAAAACCAGATGACCCAAAAGGAATATCAGAAACTGAATATAAAAAAATCATGAAACAATTTGTTCATAAATATGGCGATCATCTCAGCATTTTAAAAGCAATTAATATTTTTAGAGAAAAGAAACAAGAACAAACGGACGGTGTTATTACAGGAGGAGATTTAAAAAGATGGTGTAAAGATAATTATTTAAGTTATAGAGTTCTTGATGGAATTAAAAGACAATCACAAGAAATAGGTCGTGCTATTTCAAAAATAAGAGGAAATGGTAAAAAAAGAAATATTGGTAATAAACAACTTGGAACTATTAAACCAATGGAACTTGCATTAAATAATGGAAATAATGAGAATAATTCAAATAATACATCTATACAAGAAGGAGGAACATTTAATAATTTAGAACAATATATCCCACAAAATACAAGTCTTAAAAATAAAGATGATATGATATTAAAATCATTATTAGATGGTTGTTATATTAATGTTGGATTACAAACAAAAAAGAGTTCATATATTACTTGTTTCCCTCCTAAAAAAGTCGAAGCGAGCGTTAATAGAGATACAACTTTATCTGTATTCGGAAAGATATGTATGTATGATGAATTATTTGTTTCTAATATGGGTACAAAATATAATATTGTTTCTAAATTTCCAGATACAATAATTAAACATCTTAATCTTAATGTTAAACAATTATTAATAGATTGTCAAAGTGCTAAACAAATAATGCCTTCCAGAGGACATAATAAACCTGCTTGGGGACAAAAAGGTCAATATGGGAAAAAGGCACATAAAGGGCAAAAAGGCAAACGGGGAAAGAAAAGTAAAAAAAAACATAAAAAAAGTAAAGGAAAATGGTATAAGAGAGTATAAATTTTATAGTAAATTATATTATAATTAGATTTATTATATATAATCAAAATGATTATATGTAATCTAGTATTATTATATATAATCAAAATGATTATATGTAATCATTCATAAACATGATCTCCACAACTATGGTAAAATTTATCAAGTAACTATTTTGAAAATCCACTAATATTAGGATAAATAAATGCCATATGCTTACAAAAGCGTTTAGGACCTCTATATTTAAAATCACAGCAAGTACAAGTTGTTGTATTACTATCAACTGTAATAATATAATCTTTCACATAATACTCACAAGATTTAAATATTCCAGGAGTAGATGGAGGTTTAGGTACTATTTTACTATCAGAATATTCATACTTTTTTACAAGTGCATTATATAATGATGGATTTTTAATACTTTCTCCATTTGTATAATATGAAACATATAAATGGTTCATATGCTTACAATATGAATTTGTGTGATGATTATGAGGACAAGTACATTTTAAATCTCCATCTGGTAGAATACTAACTACATATTTTTTGTTAGGAGTTGAAAAACTATTTACAATAAACTCGTTTTTAGATGATTGTTGTTCAACAAAAATAGGTGTTGGTGGAAGTCCTTCGTATGATATGTCATCAATAATACTATTGATGCTTTCCCCTTCAGGATTGTCATCAATAATACTATTGATGCTTTCCCCTTCAGGATTGTCATCAATAATACTATTGATGCTTTCCCCT
>MDTG01403610.1_pt1 | contig 14124 bp, 14 predicted proteins | sample 811421 | NCBI WGS metagenome assembly MDTG01 (sample SAMN05326645, study PRJNA326480) | marine metagenome | isolation source: seawater | place: Pacific Ocean: South East | collected 2011 | reverse complement strand
GGACAAAGTTTATTACTAGAAACGAATATCTTTGGAATTAATAAAAATTTATATAATAAAGTAATTAGTGTAAGTTTTAAAAAATTTATTAGATCTGAAAAAAAATTTAAAAACTTTGAATATTTAAAAAAACAAATAAAATTAGATATAAAACAAGCAAAAAACTAAAAATGTCTAAAGATACGTTACAATTACCTAAAACAGCTTTTTCTATGAAAGCTAGCCTTCCAATTAAAGAACCAGAAATTCTAAAAAAATGGGAAAAAAATAAAATTTTTGATAAATTAAGAAAAAATTCTAAAGGTAAAGAAAAATTCGTTTTACATGATGGCCCTCCGTATGCAAACGGACACATACATATGGGCACCGCTCTTAATAAAATTTTAAAAGACATGATTACACGTTTTCATCAAATGAATGGAAAAGACTCAGTTTATGTTCCAGGCTGGGATTGCCATGGTTTACCTATCGAATGGAAAATTGAGGAACAATACAAAAAAAAGAAAAAAAATAAGGATGAAATTCCTATTAAAGATTTTAGACAAGAGTGCAGAGAGTTCGCAAATAGTTGGATTGATGTTCATATTAAAGAGTTTAAACGACTAGGCGTTGTTGGAGATTTTGAGAACTATTATTCTACTATGAGCTATGAAGCAGAATCGCAAATCGTGAGGGAACTAGGTAAATTTCTTTTAGATGGTAGCCTGTATCAAGGATTTAAACCAGTTTTATGGTCGACTGTAGAAAAGACGGCTTTAGCTGATGCAGAAGTTGAATACTTGGATCATACTTCAAATACAATATATGTAGCTTTCAAAATCAAAGAGACTAAAAAAGAATTTTTAAAAGATGCTAGTATAATAATTTGGACCACAACACCTTGGACAATACCAGCAAATAAGGCATTAGCGTTTAATAGCAATATAGAATATTCAGTTTTAGAAATAGAAAACTTAGAATTTTTTAAGGAAAAAAAGATTGTAGTCGCAAAAAATCTTATCCCTTCAATAATTAAAGAATGCGGTATAAATAATTATAAAGAGCTTAAAAATTTTAAAGGATCTGAATTTGAAGGGGTTATTTGCAGCCATCCATTCATAAAAATGGATTTTGACTACAATGTTCCAATGTTAGACGCTCAATTTGTAAACTTAGATCAAGGAACTGGTATCGTTCATTGTGCACCAAGTCATGGTCCAGACGATTTTAATTTGTGTTTGAAGAACAATATACCATCTCATTATACAGTAGATAATGCAGGTCTTTACACAAACGAAATACCTTTTTTCACAAACACTCATATATTTAAGGCAGATCCAATTGTAATAGATAAGTTAAAAGAGCAAAAAAAATTACTTAAGAGTGATAAACTTAATCATAGTTATCCTCATTCGTGGAGGTCAAAAGCACCTTTAATTTATAGGGCTACACCCCAATGGTTTATTTCAATGCAAAAAAATAATCTCAGGAATAAAGCAATCAAAGCTATTAAAAATACTATTTTTTATCCTGATAAAGGTAAGGAAAGATTATTATCAATGGTAGAGGGAAGGCCAGATTGGTGTGTTTCAAGACAAAGAGTATGGGGTGTTCCATTACCAATATTTATTAATAAAAAAACAAAAGAGCCTTTAAAAGATAAAAAAGTAATAGATAGAATAGCTTCTATTTATGAAAAACAAGGCTCAGACTGTTGGTTTACTGACGATCCAAAAGTTTTTTTAGGAGACGAATATAATCCAGATGATTATCAAAAACTTAACGACATCGTTGAAGTATGGTTTGATAGTGGATCAACACATAGTTTCGTTTTAGAAAAAAGAAAAGATTTAAAATGGCCTGCTGATATGTATTTAGAGGGGTCAGATCAACATAGGGGATGGTTTCACTCGTCATTACTTGAGTCATGTGGCACAAGAGGTAAAGCTCCTTTTGAAAGCATTCTTTCGCATGGCTTTGTTGTAGACGGCAAAGGTATGAAAATGTCAAAATCGATGGGTAATGTTATTTCCCCAGAAGAAATTTTAAAAAATTATGGAGCAGATATTCTAAGAGTTTGGGTTGCTGCTTCTGATTACGCTGAAGATTTACGAATTGATAAAAGCATTTTGACTCAACACGCAGAATCCTACAGGAAAATACGAAATACCTTTCGATTCATGTTGGGTAATTTAAAGGATAAATATGAAAAACAAGATTTTGAAAAAATAGATGTAAAAGAATTTGACGAGCTAGAACAATTTATATTGCATAAAATTTATCATATAAGCAAGTCTGTAGAAACTAATTTAAAAAATTATAATTTTCATAAGCTATATAAAGAATTATTAAGTTTTTGCACTTTAGATCTTTCATCATTTTATTTCGATATAAGAAAAGATGTCCTTTATTGTGATAGCCTTGTTTCAAAAAAGAGGATCAATTGCGTTAAAGTTTTGAATATAGTTTTAGAAAGCTTACTTAAATGGTTTGCTCCTATTTTAGTTTTTACAACAGACGAAATATATAGCTTGATAAGCAAAGACGAAAAAAATATACATGAACATTTTTTTGTAAAAGTTCCAAAAAAATGGGAGAACAAAGAATTAAATGACAAATGGGATCAGTTGTTTAAGATTAAACAAGAGGCAAATATTGCTATAGAGGCTAAAAGATCGTCAAAAGAAATTGGTTCTAGCTTAGAAGCTGAAGTAAAATTAAGTGTAGATAAAAATAAGTTTGAATTGTTAAAAAATTTAGATTTAGCTGAGTATCTTATTACTTCGAAAGCAGAGAAAGTTTTAATCAAAGATGAAGATATAAAAATTGAGGTAAATAAAGCCAAAGGCAATAAATGCCCAAGATGTTGGAAAATTCTGGAAGAAAATTGCACCAGATGTTCAAGTTTAATATGAAATGATTTTATCAAAAAGAATAAGAGAATTTAAAAAAAATTTATTAAAAAAAGAAAATATAATTTCATTTTTTATAATTCTAATACTTTTTTTGTTTGATAGAATTTCTAAATTAAAAATTATTAATGAGATAGATGCAGGTCCCAAATATGTGAATGACTTTATTAATTTTGATTTAATATGGAATACTGGGATCGGTTTTGGATTATTGAGCTCTAATTCAAACTTATTTTATAATTCAGTTACAACTGTAATAGGGTTAGTGATTTTATATTTATTAATATTTGCTATCAATTCAAATAGATTTGAAAAGTTTATTATTACAGTAATAATTAGCGGTGCTCTTGGTAATTTTTATGATAGGTTATATTTTAAAGCAGTTCCAGATTTCATTGATTTGCATTATAAAAGTTTTCATTGGTTTACTTTTAATATAGCTGATATGTTTATTACAATTGGTTTAATAGCATTAATTATTTATGGTTCTTTAAAACAAAATAATGAAAAAATTTAATTGTATTATAATATTACTTTTTTTGTTTACTGGATGCGGTAGCTTAAGTGAGGCAAAAAAAGTTTTAAAAAACGAGAAGATTTCTAGTACAGATGAATTTTTCGTTAAAAAAAAGGAACCTCTTGTTCTGCCACCGGATTTTGATAAATTACCCTTACCAAAAAGTAATCAAAACCAACCTGTAAATATTCAAGAAGAAGATAAAATAAAAAAAATACTCAATGTTGAAAAGAATAATTCAGAAGAAATCAAATCTTCTTCATCATTAGAAGAGATTATATTAAAAAAAATTAGGTAGAAATAAAATGAGTGGATTACTCATCAATAATAATATTCAGGAAAGATATTTAATAAAAAATAAAAAAAAAATTTTATTAAATAAATTTACTAAATCTTCTAAGAGTCTATTTTTAGATATAGATGATCAAGACAAAACCCCAAATGTACTGAGTAAGAATTATAGATTTAATTTTAAGACCAATGACTTGAATAGTTTTAAGAAGTATAATTCTATAGCAATTATCGGTATTGGAGGTTCAATCTTAGGTTATGAAGCAATTTACAATTTTTTACAAAAAAAATCTAAAAAAAAAATTTATTTTTTTAATAATTTAGATCTAAAAAAAATCACCTCTTTTAAAAAGAAAGAAAAATTAGAAAAGATTTTATTTATAGTCATTTCCAAATCAGGTAACACAATTGAAACATTATCAAATTTCTTTAGTCTCAATATATTAAAAAGAAATTCTAAAAATATAATTATAATCTCAGAGAAAAAAAATAATTCACTTTACAAAATTTCCACACAGTTCAATTTATTTTACATTGAACATAAACCTAACATCGGTGGAAGATTTTCTGTATTATCCGAAGTTGGAATTGTACCTGCATATTTAATGGGTATAGATATAAAAAAAATTAGATTAAATACGCTTGAATACTTAAAAAAAAAGAATCAATTTATTTTAAGAGATAGTGTTATTAAACTAGCAAGTTTACTTTATGCAAAAAAGATTAAAAATATAGTTTTCCTTAATTATGTTCCTGAACTAGAAAAATTTCTTTTTTGGTGTCAACAATTGTTAGCAGAGAGTTTAGGAAAGAATAAAAAAGGTTTTTTACCTATTGTTTCAAATGTTCCTAAAGATCACCATAGTTTATTACAACTTTATTTAGATGGTCCTAATGATAAAATATTTTATATTTTTAGTGATCAGAATAAAAATAATGAAAAAGCGATTGTTCCTCAAGGGCTAGAAAGTGTAAACTTTATCAAAAACACTAAGCTTCATGAAATAAAAAAAACTCAGAAGAGCGCTTTAACAAAAATATTTAAAAAAAAATATATACCTTTTAGAGAATTCAAGATTAATTTTAATAATGAGGAAACTATTGGGGAATTATTTTCTTATTTTATTTTAGAAACAATACTTGTGGCAAAACTCACGAATATAAACCCTTATGATCAGCCCGCTGTGGAGCAAGTAAAAAGATTAACCAAAAAACTACTTACTAAAAATACCAAAAAATATTTTTGATCTCCCATATTTTTTTGTAATTAAAATATCAATATAATCTTTTAAGCCATCCCATGTTTCTCTTTCTCTGTGAATGATGATTATATGTTTAGCTTCATACATCTTGTTATCTTTAATTGATTGTAAATTTTTTATAAAAGAGCTGTCTGAATAAGGAGGGTCAAAAAAAATTATATTGTATTTTTCCTTTTTATTTATTCTTAAGAATTTTTCAATTTTATCATCAAATACGAATGTCTTATCTGATATTGATAAAATTGATAAATTTTCTTTTAGAATTTTAGAAGCTTCGTTATTTGATTCAACAAAGGTAGTTTTTTTTGCTCCCCTAGATAAACATTCAATTCCAAAAGACCCAATTCCTGAATATGTATCTAAAACTTTTGAATTTAAAAGGTTAATTTTTATCAAATTAGAGTGATTTAAAATATTGAAAATATTTTCTCTTACTATGTCTTTAAGAGGTCTTGTTTTTGAATTTTTTATATAATTTAAAGTTTTCCCTTTTAAAAACCCACTAATTATTCTCATTCTTTATCGCTCTCCATCCAATATCTCTCCTAAAAAAACCATCTTTCCAATTAATTTTTTTTAAAATTAATAAAATCTTTTTTCTAATAATATTTAATTTTTTTCCTCTAGAGGTAATATTAAGAACTCTTCCTCCATTTGACACTAGTCTATTCCTAACAAATTTTGTACCAGCATGATAGATATGGTCCATATTTGATAATTTAATTTTATTTAGATTTTTAATTTCAATATTTTTTTTATATTTTCCAGGGTAACCCTTTGAGCATAAAACAACAGTCATACTTTTATCGTTAATCCATTGTATTTTAGTTTTTTTAAGATTGTTAAGTGTGGCATCATTTAAGATTTTAACTAAATCAGTCTTTAATCTTGGAATAATTACTTGAGTTTCTGGATCGCCCATTCTTATATTATATTCTATTAGATATGGGTTATTATTTTTAATCATTAAGCCAGCATACAAAAAACCAGTATAAGAATTTTTCCTTTTTTTAAGAGCGAGTAAGGTAGGTTTTATAATTCTCGTTAATATTTTTTTTTCTAAAGATTTTGTTATAATTGGTGCTGGTGAGTAAGAGCCCATACCTCCTGTATTTGGACCTTTATCATTTTCGTAAACTTGCTTATGGTCTTGAGCTGTTCCAAAAAACTTGAATGTATTTTTATCAACAATTACAAAATAACTCGCTTCCTCTCCATCGATAAATTCTTCAAGCACTACTTTTTTTGAGGATTTAAATTTTCCACTAAATATTTCTGTGGTTTCTTTTAAAACTTTGTCTTTTGTTTTGCAAATTGTAACTCCTTTACCAGCAGCTATTCCGTCAGCCTTTACAACTATCGGCAAAGAACAATTTTGTAAAAAAATTTTAACTTGGGCTTTTTTGGTACAGATTTTAAATTTTGCTGTTGGTATCCTATTTTGATTACAAATTGATTTCATGAATGCTTTAGAACCCTCTAATTTTGCAGCATATCTATTAGGCCCAAAAACTTTAACATTATTTTTTTTTAGAAAATCAACTATTCCATTAACTAATGGTTCTTCAGGTCCTACTATTACTAAATCAATTTTATAAAGTTTGACTAAATTTAGAACCTTTTTGAAATTTAAGATATCTACATCAACATTAATAGCTATTTGAGAGGTTCCAGCGTTTCCAGGAAAACAAAAAATTTGATTTACTAAACTAGACAAATTTATCTTTTTACATAAAGCATGCTCTCTACCACCACTACCAATTAATCCAATATTCATATTTTAATTTTTATTGTATAATTTACAGATGTCCAAAAAAAAAGCTAAACTTATTTTTAATCACAATTATTTCGAGATTGTCGAGGCGGGAGATTATGTTTTGTGTGCAATATCAGGAAAAGAAATACAACTTCAAAATTTAAATTATTGGAATGTAGAATTACAAGAAGCATATTATTCTCCAATAGAAGCAGATATTAGATATCAAAATATTAAAAAATAATTCTTATTTCCATCTATCGTGTGTCCAAATCCATTGATTTGGATTTCTTATAATCATACCTTCTAAAATTTCATTTAATTTTTCTGTTAACTGTATCTTATTTTTAAAATCTTTATTTTTTATTTCTTTAAAAAATTCAATTTGAAAACTATTATTTTTATTTCTTTCTATGTATACAGGCACTATATCTAAATCAAATTTAGCAGAAAGTTGTGCTGGCAAAGTAGTCGTAAGCGCAGGTTTACCAAATAAATTTATTTTTTCACCTTCACTTACTCTTTGATCAATCATAAGTGCAATGCTATGATTATTTTTAATAAATTTAATCGCATCTTTTACTCCTTTTAAGCCTTTTTTAATTTGATTTTTACAAATATATTTTTTTCTTAAATATTCCATAAAAGGATTGATAAAAATATTATTTAACGGACGATAGATTGTAGCGAGAGGAATGTTTTTTTTTGTTATTTCCATAGACATCAATTCAAAATTAGCAAAGTGACCTGAAACAAATATTACAGGTTTTTTTTGATGAATTATTTTTTTTAAATTGTTTTCACCTTTTAAAGTAATATGTGCGAAATTCTTTTTAAATTGATTTAAAAAAATATACTCTATGAAAACCATACCATAATTATACCACATGTTATTAATAATTTTCTTCTCATTCACATTAGAAATTTTATCTTTATAGATATTTAAATTTTTCTTAATTATTTTATTTGATTTGAATAGCGGTCCTATTTTCGAAAAGATATTTGAAAAGATTACTCGACTAATTTTAAGTCCTAATAACCTGCCAAGTAAAAAAAAGAGATAAATTAATATAGCTTGGAAAAAATAATTAATTTTTTTTATCATATAATTTTATAATTTTAGAAAGAAGCTTTTCTTGTAAATTAATTTCTAAATTTACTTGAAGGTAATCTATGTTATTTAATTTGAAATCTTTAATCTTAAAATAATCTTTTTCAGTCATTATAACTGTGCAATTTTTCTCTGTAGCTTTTTTCGTAATATTTTCTATTTCATCTTTTGAAAAAATATAATGGTCAGGAAATATCAATTTTTCCTCGATTTTTAAGTCATAGCTTTCAATTAATTGAAAAAAATTATCAGGATTACCGATCCCAGCGACAGCATGTAATTTTTTATTTTTAAATTTATGAATATTTACTGGCTTATAATGTGAGTAAAATATTTCCAAATTATTATTAATTTTTAAAATTTTTTCTTCAAATTTTTTCACTTTATGACCGTTAATAATGACAATGTGAGCTTGTTGTAATGCAGTTAAATTTTCTCTTAGAGGTCCCGCTGGCAAAACAAATCCATTTCCTATTAGTTGATTGCTATTGAAACAAACTATATTTAAGTTTTTTTTAATTGCATAGTCCTGAAACCCATCGTCCATTATTACTAAATCCGTGTCTGACCTTTCTAGTTTTCTCAACTCTTCAACTCTATTTTTAGTCAATATTAAGTTATCAAATTTACTTTTAATAAGTTTATATTCGTCAGTGTGACTCTGGTAATACTTTCTCAACAATGCTGATTTTTTTCCTAATTTTGAAATTTCTCTACATAAATTTATCGAGATAGGAGTTTTTCCTGTTCCACCAATATAAATATTCCCAACGCAGATGATTGGTATTTTAAATCTTTTTGAAAAAGTGATTTTTTTTTTTAAGAAAATAATCAGTAAATAAATTAAAGAAAATGGTAATAAAAAAAATGCAAATAGATTAATTTTTTTATCCCAAAATTTAGGTTTAATTAATTTCATTTAGAAAATTTTTTATAAGATGCATTGTATCATTCAAGGTTTTTTGTCCAAGATCTTTTATTAAATTTGAAATTTTATCATCTTTCCTTTGGGGCAATTCTAAGTCTATTATTAAATATTCACTTAGTTGTTCAAAATTATATATTGTTTTTGAGATATTATTTTCTTCTAAAATTTTATAAATTTCCTCAAAATTACTCACATATGGACCGTTGTAAATTTTACAATTTAATTTTGCAGCTTCTAATGGATTTTGGCCACCTGTATTTTTAAGTTTTTTAATCATTGATTTTCCAACGAAAACACTTTTTGCAAATTTAAAATAATTTTGTAAAAAACCAAAATAATTGATTATTATTAACTCTTTATCACCTGATATGGTTTCATTTTTATTTAAAATTTGAGCTTTTAGATTATATTTTTCTGACAAAAGTTTAATTTCTTTAGCTCTTTCAATGTGTCTAGGAGCTATAATAGTTGTAACGTCAGAAAATTTTTTTTTAATTATCAGATGTGTTTTAATACAAAAAAGATCTTCATCTTTGTGAATACTTGCAGCTAACCAAAATCTTTTTTTAGTTAGATAATTTTCATTAATATTTTTAATTTTTTTTTCATTGAAATGATCAATGAGTTTAATATTACCTTTGTAATGCACATTTTTTAAGTCTAACTTTTCAAGAAAATTTTTTGTTTTAGTACTTGAGCAAATGAATAAAGAAAAAATTTTGAATATTTTTTTTGTAGTTTTAGGAAACAGTGACCACTTTTTAAAAGAGTTCAGAGAAAATCTAGCATTCATTAGCACTATCGGAACTCTAAGTTTTTTTGAATTTAAAATTAAATTAGGCCAGATTTCAGAGTCGACCAAAAAAATTACATGCGGCTTCCATTCTTTAAAAAACCTTTTAATTAAGAAATCTACGTCAATCGGTAAAAATCTATGATAAGAATTTTCTATTTTACTTAATTCTTCCTTTGCCAGGTTTGACGAACTCAATGTGACAGTAGTTACTAAAAATTCAAATTGCTCATTAGTTTTGTTTAATTCTTTTATAATTGGTAACACACTCTTTAATTCTCCAATACTTGCAGCATGAAACCAGATTAATTTTTTATTTATCTGTCTGGTAGCATTAAAATGATTGGATAAAATTTTTTCTTTAAATCTTAAAGGATCTTCTTTTTTTTTATATTTTCTATAGAAAATATAAATACAAAAAAAAGGATAGAAAATGGTGGTAAGAAACTTGTATAAAAAAATCATTCTTACTTATTTTAATTGGCTTTCGTACAAAGATTTGTATTTTAAGTTATTCTTAATCAAATAATCATGGTTGCCACTTCCGATTATTCTTCCTTCTTCCATTACCATAATTTTTTCTGCATTATGAATAGTAGAAAGTCTGTGAGCGATAATAAGTGTTGTTTTACCTTTAATTAAATTATTTATAGCGTTCTGAACAATTTTTTCAGATTCATTATCTAATGATGATGTTGCTTCATCTAATAAAATTATAGGAGATTTTTTCAATATGGCCCTAGCTATTGAGATTCTTTGTTTTTGTCCACCAGATAATTTAACACCGTTTTCTCCCACCAATGTTTCGTATTTATTAGGAAGCTTTTCTATAAACTCATCAGCAGCAGCGTATTCGCATGCTAATTTAAGTTCTTTTTCTGAAGCAATCGGATTAGCATATAAAATGTTTTGTTTTATTGTATTATCGAAAAGGACTACATCCTGACTTACAAGTGAGATATTGCCTCTAAGAGAATCAAGTCGAATTTTGGATATATCTTGATTATCAATTAATATTTCTCCATTTTGTGGGTCATAAAATCTCGGAATAAGATTAATAATGGTGCTTTTACCTGACCCACTTTTTCCAACAAGTGCAGTAATTTTTCCTCCTTCAATCTTAAAATTAATACCATTTATTGCTTTTTCAGAAGTAGTTTCATATTTAAAGCTAACGTTCCGAAATTCGATTTCTGAATTTTTAATTTTAAGATTTGGTTTTTTATCATCATTTTTAATTAAGATCGATTTATCAATAACAGTAAAAATTCTTTGCGCAGCCGCAGAGCCTTGATAAGCAGTCATATTTAAGGTCGCAAGAGATCTAATAGGCTGATACGCGAGCATCATCGCTGCTAGAAAAGAAAAAAAATTATTTATCCCAAGTTCTCCGCTATTAATAAGTTTACCCGAGTAAAAAATAAAACCTGCAATCATTACACCTGTCAAGGTTTCCATAATTGGAGTTGCCCTTATCATAATGCTTTCAATTTTGATTTTTTTATCAACTAACTGGTCAATAGCATTTTGAGAATTTTTCTCTTCATATTTTTCTTTTTGATAGATTCTTATTATTTTTGATCCTTTAAAAATATCGCTTAAAAGACTTGTTAGACTGCCAGCTAAATAGCTGGCTTGCGTAGTAGCTTTTCCAATTTGTTTACCCAAGTTTTTTGCTAATCCTGCAGCCAAAGGTATCATTAAAATTGCAAAAAAAGCCAATTTCCAATTTTGATAAAACATTAAGAATATTAAAAAAACAACTGAAAAACTATCTTTCATTAAATTAAGCACCCCGGTACTAACCAAATGTTGGACCTGGGATGAGTCATGCATTATGTTCGCAATATATTTTCCAGAGTGCCTAGAGTCTAGAGTCTGGATGTCTGAATGTAAAATATTTTTGGCAATTTTTTTTTGTAGTTCGCCTGCAATTTTTTGACCAACTATTGCAATATTTAATCTTGCAAAATATAAAGAAAGCCCTTTAGTTCCAAAAGTTAAAATAATTGCCATAGGGATTAGCCAAGCTAATGTTTGGTCTTTTTCTATAAAGATTTTTTTTACAGCTGGATCCAAAAGCCATGCTATAGAAGATGAAGTACCGGCCACTAAAATAGACAAAATTAAACATAAAATTATTCTTTTTAAATACTTTTTTACGTATTCAAAATAGAGTCTTTTTAATATTTTTTTCAATTCATCAAGATTCATAAATTCATAGATTTAAATAAAAATGCAAAAAAAAGTAAAGCACCAGAAATATTATTGCTTTTAAATAATTGTAAATAATTTTTAGAATTTTTCTTATTCAACATCATGACTTGAGTCAACAAACTTAAACAAAACAAAGATAAAAATATTGTAAAGAAAATTAAATTTAAACTTTCTTTGAAATTATATAGAAGTAATACAATAACTATAAGGTAAGAAATGAACACAAAAAATTTTAAATTATTTTTGAATTTAATTGAGGTCGATTTAAGTCCTATTATTTCATCATCAGACATATCTTGAGCGCCATAAATCGTGTCATACCCCAATGTCCAAAATATGGCCGAAGTATATAAAATCAAAATTTCAGTTGGAATGGTATCAAGAATTGCTGCTGAAGCCATTATTATTCCCCAGTTGAAGGTGATACCTAGAAAAAACTGGGGCCAGTAAGTTATTCTTTTCATAAATGGATATGAAAAAGCTAACAACATAGAGCTCATTCCAAGTATAATTGTAAATGCGTTGAACTGTATTAAAATTAAAAAAGCTAATAGACATAAAATTAAAACGTATAAAATTGATCTTTGTATAGTTATTTTGCCAGCCGCAATTGGACGGGCTTTTGTTCTGTTTACTTTTTTGTCGAAGTCTCTATCAACAATATCATTTACAATACATCCAGCACTTCTCATTAACACAGATCCTAAAAAAAACAGTGCTAAATAATTTAAAAATAAATAATAATCTTGATTTATTGAAAAAGCATAAGCTAGCCCCCAAGAACATGGCCAAAACAAAAGCATGAAGCCTATCGGTTTATCTAACCTTGTTAATTGTATAAATATTTTAAATTGATGCATTAAATATAACTTGTAAATATCAAACAGTATCTTCATAATCAATTTGATTCGATATGGATATAGATTACACAGTTGCGGCATTGATGTTTCCAGCTATTCCATTAATGATGACAATGTATAGTAATAGATTTCATACATTAAGTGGGCTAATTAGAAAATTACATGATCAACTAACCTTTGATAAAAAAGCCCCTCCTCAATTAGAAAATCAATTACATGTTCTTAATAATAGAACTAACTTATTAAAGTACACAATGGGCTTTGCAGCTTTTGGTTTTTTATTCAATATGACTACTGTTTTATTGCTTTATCTGGGAAGTTTACAAATCGCTAGATTAAATTTTGCAGCTTGTTGTCTTTGTATGATTGTTTCCATTTTTTTATTTTTGCAAGAAATTAGACTGTCTAATCAGGCCTTGAAATTTCATCTGAGTGACATGGACTCGATGAAAAACGATTTATAATTATTTATTGTCTATTAAATTTTTTTTAAATAAAGAAATACCTTTGTTTTTTTTATGATTATAAGACTCTTTAAAAGTTTCTAATTGCCAACCTTGCATTCTAGTAAAAATTATTTTTAAATTTTCCTCTTTCCAATCATCAGTTGTACTTTCATCTTTCCACTGCATTTTCTCATCGTTGGTTCTAGCACAACCATAACAAAAGCCTGTTACAGGATCAGTCCTGCAAATACTGATGCAAGGTGATATTATTTTATTTTTCATTATGGAATTAATATTGCTGGCCCTGTAAGTTTTCGAGCTTCTAGATCTTCGTGAGCTTTCTTTGCATCAATTAAACTATATTCTTTTGAGATTTTAATTTTGATTTTACCAAATTTAACTTTTTCAAATACAGCATCCGCACCAGCTTGAAGCTCTTTTCTATTTGTAAAATATTGACCTATTGAAGGTCTAGTCAAATAAAGTCCTTTGGGTTGAATATCTTTTGGAACATTAACAGGATCAAGAGGACCTGATGCATTTCCAAAGCTAACCATCATTCCCCTAGTTTTAAGACAAGTTAGTGAACCATGAAAAGTATTTTTTCCAACCCCATCAAATACAGCTGGAACTCCCTCGTTGTTAGTTATCTCCATTACTTTCTTAGCAAAATCATCTTTTGTATAATTAATGACTTGAGCGTAACCATTTTCTTCTGCGATTTTAATTTTTTCGTCTGATCCCACTGTTCCTATAACTTTTGCTCCAATACTGTTGGCCCATTGAGCAAATATTTGACCGACACCTCCTGCAGCCGCATGAAACAAAACAGTTTCTCCAGCTTTAAGTTTGTAAGTTTTACAAAGTAAATAATTAGTTGTTAAACCTTTCGTCATCAAGGTTGCTGCTTGTTTGTGAGATATACCCTCTGGAATTTTTACAGCTATCTTGGACGGTATAATTCTTTGTTGTGAGTAAGCCCCTAGCGGTATAGAAGCGTATGCAATATTATCACCTATATTAAATTCTTTAACATTTGATCCAACTTCTTC
>MDTG01342867.1_pt1 | contig 14124 bp, 12 predicted proteins | sample 811421 | NCBI WGS metagenome assembly MDTG01 (sample SAMN05326645, study PRJNA326480) | marine metagenome | isolation source: seawater | place: Pacific Ocean: South East | collected 2011 | reverse complement strand
CCTTGTTCGCCGGAACGCTGTTGTTCATGTCCCGGGGCAGGGTCCGGGCAAAGACCGGCGGGACCAGTGCCCCGCGCCGGATCGACTCCAGACGGTAGCCATTCTGATCGAAGAAGCGACCGACGCTTTCGATGCCGCCGGGCAGCGACTTGTTCACGGCAGGTCGGTTGAAGATGGCGCTAGCTGGATTAGCCACCTGCTGGCTCTGTCCCGACCCGGCGGCGTAGGCCGGCGCGATGGCGAACTGGTTGCCCTGGCTGGCGCCGGTGGCGTTCAGCGGGGTGGCTTGCGAGAAATCGATACCCTGTGGCGATGCCGCGATCTGCTGCTGGCGCTCTTCCTCGGCGCGCGCAGCGCGTGCTTCATCCGCGCGGGCTTCACGGGCTTCGTTGCCGCTTACCCGCGGTAGCCATTCGGAGAAAATATAGTCGATGGTGCCATCCTGAAACTCAAAGCCGCCATCCTTGACCTTGACCGCCTTGTCTTCGTCGAAGGCGAAGTACTCGGAAACCTGCCCCGGCAGCTGGTTCATGCGCTGATCGAAGGTGGTGAGACGATCGACGATTTGCCCGGGCACGCTACGCAGTGCCGCCTCAGCCCTTTCCTTGGAGGTCAGGTCGCTGGTGTCGACCGCGGCCACCTCACTGGCGGTCGCTGCTTCAGCCCCGTCCTCTGCGACGTCGGTTGAGGTCGGTTCAACAGCGCCGCAGGCCGTCAGAGCGAGCAGCAGGACAAATGCCAGACCAATGGTGGCAGACTTTTGGGAACTTCCGGTCAAGGGGACGTCCTTACAGGGGTAACTCACTGATGAATGCCTTAGCTGCATAGGGATTCAGCCAGTGGATTCACACATCAATGCGGCGGAAACAGGATTATGTGACCTAATCTCGACTATGACCCGCCGGGATGGTGCGATTTCAAAGCTCAGACTGCCGTGACTTCGCGCACGTCGGGAACATAATGTTTGAGCATGTTCTCGATTCCCATTTTCAGGGTCGCGGTCGAGGACGGACAGCCAGCGCAGGCGCCGCGCATGTGCAGATAGACCACACCGTCCTTGAATTCGTGGAAGACGATATCGCCGCCATCCATGGCCACTGCGGGGCGGACGCGGGTGTCGAGCAGATCCTTGATCTGAGTGACGACTTCGCTGTCTTCCTCGCTGCTTTCCCCGGCTGCTTCGGTCTCGCGCATCACGGGCCGACCGGCGGTGAAGTGCTCCATGATCAGGCCGAGAATCGAAGGCTTGATCAGAAACCACTCCCGATCCTCGGTCTTGTGTACGGTGATAAAATCAGAGCCCAGAAAAACACCCGTTACGCCTTCGACTTCAAACAGGCGTTCGGCCAGCGGCGACACGGACGCTTCTTCGACGGTATCGAAGTGTGCGGAACCGCTTTCGAGCACGGTCAGGCCAGGCAGAAATTTCAGCGTGGCCGGGTTGGGGGTCGATTCAGTCTGGATGAACATGGGTCTTTCCCTGCTTTTGTCCCCCTAACATGAGCGGCAGACAGGCGGAGATCAAGGCATGACTGCGGTATCCTGCCCCGCGTCGTCTCGCCCCGGTTCGGGGCGTGCTGCCCTTTGTTCCCTGTATCGCTGGCAACGCGTCGGGCAACGCCCCTGGGTCTGCGGCAACTGGGCTGCGGCTGCGCTGAGGTCTTCGTGACTGGTCTTTTTAGTACAAGTCGGGGCAAATACGCCATATTGCTTGCAAATATCTGCGCCACACTGGTTAAAGCCGAAACCTGACCGACGCTTATTCGCCCTGACGCCCTGACATTTTGGCATCGTGGCACCCCACCAAAGCCCGCCCTCTGACAGACGAGACCTCCATGACCCGAGCCCTGCCGTCCTTTACCGCCGCTGCCGCTGTTGCCGTTGTGGGTGCCGTTGCCACACTGCTTCTCTCTATTGCCGCCCCCGCCGCGAAGGCCCAGACCACGCGGGAACAGGTGATCGCCTTCCTTGGCGAAGTCGAGAACCAGATCGAGCGGATCGCCACGGCGCAGGGGCGCTTCATGCAGATTTCCGACGCCGGACAGATCGTCCGGGGCGACATCTATATCGCCCGTCCGGGCCGCATGCGCTTTGACTACGACGATCCTTCCCCGGCCTTGCTGGTCGCCGACGGGCGCTTCATCGGCACCTACAACACCAAGGACGAGACCTCGGCCCACCGGCAGATTAACCAGACTCCGCTGAAATTCCTGCTCGCCGAAGACCCCGACCTCGCCAACGGGGTGAAGGTGCTGAAGATCGAGCGCGTGGCGGAATCGGTGCTGGTCACCATGCAGGACCGGCGCAACCCCAATCAGGGACAGCTGATCCTCGTGCTCGACACCCAGACGCTGGAGTTGCGCGCCTGGCAGGTGATCGACGACAAGGGCGAGCGAACCACCGTCCGGCTGGAATCCATGGCCTATGGCGTGCCGCTGCCCGACGCGCTGTTCCAACGCCCGGGATTCTGAGGATGGCGGCTGACAACACCCCGGTTATCGGGGTCATGACCTGCGCCCGGCCCAAGCACGAGCGCACACCCGAGTTTCTCGAACTGGCGGTGGGGCAGAAGTACCTCGAGCCGCTGCTCGACCGTGGTGCTCTGCCGCTGCCGATCCCAAATTTCGGGGAGCAGACGCCCTTTGACGCCCTGCTGGCCCGAATGGATGGCCTGCTGCTCACCGGGAGCCTGAGCAATGTCCACCCGGACCGCTACGGCGGCGCAGTTTCCAGCGAAAGCCTGCCGCTGGACATCCACCGTGACGCCTGCACCTGGACCCTGCTCGAGCGCTGCATTGCGGCGGACAAGCCGGTCTTTGCTATCTGCCGAGGGTTTCAGGAGCTGAACGTTTTCGCCGGCGGCAGCTTGGTGCAGGCCGTGCACACGGCCGCTGGCCGCCACGATCACCGCGCGCCCACGTCCTTCGCGCCGGAGATCAAGTACGGCGCCTGGCAACGGGTGCAGGTCACACCCGGCGGGGTGCTGGCTGGCATCCTCGGCTCGGACGATCCGATCCGGGTGAACTCGCTGCACCTGCAGGGTGTGGATCGGGTCGGTGACGGGCTGCAGGTCGAAGCCACGGCTGGCGATGGCCTCGTGGAGGCCGTGTCGCTGCGGGCGGCGCAGGCCTTCTGCCTCGGCGTGCAGTGGCACCCGGAGGCGGTGCCCCATGACCCCGTCAGCACGGCGCTTTTCGACGCATTTGTGGACGCCTGCCAGCCTGAGGGCTAGGGTCGTGCCATGAGACTTGTCACTTGGAATGTGAACGGCCTGCGGGCGCGTGCGGCGCACGTGGAACAGGTCATCGAGGCGCTTCAGCCCGACGTGCTGATGCTGCAGGAAATCAAGATGGACGCGGCGATTTTCCCGGTCGAGGCCTTTGTGGCTGCGGGCCTGCCCCATACCTGTGCGCACGGGTTCAAGGGCAAGCACGGGGTTGCCATCGCTTCGCGCCACCCGCTGCGGGACATCGATAGGACCGTCATCGGCGGGGTCGACGATGGCCGCCATGTCTCCGCGACCCTTGCCACCAGCGGCGGCGATCTGCGGGTTTCAAGCCTTTACGTGCCCTCAGGCGGGGATAAGCCCGACGTGACGATCAACGACAAGTTCGCTCACAAGCTCGCTTTCATGGAAGAGATGAAGACCTTCTTTGCCGGTGACGGGCTACACGTGGCCGGGGGCGACCTCAACATAGCGCCGCAGGAGCATGACGTTCACAACCACAAGAAATGCCGGCGCCTGGTCGGCCACTCCGATGGCGAGCGGCAGATCATGGCCGAAGCTATCGAGGCCGGCGGCTGGATCGACACTGGGCGTGCTGTGCAGCCCGAGGGACCGCTGTTCACCTGGTGGGGCTACCGCTACCCACCGGCCTTCGAGCGGAACATGGGCTGGCGGCTGGATCATTTGTGGCTGAAAAGGGCGCACGCCGACCTGATTCGGGGGGGCTCGGTCTTCCGGGAGAGCCGCGCTTGGGAGAAGCCCTCGGACCATGCGCCGGTGGTGCTCGACCTTGGACTCGATGCAGGCTAAGCCACCCTTCGAGGCCCGCTATGGCCCCAGCACCTGGATCGGAGATGCCGCGCTCGGGGGTCTGGGTGCCGCTCTGCTCGGCCTGTGGACGGCGGTGCTGCTGCCCTCGTTCTGGGCGGCTCTGCCGGGGCTGGGACTGGTGGGGAGCCTTTACCTGCTGGCGCGCATGCTCTGGCAATGGACAGTGGTTTACCGGGTGGATCCGGGCGGCATGACGCTGGAGCGCCGCGCCTTGTTCGCCGGAACCGAGCGGGTGGATCTGAGGGGTCTGGAGCGGGCCGATCTGTACTACCTTGGCACGTTGCTCCGGGGCGCGCGGGGGAAACGCGGGCTGTTCGTCCTGCACGTGAAATACGGCGCAGGGGGCGCCATGCGGATCGAGAGCAAGGTTGAAGGCTTTCACGACATCGCGACGCTGGTGCTGCAAAGCGCCATCAGTCAGGGCCGCACCATCTCGCTGGCGACGTACGACAATGCGACGGCGTTGGAGTTGGACGTCCGGCTGCGGACCGAGATGATCGATCGGCCGGTCTGATCCTGAAGACAAGGCCTGAGGCAGAAGGTTGCGTTCTCGATTTGACGCCGCTTCGCGGCTTACAAATCTCCCCCGCGCAATCAAACGGACAGGCTGCGCTGTGCGCGACCCGACGTCCTTTCGCATTTTTCACTGAAAATGCGCGTGGGAAGGCCGAAGGCCGCGACGCGGCTAAGGCCCGAGCGCGCCACCTATCCGTTGACACTCAACACGCTTCGCTTTGAGTGTCGCTTTAGTTGGCCCTGATCCTGCCGAAGGACTTTGAGTGTCATTTGGCGTGATGAGCTCCAGCGCGATCACATCGGAGCGTTTTGCGCGCAAAGTTAAAGAACCGCGCGACGCTTGCCCCCGGCGCGCGAAGCGCGGTCGGGGACAAGTTGGCGCAACCATGCTGAGCATAACAGAGCCGCCCTGCCTTTCCTCTGGCGCTGGCAGGTCCGGATCGTTAAGTTGATATCCGTGCAAAAAGTCAGGTGCTCTCAACCTTTATGAAGCCTGCGCCGGCTTTCTTTGATCGCTGATCGACGCGGAGATACCTTCATGGATAGCTTTAATCTTTCCCTTCTCATCGACGGCATCGTCGGGCAGAGCGACAATCAGATCCTGAATATCGTCCTGCCCATCGGGCTCAAGGTGCTAGGGGGGCTGCTGCTGCTGCTCGTCGGCTGGGTGATTTCGATCCGGCTCTCCGCTTGGGCCAATGCATTCTTCGAGACCAGCGACCTGATCGAGGAGACGATCGAAAAGGTTCTGGTGCAGCTGATCCGCTTTGGTGTCCTAACTGTTGCTGTTGTGCTGGTGCTGCAGCTGTTCGGCGTGCAGGCCGCAACCATCCTGGCTTTGCTCAGTGGCGTGGCGCTGGCCATCGGTCTGGCGGTGCAGGGGACGCTCAGCAACGTCGCAGCGGGGGTCATGCTGCTCGTGCTGCGGCCGATCAAGATCGGTGAGTGGGTCGAGGCCGCGGGTGAGGGCGGTTCGGTCAGCCGCGTTGGCTTGTTCCGCACCGACATCATCACCATCAACAACGTGCTGGTGTCCATTCCCAACACGGCGGTGTTTCAGGCGCCGATCCACAACTACACACGCCTCGGCCGCCGACGGATGACGGCCGTCGTCGGCGTCGCCTACGACAGCGACGTCGATCGGGTCTGCGATATTCTGCGCAAGGTGCTCGCCGACAATCCAGCCTGGGACAGCGACCCAGCGCCCTATCTCTACGTTTCCAACCTCGGTGATTTCTCGGTCGACATCTCTGTCTGGGCCTGGGCCGACGGCTCGGTCTATTTCGACGCGCAGGCCAACTTCAAACTGGATGCCAAGAAGGCCCTCGACGCGGCCGGCATCGAAATTCCGTTTCCGCACCATGTCGAGATCAGACGGTTGGAGTAAGCCAGCTCAGCCTGCCACTGGGGTTTTGTTGTTGATCCTTGCCGTGGCCCATAGCGCGCCCGACGACCGGATGCTATCAGCCTCAGACCTCACCCCTGGGGGCCCGTAGTTCAGCGGTTAGAACTCTCGGCTCATAACCGAGCTGTCGCAGGTTCGAATCCTGCCGGGCCTACCACCACCCTCTCTCAGACCGGCGCACCCATCGCACAGGCCGCCCGATCGGTCTGCAGGCCGCGGACTCCGGGGTGATATGGCAAAGAAGAGGTGGCACCAGTCCGACCCGTGCCACCGTCGATCTCGACCTTAAATGCGTCCTTAGGACAGCGGTGTCGCCCCTGTTTCCGTGCGCGTGATTTTGCCATCAACGACGGTGTGGACGATCATCACCGCCTCGCGGGTGCCGTCGGGGAAGGACATGACCTGGTGCGCCACCAGAATGTCGTCGTTCTCATAGATGCAACGATTGGTTTCGACCTTGAGGGCATCGCTCGCCATCATGGTCCGCATCGCGGGTTCCCAGTCTGCCTTGGTCATCTCCATGCCGGTCTGGTGGCGGACGAAAACATAATCATCGTGCAGCAGCTCTAGGTAGGCGTCCACGTCGCGGTCGTCGTTGGTCTGATTGATCTTGTCGAACAGGCTCATGGCAGTCTCCGATTTGCATAGTTGAAACAGCATAATGCATCCCTCGGCCCGGTTCGCCAACCGTCATGCTGAAGCCCGGCGCCGCCTCTGCTCCGGCAGCGGCCGTCCTTTCGGGCCGTCGTTTTGGGCGCTACAGTCGTGGCGAGCGGTGATAGAAAGGCCTCTGTTCGGCAGGGCTGGTGCTGTGCCGCCCCCTCTCAGTCACGTCAAAAGGGCTCCAAGATGACCCCCGATACTGCGTCCCATTGGTATACTTCGGCCGAGCCCCTGACCTACGGGCTGCGCGACGAAGGCCTCGAGACCGTCCACGCCGGTCACGGCGCTGTCGTTGACGCGGCCACCGGCGCGGTCATCCTGCGCGTTGGCGACCCGACCCACGCCGCCTTTCCCCGCTCGTCGCTCAAGTTCATTCAGGCGCTGGGTCTGGTGGAGACCGGCGCCGCGGATCACTTCGATCTCGGCAAGCGCCACCTCGCGCTGAGCTGTGCGTCGCATCACGGCGAGGCGCTGCACGTGGAAACCGTGCTCGCGTGGCTCGATCGGATCGGCTGCGCGCCCGACGAGCTGGTTTGTGGCCCTGCGCGCCCCAAGCTTGCCGTCGACTGCGACCGGCTGGCGGCAGAAGGGCAGCCGCCGGCGCGTGAGATCCACAACTGCAGCGGCAAGCACACCGGCTTTCTCACCCTGTGCCAGCACCAGTCGTGGTCCAGAGCCACCTACCACCACCGCGATCACCCGGCACAGCAGCGCTTCGAGGCGGCGCTTCTGTCCCTGAGCGGGTGCAGCCCCAACGATCTGATCTGGGGTGTCGATGGCTGCGGCCTGCCCACCCCGTCGCTGCCGGTCGAAGCGATGGCGCGCGCCATGTCGGGCTACGCCGCGCCGGATACCGGCACCCTGCGCGGGCAGGCACAGGCACGACTGGTCGAGGCCGTTGCCGAAGAAACCTGGTTCATCGCCGGGACCGATGATTTTTCGGTGGCACTGGCCCGGGAGACGGGTGGCCGGATCGTCGCCAAGGTCGGGGCTGCGGGTTACTTCATGGCCGTGATCCGCGACCGGGGCTGGGGCCTGGCGCTGAAGACGCTCGACGGGTCTATGGATGTCGCCGCCGGGGGGCTGTTCACCTTGCTCCAGCGATTGAAGCTGCTTTCGGAGGCCGAAGCCGACGCCCTGCGGCCCGTGGCCCTGCCGCCGGAACGCAACAGCAGGGGCGAGCAGGTCGGGCAGCGCTTCGCCATCCTCTGACGATGCCACGGGTCGGCAGGGTGTGCCGAGGCTAGAACGGGCAAGGCGCTTCAAAGGTCAGCGGGTCGCCGCTGAGCGGATGACGCAGGCTCAGCCGTGAGGCGTGCAGCAGCAGGCGCGAGGCCACTGCTTGCCCTGCCGGGGTGGCATAGAAACTGTCTCCAAGAATCGCATGTCCGATTTCGGCCATGTGCACCCGCAACTGGTGCGAGCGCCCCGTGATCGGCTCCAGCCGCAGCCGCGTGCTCTCGATCCCGGGCCAGTCCTCTCCGTCATCCATTCGAAACCAACGGGTCTGAGAGGGCTTGCCCACCTCGAAATCCACGATCTGCCGGGGCCGGTTGGGCCAGTCGCAGATCAGCGGCAGGTCTACTTCGCCCTGCGCCATCTCCGGCCGTCCCTCGACAACAGCCGTATAGGCCTTTGCGACCGAGCGCTGCTGAAACTGGCGGGACAGGGCGCGGTTGGCCTCAAGCCCGCGCGCCATGACCAGAACCCCGGATGTCGCGAGGTCGAGCCGGTGCACCACTTGCGCATCGGGGAAGTCGATGAGGCAGCGGGTCAGCAGGCTGTCGCGGTGGTCCTCCAGCCGTCCGGGCACGCTCAGCAGCCCGGCGGGCTTGTCCAGCACGATCAGGCTATCGTCGGCGAAGAGCACCGGCAGCGGCTCGGTCGCAGGTGGTTGGTAGATGAAGGGCTGCATGGCGCCTGCATTCGGCATAACGCCCTAGGGATCAAGGCAAAAACGATCGCAATCCGCATGAATAGCGTCGCCCGGGGCCAGCGGGGGCTGCAACCTGTGGAAGACCCCCCGGATTGAACCGTCTCTGCGGCCATCTTTCGCCCCAATGCCTAAGGCAAACATTAGATTCTAACTAGGATAATTTAGTAAAAATCTTATACAGAATCGATAAATAAGGAAAATCGCCGGAAATTGGCCCTTAGAAATCCGAAAAACACTATTTTTCGCGTAATGCCGCTTCTATTTCTGCAGCACGATCTTTTTACGAGAAAAAATACAAAATTATTCGTGATTGGTTGGCAGTCTAAATTTATTAGAGGTATTTCTATATGTGAACTCTCTTTTTTGGAGATTCCACTATGGATCAGTGCTCACTGAAGATGGAACACGATCAGGTTTGGGTGGAGTTTCAGGGTTCTGAAGCTTTCGCCGTCGAACATTTGATCCCGGTTTTGGCCAAGATCGACTGGAAAGAGCGCGTCAGCGATATCGGTTCGTCTTTCGAGCGCAACCTCGCCATCCGCACGACCCATGCGACCTGTATGCGGATTGGCCACATGTCCAGTGCGGATCTGTTCCTCTCGGCGGTGGCCAAACTCTCCCTGATCGACGGGGTGACCCGGTTCTCGCGCAACCAGCTTCATCACGAAGCCAAGTCCGCGCGCGAGATCTACAAGCGCAGCACGCACGGCAACAATGCCTCCGCCCACATCCGCAGCCTGCGCGACAGCGGTCGGCTGGTGCTGGTGGATGATGACATTTTCGAGTTGTCGGATGGCGCCAGCGCAGATCTGGAGGTCCGGTTGTTCGACCAGGCCACCGACGATCGTTCCGGGTCGTCGAACATGAGCTACGCCGCCTGACCCACGGTTGGGGCGCAGCGTCTACACGCATTATCTGGGCGCAGTGTCTGGACGTCGCGTCAGCGCACCGCAGGGACCGAAGCACGGTGCCTTGCTGCTGGTATCAATAGTCCCTGTCTGCGCCGCAGACCGGGGCTTTTTTGAGCGCCCGCGCTGGGCTTGGGGTCGGCCGGTGCTTTCGCTACATTATGCGCTGCATTTTAGGAGAAATCGCGCTCATGGCCCTATTCAAGCCACAGACTTGGGGATAAACGCTAAGCGGAACCAAAGCGTTGGTGCGTAACGTCGGCTATTCGTCGTTGAGCCCCGACTGATCCTTCCAGGGAATGCTCTTTTGAAGTCTCTGAGCCTCGCTTTTGCTGCTGTACTGATGCTGACCTTCGCCGGGGCGGCAAAGGCGGACTGGATCAGCCAGCTGGTCCGGTTCGAGCGCAATTTCGAAGCGGCGCGAACCCCAGCCATCGGCGGCAGCGCGCCGGACGACCAATTCCGTGGGCAGGGTGGTATCGATTTCGGCTTTCTGACCCGGATGCTGCGCGGGAAGAAGTCCATGGCCCAGCTGCGCCAGCCCGTCGCTGACGACAGCCTGCTCCCCGACCTGCACCAGTCCGAACTCGCGGCCCGCGATTTCTCGCCAGCCATTGAGTCGCCGGTGCTGCTGGAGCTGGCGCGCTTCACCACGGTTGAGCGGGGGGACACTTTCGCCGGTATTCTGACGGCGCAGGGGCTGGCGTGGGCGGACATCAATGAGATCAACGCCGACGTCAACGAGGTGTTCCGGCTGACCAAGCTACAGGCCGGCTGGCCGATTTCCTTCCGCCTCGACGCCACCGTGGAACCCGGCGCGCCCGGGCGCCTGATCTCGCTGCATTTCGAGGACAGCGACAACAGCACGGTCTGGGTCGAGCGCACGTCCGTGGGCTACACGGCGCACCGTGATGAGACGGTATTCACCTCCAAGCTGCTGGTCGCCGAGGGAAAGATCGAGAGCACCTTCTGGGTCGATGCGCAGGCGCTGGGCCTGCCCTATCAAGTGATCAAGAAGGCTGAGCAAGCGCAGCAGTGCGTGGTCGATTTCAAGCGCGATATCTCACCCGGTGACAGCTTCCGCATCCTGTTCGACGGTCTGATCGACAGCAATGGTAAGGTCGTCGATGCCGATAAAATTCACTACGTGTCCTTCGATACCCGCAAGGGACGCCGCGAGGTCTTCCGCTTCGTGAGTGAGGGGCGGGCGAGTTTTTATGACCGTCAGGCGAGGCGCAGCTGCAGCTCCTCGCTGTCATTGCTGCGCGAGCCGCTGGTGCGACCCTTCCGCATGAGCTCTCCTTTCAACCCCAAGCGCAAGCACCCCATCACCGGCAAGATCCGCCCGCACCGGGGCGTCGATTTCGCCGCGCCGCGCGGCACCCGGATTCTGGCGGCGGGCGACGGGGTGGTGATCGCCAAGCGCATCCACTCGGGCGGCTACGGCAAGCACGTCATCATCCGTCACGACAGTACATATGAGACGCTCTACGCCCACATGTCGCGCTTCCCCAAGGGCCTGCGCGTCGGCTCCCGGGTCAAGCAGAGCGATGTCATCGGCTACGTCGGCACCACCGGTTCGTCGACCGGCAACCACCTGCACTATGAAATCAAGAAGAACGGGCGCCACATCGACCCGCTTAAGTCGACCCTGCCGAGGGGGCAGAAGCTGACCGGTGCCAAGAAGAGCGCGTTTGAAGACGAGCAGCGGGCCATTATCGCCCGCCTCGATCAGGCCGAAGCACTGGCGTCACCCACCGCTGGCGGCGGCGGGTAAGCCAGTCCCGCAGGTGGCTGTTCAGGCCACCAAGTCTTCGGTGCCTGCCCCGGCTTTCGTGACCAGAATGGCGGCACCGACCTGGTCGACGATGATCTGATCCCCCGCCTTGACCGATCCATCCAGCAGCTGTCCGGCCAGCTGATCCTGCACCACGCGTTGGATCACGCGCTTAAGGGGGCGGGCACCATAGAGTGGGTCGTAGCCCTCCGCCGCCAGCCACTGCCTCGCCGCTTCGGTCCACGTCACCTCGATATCGCGCTGGGCCAGCCGGTCGGCCAGCAGCTGCATCTGAATGTCGACGATCCGGTCCATGACGTCCGGTGCCAGCCGGTCGAAGAACAGGGTTTCATCCAGCCGGTTCAGGAACTCAGGCCGGAAACTCTGCCGCACCACCTTCATCACTTCGGCCTTAACCAGCTCGTCATCGGCGCTGGCACCGGGGGCGGTGAGCAGCTGGGCACCGAGATTGGAGGTCAGCACGATGATGGTATTGCGGAAGTCCACGGTCCGCCCCTGACTGTCGGTCAGGCGGCCGTCGTCCAGCACCTGCAGCAGCAGGTTGAAGATATCCGGGTGCGCCTTCTCGACCTCGTCGAACAGCACGACCTGATAGGGTCGCCGCCGGATTGCTTCGGTCAGGATGCCGCCCTCGCTATAGCCGACGTAGCCCGGCGGTGCGCCGATCAGGCGGCTGACCGCGTGCTTTTCCATGTACTCGGACATGTCCAGCCGCAGCAGGGCGCTGTCGTCGTCGAACAGGAAGGCGGCGAGGGCCTTCACCAGCTCGGTCTTACCCACCCCGGTCGGGCCGAGGAACAGGAAGCTCCCCTGCGGCCGGTTGGGGTCGGACAGCCCGGCCCGCGCCCGGCGCACAGCCTTGGAGATTGCGGAGACGGCGGCTTCCTGCCCCACCACGCGGTCGGTCAGCGCGGCCTCCATGCTCAGCAGTTTCTCGCGCTCGCCTTCCATCATCTTTTCAACCGGAATCCCGGTCCACTGCGCGACCACGCGGGCGACATGATCCGAGCCGACGACTTCGCGCACCTGCGCCGTGTCGTGGTCTTCGAAGGCCTTGAGGCGCTCTTCGAGGGTCGGAATGGCGCCGTACTGCAGCTCCCCGGCCGAGCCGAGGTCACCGCTGCGCTTGGCGATATCGAGCGCGGACCGGGCTTCGTCCAGCTCGCGCTTCACCGCCTGGGCTTCGGCCAGCTTGGCCTTGTCGGCGTTCCACTCGGAGGTCATGTCGCCGGACTGGCGTTCGAGGCCTTCGAGCTCTTCCCGCAGGATCTTCAGCCGCTCGCGGGAGCCGTCGTCGCCTTCCTTTTCCAGCGCAAACTTCTCCATTTTGAGCATGTCGATGCGGCGATCAATTTCATCCAGCGCAGCGGGCTTGGTGTCGACCTCCATCCGCAGCTGAGCGGCAGCCTCGTCCATCAGGTCGATGGCCTTATCGGGCAGAAAGCGGTCGGTGATATAGCGATCGGACAGCTGCACGGCCGCAACCAGCGAAGCATCAGAGATGCGAACCCCGTGGTGGGCCTCGTACTTCTCCTTGATCCCGCGCAGGATCGACAGGCTTTCCTCCGTCCCCGGTTCGTCGACGTAGACCGGCTGAAACCGGCGGGCGAGGGCGGCGTCTTTCTCGATGTACTCGCGGTACTCGTCGAGCGTCGTCGCGCCGACACAGTGCAACTCACCCCGGGCCAGCGCGGGCTTGAGCATGTTGGAGGCGTCCATGGCGCCGTCGGTCTTTCCCGCGCCGACCAGCGTGTGCAGCTCATCGATGAACAGAATGATACTGCCGCCTGCGGCTTCGATGTCCTTGAGCACGGCCTTGAGCCGTTCTTCGAACTCACCCCGGTACTTCGATCCGGCGATCAGCGCGCCCAGATCCAGCACCAGCAGGCGCTTGCCGGACAGGCTCTCAGGCACGTCGTCGTTGACGATGCGCAGGGCGAGGCCCTCGGCGATGGCGGTCTTGCCCACGCCCGGTTCGCCGATCATCACCGGGTTGTTCTTGGTCCGGCGCGAAAGGACCTGCACCGCGCGGCGGATTTCTTCCTCGCGGCCGATGACGGGGTCGAGGCGACCGGCCCCGGCTTCCTCGGTCAGGTCGCGGGTGAATTTCTCCAGCGCCTCGAAACCGTCTTCGGCAGCGGCGCTGTCGGCGGTCTTGCCCTTGCGCACGGAGTCGATGGCGGTGGCCATCTTGGTGGCATCAGCCCCGGCGTCGCGGAAGGCCTTGCCCGCCGCTGCATTCTTGTTCTCGATAAGGGCCTGCAGCAGCCGGTCCGTCGTGGCAAACTGGTCACTGGCGGCCTCAGCCAGCGTCTGCGCGCGGGCGACGATGGCGCCCATATCCTTGTTCAGGAACAGCTGCTCCGCGCCCTCGCCGGACACCTGCGGCATGGCCTCAAGGTCGGCGAGCAGCGCCTGCCGCACAGGGTCAGGATCGACCTGCGCGATTTTGAGCAGGCGGGCGACCAGCCCGGACTCGTCCTCGAGCAGGCTCAGGCCCAGGTGCGAGCCGGTGATAAACTGGTGATTGTGTTCGGCGGCGAGGCCCTGCGCAGCCTGCAGAATGCTGCGCGCACGCTCGGTGAAGCGTGAAATATCCATAGCGATCTCCTAGTCCTTCCGCTCCACCTGTCAGCAGCATGGAACGGCGTGGGTATGAGGCCGCGCCCGAATTCCGGCGCGCGGTATAACTTGGATATGGGGAAAATTCAGCCGCTCACAAGGGGCGGGAGGCGATCAGCTGTCGCTGTCGCCGGGTTCGACCTCGTCCATTGGCGGGGGAGCAGGCACCGGCGGTGGCACACGGCTTTCAACGATGGCCTCGCCTTCGGGGGCTTCCAT
>MDTG01089065.1_pt1 | contig 14124 bp, 10 predicted proteins | sample 811421 | NCBI WGS metagenome assembly MDTG01 (sample SAMN05326645, study PRJNA326480) | marine metagenome | isolation source: seawater | place: Pacific Ocean: South East | collected 2011 | reverse complement strand
TTTATATTAGTAAAGACAAGTGTAGGTAAATTCATAGACAAAGTTTCTAAATAACCTGTTCCAACATAAGAATGAACTACTAATTTAGACTTCTTCATAAGTTTAAATATTGATTGATAACCTTTATCAATATCTATCTCAGGTATCTGAGTTTTAAATAAATATTCTTCATTCCAGAATCTTTTCGCATGCATACGAATAAGTAAATTTTTTAAAAGTTTTGATTCATCTAAATTTTTACAAAAACTTATACATTCTTTATAGTAACTGTAAGCTTGAAAAGAACCAGATATAGAATTTATTCTACTTGTATATCTAGGCTGACATCTCAAAATTAATAAAATCTTTTTATTTTCAGGACTATAATTTACATTTGGTAATTTTCTTATAATTCCAAAAGGAATAACCTTTTCATTTTTTTTGTCTTGCCAACCCCAACTAAGAAATTTATCACTTACATCTAATTCATGATCTTCGATTGTTGAAAATTTATATTGCCCGTAAACCCCACCATGCTGACCTACTATCAGTTTTGCATCAAATTTTTCAATTTTTTCTGCAGTATAAAAAGCTTGTTTGGTTTTTTGTAAGAAATGTGATGTAAATATTATTTTGGGATTTGAAGGCCAATTAATTTTATTTATAGATGAACAAATATTTTCATAATTTTCAAAATATGCTGTTGGAATTTGTAATATTATAAGTTTTTTAATTATTTTCTCAAAATCATTTTTTGAATTAAAATTTTTTAATAAAAAATCTTCTCTTGATTTCCAGTCTATGTTTTTTTCAGTTGGAGGCTCCATACTATTAAATTTTGGCAAACATCCAAGTTTCAAATTCAATTTAATTTCATCAAATAAACCGAAGTAACTTTCTGATATAAGATATTTCTCTTTATATATTTTTTTTTTTAATAACGAACTGCAGAAAGAGTAAGCATTTCTTAACTTAGAATTATATTTTTCCTTAAAGTAACTTTTAAAATTTTCTGTATCTTCGAATTTACCATTTTTTATTTTAATCCCTTTGAATAAATCACTATTTTTAATTATTTCACTATAAATGAAATGATTCCAAGTATCACTCATCAAAGATCTATAGAAAGTTTCTACGTTATTTGGTGTAAGCAATTCTCTATCTATATCTAATATAATGGTCTCAAGATTATTCTTAAAATTTGATAATTGTTTTAAGTTCTCATACCTTTCTAAAGCTATTTGAATAAAACTAAAAAGCCAAGGTCCTAAAATTATTTTCCAGTACCTAATGCTATTTTTTTTTTTATGGTACAAATTTAAACAGTTGGATATCTCATTAATTAACACTTGATATAGTTTCTTAGAATACAAATAATCTTCATTAAGTTTTTCTCTATCATTCCAGTGATAGTCAACTGTTTCAAAATCAAATTTATTCCAGATTATTTCTCTGTGAGGTTTCTTACACCACTCACCTAAAAAAAGAATATTCTCTTCTTTTTTCCACGTTTCCTCTAAAGCTGTAGTTACTAGTAAACTAGTTTTCATTTAAGTTAAATTTTTTCTTTAAATTACTTTTTAATGCAAAAAATTTATCAACTTTTGTAAGAATAATTTTAGCTGCAAGCTTTTCTGACTCATATGTAAGGCCAGCCATATGGGGTGTTATGATTAAATTATCATTTTCTTTTGAGTAAAGAATCAATTTATTATTTGAAATATCTTCATTTTGTTCACCCTGAATTACATCAACAGCAGCTGACTTTATTTTTTTTGATTTTAAGGCTTTAATTAATGAAATTTCATCTATGACTTCACCTCTCGAGGTATTTATAAATATTGAACCTTTTTTCATCTTATTAAAAAATAACTTATTACACATTTTTTTGGTTTTGTTATTTAGGTGAACACATACCGCAACAACATCAGAGTCTTTTAATAAATAGTTTAAATTTGATAAAATTTTCAATTTTCTTAGTTTAGTCAATTTAAAAGGATCATAAGCTTTTATTTCCATCCCAAAAGATTTCGCGTACTTATATATATTTTGTCCTATTCTTCCAAATCCAATAATTCCAATTTTTTTTTTATAAAGTTCATTTCCACGAATTTTATCTTCTTGGTTTCTCCAATTTCCACTTTGAACTACTTTTGCTCCTTGAACTAAATTCCTAAAAGATGAAAGTAATAATCCAAAAGTAAATTCTGATGATGCTTTTATTTTTTGTAATTCATCGTCTTTTTGAATAGTGAACAAATGGATTTTTCTTTTATTCAAATACTTTTTATCAATATGTGTTGATCCTGTTGAGGGTGTAAATATTGCTCTCAGTTTTTTTGCATTTTTCAAAACTATTTTATCAATTTTATAATTTGGTGAAGGATTACAGATCCATCCATCAATATCTTTTAATATTTGAATCAATTTATTTTTTTCTACGCCTTCTGCAAAAATACAATCATATTTTTTTATCAAATCCTCTTTAAAAGACTCTAAAAAAGAAGTTGTAGTTGTAATTAAAATTTTATTTTTTTTATTAGAAATTTTTTTTATAATCTTTTTTTTAAATAAAGGTTTATTTCTACAAAAACCATTTTTAATTAGTAGTTCTGAAAGCAATAAATCAAATTTAGTATCTATATTTACTGATTTGAAATCTGGCATAATATAAGGATAACTTCTAGATCCCCACCTACTTTTTTTTTTTAAAATACACTCTCTAGTCATAGCGTAAATTGCACCATTCCTAATATAGCTTGGTTCAAAATCTTGTCTTCTTGATCCCCAGGATGCCTCTGGATATTCTTTACAAAAATTTGAGATTTTATTATTTTTAATCCTTTTAAGTCTTATTGGATGTTTTTCCCCAGTATCAACATAGCTCACAACTGAATGTGTTCTTAATTCATCCAATTTATTTAAAGCGAAATCTACATCTTTATGATCCCTCAAAGGTGAAACACAAGGAAGTTCAATTATATAATCAAATTTAGTATCAAACAATTTTTCTGCAGCTTTAACTGAATGAAATAATGCATCTACTGAGGTTGTCTTGTCAGTAGATAAATTTTTCGGACGATTTATAAAACCATCTATGCCATACTTTAAAGATGTGTTGATTATTTCTTTAGAATCTGATGACACAATAATCTTGTCTATATATTTTGAATTTTTTGCAGCTGCGATAGAATAACTAATCAAAGGATGGTTATTTATTTTAATTATATTTTTTTTTGGTATTCCTTTTGAACCACCACGGGCTAAAATTACAGAAAGTATCTTTTTATTTTTAATCACTATTTACAATTTACAGTTGGATAAATTTTTATGAAACAAATTTTACTCAAATAATATTGTTATAATTTACTGCATCTATATCTTTTAATCATGATTAAATAAATATATTAATCATAATAATTAATTTCTATAATTGTAGAAAATTATAATTTTTAATACTTTTTCTTAAAAAAATATTTTTAAAATCAAAGAATAAACAATTTTTGTTTCCAAGTTTTATCAATTTTTTACTTCCTAACCTTAAAAATATATCATGTCCAACAGCAATAAATATTCCGTCATACTTTTTTTTATTATTTAGTTTTTGAATAAATTTAAAATTCTTAATTTTATTCGTATCTATTTTCGCTATTGGGTCAAATACATCAACTTTAAATTTATTTTTGTTAAAGCTTTTTATTAATTCAAAAACTTTTGAATTTCTGGTATCACTCACATTTTCTTTAAATGATAAACCTAAAATCAAAATATTTTTATTTTTTTTTTTTGCCTTCATTTTATCAATAAAAATCTTTGCAAGAAAAGATGGCATTTGATCATTTGTATTTCTACCAGACAAAATTACTTTTGAGTTTATTCCACTTTTTTTTGCTTTATAAGTTAAATAGTATGGGTCAACTCCTATGCAATGACCTCCAACTAATCCTGGCTTAAAATTTAAAAAATTCCATTTAGTGCTTGCAGCTTTTAACACTTCATTTGTATTGATATTAAGTTTATAAAAAATTTTTGCAACCTCATTTACAAAAGCTATATTTATATCTCTTTGAGCATTTTCGATAGCCTTTGCAGATTCTGCAACTTTAATTGTGCGACATACATGAATTTTTGGTTTTATTATTTTTGAATAGAGTTTAACAATTTTTTTAAGTGAAAATTGATTTGACCCACTTACAATTTTTTTTATATTTTCGAGAGAGTGTTTTTTATCTCCGACATTTATTCTTTCAGGTGAGTATCCAATATAAAAATCTTTATTTATTTTTTTTTTTGAAAATTTTTCTATTAAAGGCACGCATATTTCTTCTGTACACCCAGGAAAAACTGTAGACTCAAAAATTATTATACTTTTTTTTAAGATATTTTTACCAATTATTTTGCAAGACTTTTTTAACATTTTCAGATCAGGATTATTGTTTTTATCAATTGGGGTTGGGACAGTTACTATAATATAATCACATTTTTTTAAAATTGTCTCATCAGTTGTTAGTATTATTTTTTTTGAAAAATTAATTTTTTTCAATGACAGTTGAGAATTTTTATCTATGTTTCTTTTTAAGTCCGAAATTCTAGATTTGGAAATATCAAATCCGATAACGTCGAATTTTTTTTTTTTAAAAGCCTCGGCAAGAGGTAATCCCACATATCCTAATCCCATAATTGCGACTTTTTCAGGCATAAGTAATTCTATGATAATTTAATTTTGTTTTTTGATATAAATAATTTAATAATATATTCAAGCTTAATCATATCATAATACTTTAATATCAATTAAAGAAATTGATAGTTTAATTATAATGTTTAATATTAAAATTATTATGAGATTATCTAAAAAAAATTGTATATGAAAAAAAAAAATAATATTTTCTTAATTGCTGAGATAGGCATAAATCACAATGGTTCATTAAAATTAGCAAAACAACTTATTGATAGAGCAAAAATAGCAGGATTTGATGCTGTAAAATTTCAGAAAAGAACACCAGAAATAGTTGTTCCAGAATTCAAAAAAAATGAATTAAGGTCAACACCTTGGGGGCTTATAACTTACCTGGATTATAAAAAAAAAATTGAGTTTGAAAAAAAGGAATTTGATCAAATAGATAAATACTGTAAAAAAAAAAAAATTTATTGGTTTGCTAGTCCTTGGGATGAAAAAAGTGTAAAATTTCTAAGTCAATATAATTTAAAATTTATGAAAATTGCTTCCGCAATGATTACAAATTTAAAACTTATTGAAAAAATAGCTAAATTAAAAAAGATAACATTTATCTCTACAGGTATGTGTAGCTACAAAGATATTGATAAAGCTTTAAAGTTATTTAAAAAGTTTAACAAAAATTTTATTTTGATGCATTCTGTTTCAACTTATCCTTGTCCTGAAGAAGATTTGAATTTGAGTATGATAAAAGAATTAAAAATGAAATATAAATGTAGAATAGGTTACTCAGGTCATGAGGTATCTGTGAGCCCTTCTTTGGCTGCCGTCGCTCTGGGGGCGGAGGCTGTGGAAAGACATGTTACCCTTAACAGAACAATGTGGGGAACGGATCATTCTGCATCTTTAGAAATGCCTGGAATGACACAATTAGTTCAACTAATAAGAAAATTCGAAGTTTATATTGGTGATGGAATAAAAAAATTTTCACAAAAAGAGAAATTAAAACTCAAAGATCAAAAATATTGGTGAAAAAAAAATCAATTTATTGTCTGATTCCAGCCAGAAGTGGTAGTAAAAGAATTAAAGATAAAAACATAATCAAGATTAATAATAAACCATTAATCCATTATGCTTTAAAAGCAGCTTGCAAAGCTAAATTCATTGATCGGGTATATGTGGCAACAAATTCTCAAAAAATTTCAAAAATCACTTTAAAAATAAAAAATAAAAAAATAAAAATATTTAAAAGAAGTAAATATAGTGAGACAGATCATGCAAAAACTGAAATTGTAGTTAGTGAATTTTTAAAAAAAAATAGATGCGATATTTTAATCTTATTACAGCTTACCAACATATTTATTGCTGCTGATGAATTAGATAAAGCTATTAAAAAATTTATTCAAAATAGATATGACTCAATGATATCTCTTGTTAAGTTTGATAAATTTATTTGGAAAAAAAAATCAAATAAAATTATCCCAATTAATTATAATCCCAGAAATAGACCTAGATCTCAAAATTTCAAAAATTATTTTGTAGAAAATGGATCTTTTTATATTTTTAAATCAAAAAAGTTTCTTAAAATCAAGAATAGAATAAATGGTAAATTGGGGTATTATGAAATGAGTAAAAAATCATTTTATGAAATAGATGATAAAAAAGATCTACAAATAGTTAAAAAATTAAAAAACTCATGATATTGTTGATTTGTGATCACAAAAAAAGAGAGCTTCAATCTTTAAGAAAACTTCAACAAGATTTGATTTTAAAGAATATTAAAAGTAAAATAGTCAATAAACATAATGTTATAAGAGCATATAATTTTTATAAGCCCCAAGCTGTAACATTTCCACACACAAGAAAACACTTCGCAAAAATTATAGATCAACTTTATGGTAAAACAATTTTGATATCAATACCTTCAGAACATTGTGCATTAAATGAAAATTTTATTAATGTTCATTATCAAGGTAAGCATAAAAATTACTATCTCAAAAGTTCACATAAAAAAATTGACTATGTTTTTGTACAGGGCAGAAAAATTGAAAAATATTTAATTAAAAATAATATTTATCCTAAAAGAAAAATAATAGTCTCTGGACATTTAAACTATGATTTTTGGTTTAACAAAAATATTAAAAAAAGTAAAAGAAACAATTCTATTGGCATAGCTTTAACTAATGAAATTATAATCAGAAGACACAAGAGTAAAAATTTTCTAAAAAATTTATATAATATGGATTTATCTATTAATTTTTCAGATAACCCTTGGAGAATGTTTCAACTTAATTATGATATGTACTATTTAACAATGATATTTAAGATTGTAAGAGAACTTCTTTACACATTTAGAATAAATTTAAGAACTCATGTTGTAGATGTTGAGAGTGATTTTAGTTTTATAAAATCTAACAATTTTTCTATTAGTAAAGATCCTAATAGTTATGAGTGGATCAAAAATAAAAAAATAATTATATCTACTGTTAGTTTTATGAATATCGACGCATACATTTTTAAGAAACCCCATATTTCATTAATCAAATTAATACCTGAAAAATTTTTTTTTAAATCTTATAATTCTATTGATTACAGGGAATATTCTGAGCCCAATTCCTATAAACCAAAAAATTTTAATGAATTAAAAAAAATGATAAGGACAGCAAAATACACAAGAAATTCAGCTTTAGATAAAAAATTAAAAGATTATTATAATTTTCCTAATAAAAAATCACCTGTCAAATTAATTTCTGAGGGATTAGATGAAATTATTAAAACTAATAAAAAAAAATTTGAATATATAGAGATGAGAAAAAATATTTTTTCGAAAGCATCAAAAAAAAGTCCAGCCTTAAGTTTTTTAAATTATCAATTATTCGAACTATTAAATCTAATTAGATTCAGAAAAAGTTCAAAAAACTGGTATTTCGATTTTTTTTATAAAAAATAAATAAATATCAATTATTATTTTTTTAAAGTCAGACGATAATGATTACCTAAATTATGTTCATCAATATATTTCTGTAAAATATCAATTTCTTTTAAAATAAATTTGAAATATTTTTTTTTATCTGCGAATTCTTTATAAAAGAAATAATCAATCATATCTAATCCAAAAGTCTCAAGTTTTTTGATTTGAAACTTCGTTTTTTTTGAAATAAATTTTATTGATTTTTCATTAAAAAAATTAAGATGTTCAAATGGATATATTAAGTTGTTATTTTCTCTCATAAACTCAAAACTTATAGAGTTAATATTCGGCATATAACAGATCAATAATCCATTTTTTTTTAACTTTTGATAAATTTTTTTTAGATAGTTAAGTGGATCCACAACATGTTCAAAAACATCAAACATTAAAATTAAATCGTAAGATGTATTCGTTTCATTATCAATTTTATCATTAGAAACATTTAAATTAGATTTTTTTGCAACATTAATTTGGTTTTTATCTACTTCTAAACCTTTATAAAAAATTTTTTTTTTTTTTAAAATTTTTAAAAATTCTCCAGAACCACAACCAATCTCTAATATTTTGATTTTTTTGAAATTTCTAAAATTATCCTTTACACAATAATTAAATCTCTTTTTTAGTAGTAAATTTCTGTAATTTGATTTTTTTTTTTTTGATATAGTGTATTTTTTTTTTGAAAAATCTTTGTAAATTATGTCAGTATAATTCTCTATATTTAAAGTATCAATATTAGGGCTTACAAGACCACAATTTATACACTTTTGTAATTCATATTTATGGCTTACTTTAAGATATTTAGTTTTTTTGGCTCTAGATTTACATAAGGAACACTTAAAATTTTTTTTGGTTAATAAATGACTAAATTTTTCTAAAATTTTTTTTTTCTCTGTTACTACTTTTTTATAGAAATCTTTATCTCTTAGTTTGTAAGGATTTATCATCACTTTTTTTAGTTTATTTATTTTTTTACCATAATAAATGAAATTAATATCTATTCATATAAAGAGCTAAACTTATTATAAAATGAGTCATAAGAAAATTTTTCTTTAATGTTTTTGTTCTCAAGCAGTATTATTTCATCACAAATTTTTAAAGGTTTAATTTTATGCGATACAATAATAATTGTTTTTTTCTTCTCATTTTTTAATTGTACTAATTTATCAACGATAAAATCTTCATTTTCAGGATCCAAGGAATTTGTAAATTCATCTAATATCAAAATTTCTGGATCTTTATAAAGAAGTCTTGCCAGAGCAATTCTTTGGATTTGTCCGCCTGATAGTTGCGCTCCTCCTTCTCCGACCTTAGAGTCAATTTTTAAACCTGTACTAATCAAATCTTTTAATCCTGAATAATAAATTGCCTCTTGGAGTCTTTTTTCATCCACAAAATTTTTATCATCTAAAAAAATAATATTATTCTTAATTGTGTCATCTAATAAATAATTATCTTGGGGGACAAGACCAATTTTTTTTTGCCAGCTACTGAGATTATTTTGTATTTCTTGATTATCGGCTTTTATTTTACCCTTACTAGGACTCAAAAAACCACATATTAAATTAATTATAGTTGTTTTTCCTGATCCAGATTTTCCCACTAATGCTACAACTTTTCCTTTTTCAATTTTTAAATCAAAATTTTCTAAAATATTCTGATCCCTATTTTGATACTTAAAATTGATATCATCAAAAGTTAAATATTTTTCAAATTTTAAATTATCTGTTAAATTTTTTTCATCATTTTTTTGATGAGTCATATATTTTTCTAATTTTATTAATTCAGAATTTAGATGTAAAACAGATGGATAAGATCTTCGCAAATTACTCAGAGTAGATCCAAGTCTAGTAAATATTGGTAATAATCTTATAAAAGAAACAACATAAAGAGATAATATTGGCAAAATATTTTCTATTTTTGTTGTAACAGCAAAAGCTATTAAACTTAATGTTATTATTACAAATAAAAGTTCAAATAAAGATGGTGGTATAGACTGTATAAGGTTAATTTTTACAGTTGAATTTTCAAAGACTAGAACTTTATCAAGAAATTTCTTTACTATATTATTTTCTTTTTTAGAAATTTTTATTTCTTTAATTGAACTAATACCCTGCATCAACCAACTTATAATAGCATTTTTTGATTTTAATTGATTTTCTCCCAACTTTTTAAGCAATCCATAAAAAGTAAAAAAATAAACAAATAAACAAGTAAAAAGAATTAATACAGCAATTAAAGTAGAGGAATAATCTACAAACAATAATAAAATAAATATAGCAAGAAATAATAAAATATCTTTAAATGTTTTTAAAATTAAAAAAAAATTTAATATATAATTTGTTATTTCCTCATTAATATTTCTTAATATTTGAGATGTATTGTAAGAATTTATTATTTCAAATGGAGCAAATACGTACAAATTAAAAAATTTTTTTTTTAAATCAAAATTAAATTTTTTATTAAGATAAATTTGGTAAGCAATAATACTAAATACTAAAAAATTTTTGATTAAAAAAATTAGTATCAAAAATATTGATCCATAAATAATAATTGTGTCTTTTTCTTTATTTTCTATAAACTGATTTATCCAAGTAAAATAATTCGGTAAAATTGGATTATCACTTACTGCAAAATCAATAAAAAGAGGGATCAACGCAATACCAAAAGTTTCTGCAAAAACTAAAATTATGTTAAATCCAATAAATAATAAAATTTGAAACTTATTATCTTTACTTAATAAATGAGTAAATTTTTCCATATTTATAAAATTAATTAAAAATCTTATATTTTAATTAAATTGTATTTTTTTTGTATTTTTTTTATAATTAAGCATTAATGAATTGTTTAAAAAAAAAAATTATCATAAATAAAGTAAAAAAACAGATCTATTTTAAGATTTAAAATTTGTATATTCATGAACAAAATTTACAATGATTTAGAAGAAAACGGAATTTATTCAAGTGAAAACCTTATTGATAATTTTGAATTAAAAAATTTAAAGGAAGAATTTAATATAGATGAAAATGTAAAAATTTTTGAGAATATTGGAAATATAACCGAAATCCAAAAAATTTCTAACACCCTATATAAACTTTTGGAAAAAGAAGAAATTAAAGATTCTTTAAAAAAATATTTTGGCCAAATGCCAAAATGTTCTTTAATTCATTTTTCAAGAACTTATCCAAGTTTCAAAACTGATGAAAAAAAATCAATTTCATCGGGAAGTGTAATGAGTTTTCATAACGATGATATTGGAAAACAAATTAAAATTAATTTTTTACTTACAGATTTATCTATAGAGTCGAATGGCTTAGAGTATGCTCTTAGATCTCATAAAATTAGTTTTCTTGATAATTTGATCTTAAAAATTTTAAATAAATTCAGTCTATTTAAAAATTGGAATAAACATTTTTTAAATTATCAAATAAATAAAATTTTGGGATTAAGACCTAATTTTATGAATGAAAAAAAAATAAAAAAAAAATTTCAAATCAAACGTATTTTTGGTAAAGCTGGTTTAGTTTATATTTTTGACACAAATGGATTTCATAGACAAGCACACGTAATTGATCAAAAGTCAGAACTACCTTTTAGAGAATTAATAACAGTCTATTTAATTCCAGACAATGTTTAGAGACCTTTTTTTACATAATATACCTCAATATAAATGTCATGGTTGTTCCCAGCAAACAGTTATAAAATTCCAGTCAAATATTGGAATTTGTAAAAACTGTTTATTAGTCTCAAGAATTCTAACTAAAAGAAAAAATTTAAAAATTAAAAAAACTTTTAAATCCACCATTAAATATTGGCAAATAAATTCTAAGGCTCAAATAATTAAAAGAGGAAAAAAAAATTTTTATTTTTTTAAAAAATTGTTGAACTTTGTAAAATTAAATAAAAAAGATAAAATCTTAGACTTGGGCTCAGGTTATGGACCATTATTAGAATTTACTAAAGATAATTATAATATGATTGGTCTTGAACCAAACAAAAAAAATTCACAAATAAGCAAAAAAATGGGTCATAATGTAATAAATAAATTTCTCGAAATTAATACTTTTAGACCAAAAACTTTCAAAGCTATTGTTTCATTGTTTACTCTCACCTACGTAACAAATTTTAGCTCAATGCTTAATACATTAAAAAAAATTCTTAAAGATGATGGTTTTATCCTTTTTAGGGTACATCAATACAAATTTTCTAATCATATACATAACCCGGACTCCTTTAAAGTAAAAGAATATGATCAAAGCACACAGGTGTCTTTTTTTTCTAACGATTCTTTAAAAAATCTTTTTAATATTCATAACTTTAATATTGTTTATTTTGAGTCCAACATAAATGGAACAACAATAATTTTAAAAAAAAATAAAATTAAAGTTCCTTTTGTTAAAAGGGGAAATTATAAATATGAGATATTTTATTTAAGATACTTAGTTATTTTGATATCAAAATTCATCAGAATATTCATAAAAATAAGGTCAGAAATTAAAAGTATTATTTTTAAGAATAATTAAAATTTATATAAGTTAAGTTTTTGAAACTATATTATTTCCAATTACTAAATAATCAATTTTATATTTTAATAAGCATTTGATTGCATCGTCAGGTGAGTTAACAATTGGCTGGCCCTTTATATTAAATGAAGTATTTAATAGAACGGGTATATTAACTTTTTCATTTACTTTTTTTAATAACTTATAAAATTTTTTGTTACTATTGCTGTTTACTGTTTGTACTCTGCATGTATCATCTATATGAACAGTTGCTGATATAGATTTTTTCATCTTTTTTTTAACTTCAGCTGCAATTAACATATACTCACTATTTTGATTTATTTTGAAATATTTTGATGCAAATTCTTCCATTACAGCTGGAGCAAAAGGTCTGAAAGTTTCTCTAAATTTTACTTTTTTATTAATGTGATCTTTAACGTTTTTTGGAAATGGAATAGCTAAAATACTTCTATTGCCTAAAGCTCGAGGACCAAACTCTGCCTCATCCTGAAACCATCCGATGATTTTTTTTTTAATTAATTTCTTAGATGTAAATTCAAAAATATCTTCTTTAGTTTTGATAACTTTTATTTTGTTTCTATATTTTTTAATACTTTTTCTTATTTGCGTATCCGTATATCTTGAGCCAAGATAACAGTTGCTAGTAAAATTTAACTTTCTTTTTTTATTATTTTCTAAATGACAATTAATTGCAGCACCAATAGAAAGACCAGCATCTCCGCTAGCTGGCTGTACAAAAATTTTTTTAAAAATATTAGAATTTGAAATTTTTCCATTTAATGAACAATTAAGTGCTACGCCGCCTGCTAAACACAAATATTCTGTCTTATATTTTTTTTTTAAAAATTTTAATTGTTTTATTACGATTTCTTCAAGCCTTTTTTGTAATCCTGCTGCAATATTTTTGTGATGTTTGTTTAACTTGTTAGAATAAATTCTTTTTTTTCCAAAAATTTTTAAAAATTTTTCACTAACCCAAGTACTTCTTTTTTTATGAAAAGATATCCAACTTAAATTAATCTTAATATCTAGGTCATTTTCTACATAAATTATATCTCTAAAAATATCTAAATAAGTTTTATTTGTACCCGGAATTTTACTTGAATAATCACCATATGAAGCCAATCCCATAATTATTCCTTCATCACAATTATATCTCCAACCAAGATAATCAGTTATGGCGGCATACAAAAGTCCAAGTGAATTAGGGAAGAGATTTTTATCATGAATAATCCTTAGTTTGTTATGATTTCCTAAGGCAAAATAACCGGTCTCGCCCTCGCCAACACCATCGTAAGAAACAACTAAAGACTTTTTAAATTTACTTGGGTAATAACAACTAGATAAGTGATTTAAATGATGTTTGTGAAATGATATCTTCTTTTTAAATTTTAATTTTTCTCTGATAGTCTTTTCTAAATTATAAAATCTTTTTAAAGCTTCATTTTCTGACATCATCATATCTAAACGATAGTCATTTTTTATTGCTCCTTCTAACCAAAACTTTCTAATTTGTCTGATTGGATCAGTTGACAGTGCAATAAAATCTATATCTTCAATCTTACATTTAGATATCTTTAAGCATTCTTTAACAGCGTTTATTGGGAATTCTTTTGTATGCTTTGTTTTGTTAAATCTTTCTTCCTCAGCAGCACAAATTAATTTACCGTTATCAATTATTGCAGCAGATGTATCATGACTACAAGCATTAATACCAAGAATTTTCATAAAGTTTATTTTTTAAATTATAGACAATGATACATTACTTTTGATCATGTTTTAATTTAATAAATAATTTTAAAAATAAACCAAAAGTTTAATAAAAAATATTCAATAACTTGTTAAATCTTTTAAAATTTTTTTCAGTGCATAAATCAAGCCGATTGAGCTATTAGTACTGGTCAGCTGCACGCATTGCTGCGCTTCCACATCCAGCCTATCAACGTGGTGGTCTACCACGGCTCTATAGGAAGAACTAG
>MDTG01000797.1_pt1 | contig 14124 bp, 15 predicted proteins | sample 811421 | NCBI WGS metagenome assembly MDTG01 (sample SAMN05326645, study PRJNA326480) | marine metagenome | isolation source: seawater | place: Pacific Ocean: South East | collected 2011 | reverse complement strand
GTGGCGGGCATAATTCTTTATAACGAAGGTCTTATAATTTTAACTGGTTCTTATCAACTGGGGGCTGATAATGGTATTGACTATGTTGATGAACTCAATATTCAAACTGGTACAACAATAAATAAATGGACACATTTTGGCTCAGGACTTCACGCACACAAATTGATGCCTGGTCGAGATCCAAAAAGTGTAGATATTCTCTATGGTGACAATACTTCTACCAGTGATGCAAACATAATGCCATCATTTGAATTAAAATTTCAAGGTGTTACGCAAAAACAAACTATGTTAATGATGGGTTATGCTAAGCAGGGCGAGTTGAACTGGTCAAACAATCCTACTTTTGTTGATCAAGCCAGTCCTTATCTTGGGACTTACTATACAAGTTCTAACAGTTACAAAGAAAATGATGTACAATTAGCTAATATAGCTGATACTAAATTTTCAAACTATACTCCTGAACATAGAAAAGAAACTTACATAACAAAAGTTGCTATCTATGATAAAAGAAAAAATTTGATTGGTATAGCTACAGTAGCCAATCCAGTTAGAAAAACTGAGGATCGTAAGTATACATTTAAATTAAAATTAGATTTATAATTTGACAACCTCCAAATAATGTGTTATAATAGATTATATGATTTTAGGAATTGATATTAGTACTAGTAGAATTGGTTATTCTATAATTGATTATACCACAAAATTAATCTTATGTCAAGAGATTAAATTAAAATCTTCAGACACTCTTGAAGATAGATGTAAGATATTTGAAAATAAGATGAAAGAAATAGGAGGCAAATATGACATCAGAGAGATATTCGTGGAGCAGCCATTCATGGCATTCTCAGGAGGCAAGACGACAGCAGTTACTATGGCAAAGCTTCAGCGGTTTAACGGCATGTGTTGTTATGCCATCTTTAATATATTTGGCACTTGTGCGTCGCTCTTACAAGCAAATAAAGCGAGAGGACTTGTTGGACTCAAAATTAAAAGGGGCGAAAAGACGAAGCTTAAAGTTATTGAATGGGTTCAAGAAAAATATCCAAAAGATTTTATAGTTGAGTACACACGACACGGTAATCCAAAACCTGGAACAGACGACAAAGCAGATTCAGTTGTCGTTGCAAATGCTGGATTAAAAACTATTTAGTCCAGAGGTGTTAACAATGTCAAACGAGATGAAAATTATAATGGAGAACTGGCGAAAAACAGTCTCTGAAAATGTAGAGGAACCAATTGAAACATATGGTCAGCTTAGGAATCAACTAAGTACTGCTATAAATGCAAAGAAAAAAGAAGCTGTTAAGGGATTTGGAATTGGTTTGGTACTAGATGCTTTAGGTGGAGCAATTTTTAAAGACACAGCAACATTTATAAAGACTATGTACAAGCTACCTGATGACAAAAAGACAAACACGGTCTTAGATGTTTTTTTGAATGTTGATGACGATGTATCTTCTATCATTGATGACAACCTAGAAAATGCATTTCTACAGGATTTTTTAAAGATTATAGAACAGAAACCAGATGAAGAAAAAATAACATCAAATATAACTCAAGAGTTACAAGACTATGTCGCCAACAAATTTAATAACAAAACTGTTAAATAAAAAAATAATTTGACAAACTTTTAAACCATGTTATAATACATTTATCGGAGGATAATATGGAAGAGAAACGAAAGATCGTTTCCGATATACTTGGAGGGTATAATCGGAGAGGAAACGAACATCTGTATCATTGCCCGTATTGCAAGCATCATAAAAAGAAGATGTCTGTCAACTTTGCACAAGGCGTGTTTAAATGTTGGGTTTGCGATACTCGCGGCAAAAATATTTACAGAATTGTTCGTAAGTTTGGTAACTACAACCAAAGACAAAAGTGGCTAGAATTTGAAGGTCGCTTAGATCTTACAGAGTTTGATAAACTTTTTAACGAGATAAATGAGATAGAGGTAGAACAGACCATTGACCTACCAAAGGAAATGATCTCGCTTTGCAACAAACATCTTCCGAGATCGTCACAAAGACCTTTAAATTATTTACGAGACCGAGGAATATCCATGGAACAAATAAAACTTTGGAAAATAGGTTATTGCCCGGAGGGAAGATATGGAGGCCGCATTATTGTGCCATCATTTAACATGAGCGGAGATCCTAATTATTTTATTGCCCGTTCATATGTTGGTCACAACAGGAAATATCTAAACCCTTTGGCTTCCAAGGATATAATATTCAATGAACTTATCATTGATTGGGATGAACCAGTGGTCCTTGTCGAAGGCGTCTTTGATGCTCTCGTCGCAGGAACTCAAGCCATCCCTATTCTCGGCTCAACCCTTAGAACCAACTCTAGATTGTTTCAGGCACTTTCTATCAATGATACTCCAGTTTATTTGGGACTCGATGCAGATGCAGAAAAAAAAGCTGGACAAATGATAAAAAATATGCTACAATATGATATGGAGGTTTATAGAATTGATACTTCGACAGTTGAAGATATTGGATCAATGTCGGAGAGACAGTTCTATAATGCTTTCAAGAATGCCGAACCAATAGAGTCGGACTTTTATTTCTTTCAGAGAATGATGCAAAATATATAACAGGAGGATACATGACTTATAAAATTGCTCACTTTGCGGACACGCACATCAGAAACCTTAAATACCACGAAGAGTATCGGTTTGTTTTCAAACAAATGTACCAGAAACTTCGAGATCAAAAGGTTGATATGATAGTTCACTGTGGTGACCTTGCTCACACAAAGACCCAACTATCACCAGAATATTTTGCTTTAGCGGCAGAGTTTCTAAAGAACTTGGCGGACATCGCCCCAACCTATATTATATTAGGAAATCACGATGGCAACTTGCGGAATTCTGGTAGAGAAGATGCCGTCACACCTATTGCAGATGCTCTAAGCCATCCAAACCTGCACTTGCTCAAAGACTCTGGTAATCATAGAGTTGATGCTGGGCTATCATTTAATGTGCTTTCCATATTCGATAGAGAGAACTGGGAAGAGCCTGATGAGAACGGCATTAGTATTGCCCTATATCATGGGGCCGTAATGGGCTCAACAACCGGTACAGGCTGGGCTATGGAACATGGAGATGATGATGTCTCTGTATTTAAAGGGCACGACTTTGCCATGCTTGGAGATATACACAAACCACAGATACTCGACACGGAAGGTCGTGTGCAATACGCTGGGTCGACTGTGCAACAGAATTTTTCGGAAGGAACTCGTAAGGGATACAAACTATGGACAATCAAATCTGATAAGGACTTCAATGTTCAGCATGTAACGTTTACCTCTCCTCGTCCATTTATGACCATTGATTTGGATAAGAGCGGTAATGTCCCTGAACATTATCACATACCCCGTGGTGCAAGGCTCAGACTTATCTCAAGAAGCAATCTGACATCCACAAAGATACGCCAGGTTACTGAATTAGCGCGTTCTAAATATTATCCGACCTCTGTTACCTTTGTTGATAAAAGCACGTCAGAATTCACGTCCTCGGCTGGAGATACGCACAAAATGGAGAACCTTCGAGATCTATCAGTACAAGAGAGGTGGATCAGGCAGTATTTAAAAGAATATGAGCTCGAAGAAGAAATAATGCAGGAAGTACTTGACCTAAACTCTAAATATAATAAGGAAGCAGAAAAAAATGAAGAAGTCAGAAGAAACGTCACATGGGATATTAAAACGATGCAGTTTGAGAATCTATTCAATTACGGACCAGATAATAACGTGGATTTTACAAAGCTTTCTGGAATTGTTGGCATTTTTGGCAAGAACTACAGTGGCAAATCTTCTGTTATTGATTCTGCTTTGTATGGTATTTTTAACACAACCTCCAAAGGAGAGAGGAAAAACGTTCATCTCGTCAATCAAAACAAAAGCAAAGCAAGCATACAAATGGTTATTGAAGCAGATGGTCAAGAGTATCAAATATGTAGGAATCTTAATAAATCTAGTAAGACCGTCAAAGGAAAGTCCGTCATTAGTTCCGCTGGTGATCTTGATTTCCATAATCTCACTACCGACGATTCTTGCAATGGCGATTCTGTAAAAGACTCAGATAAAAACATTAGACGTATCTTTGGTTCTATTGACGACTTTATGATCACATCAATGGCAAGCCAGATGGACTCTCTGTCATTTATCAAAGAAGGTTCTACTAAGCGTAAAGAGACGCTTGCAAAATTTCTCGACCTTGAAATTTTTGATAAGAAATTTAAGTTAGCAAAGAAAGACTCCGCTGAAATAAATGCACTTATAAAAAGATTTAAAAACAAAGAGCTTGAGAAAAACCTCATGGTTAAGAGAGAAACAATAGAAGAAATAAACGACGACATAGATAAACAAACAGACCTGTGTAGAAAACATGACAAAAGATATCAAGAACTTAAAGTAGAGTTTGATCATATAAGCGAAGAGATTTCGTCTATCCCTACAGAAATTGTCGATATATATGAAATAGAAGACTCCATCTATCAAAGACAAGATGATTTACAAAAAGCACACAGCTCAATAGCTGCTTACAAAGAAATGGTTGAAAAGAACCGAGAGATAGCAAGCGAACTTGTTTCTTATATCTCTTCCCTTTCTCAAGACAGATTGATAGCCTTAGAGGAGTCTTGGCAACGATACACAAAAGAGTACAGTGATCTTCAAAAGGAAATATCCAATATAAAAATAAAACACAATAATGCAACAAAGAAAATAAAAATACTTGACAATCACAAGTATGATCCAGATTGTGTTTATTGTTGTGAAAACAAATTTGTAAAAGATGCAAATAAGGCAAAAACTTCTTTGCCTAAAATACAAGAAGAATTAGATTCATTAGTAAAAACATCAAACGAGACAAAAGAAAAAATATCTTTTTTAAATATTGATTCTGTACGTTCAGATCTGGAGAAACATAAAAAAATGACAAAAAGAAAAGAAAATTTATTATCCGAAGCTAAAAACTTAGAAATAAAAATAGATTCTCTTGTGTCAAAAGTTTCTCTATATAAAAATGAACTTGCGTCTTTAGAAGAAAAAAGAGAGGAGTATGAACAAAACAAACATGTTATTGAAAATTTATCTTCTTTAGTGAAGTCAAGCAAAGCGGTAGAGGTTAAAATGCTTGAGGCAAAACAAAGAAAAGAAAAGTGTGATAAAAAAATACAAGAGTATCTTGTTGAGCTTGGAGCAGCTAAACACTCTATCAAAATTATAAAGTCAGATCTCGCAGAGCAAGCAGCCTTAGAAAGAGGTTGGATAGCATATGACTTATTTATGAGATGTATGCATCCCAACGGTATTGCGTATGAAGTTATTAAGCAGAAATTACCGATTATAAACGAGGAAATACAGAAGTGTCTTTCAACTATTGTCGACTTTGAAATTAACTTTGAAGAACATGGAAGAAATCTGGATATCAATATCAAACACCCAAGATTTGATTCTCGCCCCATTTCAATGGGGTCTGGAGCAGAAAAGACTATTGCTGCTATGGCAATCAGATTAGCTCTTATTGAGATAACCAATTTACCAAAGTCTACACTATTTATTATGGACGAACCTGCCACAGCTCTTGACCAAGAACATATGGAAGGCTTCATTAGGCTTTTGGAGATGATCAAAACAAAATTTAAAACTATTCTTTTAATATCACATTTGGATGTTCTCAAAGATTGTGTTGATAAAACAATCGATATCCAAAAGCACAATGGCTATGCCAAGGTAAATGTCTAGGAGGATAAGATGTGGATAAGGAAAAGTTATTACAAAGGGTGGAAAGATATATGATAGAAAAGAAAAAAATACTAGAGAACCTGAACGAAACCATAGAAAACGTCGAGAAAAATGATATAAAGAAAGTTCTTCATTTAACCAACCCAAAGAAGGGTGTTTTGGATGCAATACAAGAAAGGCTTATATCTCGTAAACTTCTTGTTTTTATTTGTGCAACTGCTCTATTAGCCTCAGCACAATTAGACCCAGAAACTTGGGGAATGATTGCTATGATTTATATTGGTGGACAAACCGCTGTTGACTTTGCAAAGATGTGGCGCCATGGTGGTTAGCTTATTGAAATTTAAAGCATGGATTAAGGCTCACTGGAACTGGTTGGTTCTTGTGGGCTTATTCTGTTTAGCCTATGTGTTGGGAAAGAAAAGCTCAGCTTCACTATTAGCTCAGGCAACTTTGGAAAAAGACCAATACAAAAAAGAGGCTGAAGAGATTGAAAAAGCAGCGAGAGCAAAAAACAAACGAGATAAGAAGATAGATAAGAAACGAGAAGAAATAAAGAAAGCTCTTGAGCAAGAAAAGGAAAAGAAACTAAAACTTGTAAGAGAACGAGAAGTAGACGCTGATGAGGTGTTTCAAAACTTAGGAATGAATAAGGAATGATTTTACTACTACTATCATCATTGGCATGGGGAGAAACTCCAAAATATACTTACCTTGAAGAAGGTGAACCCGCTCCGTTTTCTGGCAGACTATTCGATGACGTGGCAGCTGATCTTATAGCAGAAAGGTTAGAAAACGGTCCACAAGAGTGCCAAATAAACTTAGAATACCAATTGGCTTTGTTACAGGTAGATCATAAACAAGAGATTGAAAAACTAAAAAGCTCTCACAAGTTTGAAATACAAATTCTTGAAGCAGAAGTTAAAACAAGAGAAACAAGAATAGAAGAATTAGAAAGACTAAAAACTCCACCGAAAAAGAAATTTTGGTTTTCTTTAGGACTAATTACTGGTGTAGCTACAACAATAGCAATAGCAAACGCGGTGAACTAAAATGTTAGTAAAGATTATTAGAAAAGTAAAGGAGTTAGTATGTCCTCCTGCAACACAAGACCTAGCTCTTAATACAAAGAATCGAGATGCAACAATAAAGAAATATAACTACGGACCTCTCAATGTTGACGAACCAGCAGACTATTGGGAGAAGATAGCCAAGTATTGGAAGACCAGTGTAAAAGCTGCAAAGAAGTCTGTGTGCTACAACTGCGTTGCATTTGATATATCTCCTCGAATGAAAAAGTGTTTACCCGGTGATACGTTTGATGAAGACGGTGTTCTTGGGTATTGTTGGATGCACCATTTCAAGTGTCACAGTGCAAGAGCATGTCATACTTGGGCAAAAGGTGGGCCAATAAAAACAAACAAAGAATCAGCTGAATGGCAAAAGAAAAACTCCGGAGGTTTTGATGAAAAGTAAAGATCCGAACTATGCTGTCAAGGTTGAACAAGCAATAGTTAAAAAGTACGGTGAAGAAGCAGTTCAACACCCAAAAAACAAATGGACTGATGAAAAAGAACGAGAATACGTCAAGCAACTGAAGGACCTTTATAAAAGTAAAGGCGAAGAAGAACAAGAACACGTTGAAGTTAATGGAGTTTTTGTTTCAAACAAACTATTTACAAAAGAAACCAAACGTTCTTGTCCCGTTTGTAATACATACTCCTTCAAATCTAACGATGATGTTTATATGTCAAAGTTTCAATGTTGTGAAAAGTGTTACATTCAATGGATTGAAGGCCGAGAAGAACGATGGAAAAAAGGATGGAGACCCAATAATGAAAATCACAAATGAACAACTTAAGCAAATAATCAAAGAAGAGCTACAAGCAGTAATGGACGAAGGTATTTATGATGCTCCTTCCTCAGATAAAGAAGCAGAACAAAACCTTAGAGAAAGGTTTTTAAATTATCTAGATTCAAATAACATAAACAACCCAGATGGGGTTCGAGAATGGATGTCTGATTCTGTAGAAGGCGGTGGTTTGTGGAACGACTGGATGACAACATATAACGCTTTTAAAACCAGCGCAACAGGAACAATGGGTTTAGATTCTTCTCAACTACCAGAAATAGCTGCTGCTGCTATTGCGCCAATTATGCAAAACATCTTATCACAGACAAATGCCCCTGTTAATTTTGAATCCGCTAAAAAGTGGGTTATGCAAAAACATCAACATTAAGGAGAACAAAATGAGTAGCACAACATTAGAAATTATACAAGGACTTTCCCAAGCGGCGTCAAATGCTTATGACGGTGCACACGATGAAAGATATATAGGACCTGATGATGAAACCAAAAGTATGGGACTTAAAAGAGAAAATGGATGCCCTTTGATGGATTCAAGAGTTGTTGATGGCTTTTCAGTAAAGTTCTATGGCAATCGCATGTGTCTGTCTTATCAATCAGATATTCTTCTTAAGGATATATACACAAGCAATTTTGCTGGGGATATTGATCGTCAGATGAATGAAATCAAAAAGTTTCTTCAAAAAGAGTATAGAAAGGTAACAGGAAATTCGGTTACTCTTACAAAAGATGGAGAAGCAGATGTTTTTGTACAATCCACATCTAGGGTACGATCTTTTGTTAACGCCAAACAAAACTATAAAATATCAGGCATCAAAGATATGCCGGAACTTGAACCAGCTATTGAAGACTCAAGAAAAGCAACCAGAACATTTTTAGATCAATTTTCTGATAAAAGACCCAGTAACGATACAAGAAAAAAATCATAGGCTTTTATGTCTCTTAAATTATCAAAACAAGAAATTGTAAAAGAAATAGTAAAGTCGGGCAAAGACCCAGTGTATTTCATAAACAATTACTGTAGGATTTCTCATCCTCTCCGTGGCTTGATACCTTTCAATACGTATCCCTATCAAGATGACTTGGTGAAAGACTTCAATGATTATCGTTTTACCGTTATACTAAAAGCAAGACAATTGGGCATCTCCACAATATCGGCAGCCTATGCTGTTTGGTTTATGTTGTTTCACAAAGAAAAGAACATTCTTGTAATGGCAACAAAGTTTACCACAGCCGCCAACTTGGTCAAGAAGGTAAAACAGGTAATGAAAAACCTCCCACCTTGGATGCAAGTCGCCAAGATTACAATTGACAATAGAAACTCTTTCGAGTTATCGAACGGTTCCACAATCAAAGCCGTAGGAACCTCAGCAGATGCCGGACGTTCAGAAGCTCTATCGCTTCTTATTATTGATGAAGCTGCTCACGTAGAAGGTTTAGACAGCCTATGGGCTGGTCTTTATCCCACACTATCAACAGGGGGTCGTTGCATCGCTTTGTCAACTCCAATGGGTGTTGGAAACTGGTTCCACAGAACGTACACAGACGCAGAAAATGGAGACAATGAGTTTCACCCTGTTTCACTTCCTTGGGATGTACACCCTGAAAGGGACAAAGCGTGGTTTGACAAAGAGACTAAGAACATGTCTCGAAGACAAATTGCACAAGAGCTTGAATGTAATTTTAACACATCTGGAGAAACAGTTATACATCCTGATGATATTCATTGGTTGACTTCCTTAGTTTGCGAACCAGAGTACAGAACCGGTTGGGATAGAAATATGTGGATATGGGAGAAGTACCAAGAAGGTGTTTCTTATCTTTTAGTTGCCGACGTTGCGAGGGGTGATGGAGCAGATAGTTCCGTATTTCATGTTCTTCGTACGGACACGATGGATGTAGTAGCAGAATATCAAGGTAAACCAACTCTCGATCATTATGCTCGTATTTTAAACGACGCAGGAAAAGAATATGGAAATTGTTTGCTTGTTGTTGAGAACATAGGTATTGGTATATCTGTTTGTGAAAAACTTAGAGACCTTGAGTATCCAAATTTATATTACTCAATAAAAGGAACACATGAATATGTCGATCCCTTAACAGGCGAATACAGTTCGAATGCTGTGATGGGCTTTACTACATCAACCAAAACAAGACCTCTTATTGTTGCTAAGCTTGAAGAATATATAAGAAATAAGTTGGTAAAGCCAAAATCCCAAAGACTTATATCTGAGACAAAGACTTTTATATGGAACAATGGAAAACCACAAGCCATGAGATCGTATCACGATGATTTAATAATGTCTCTCGCAATTGCTTGTTGGGTTCGAGACACAGCTCTTGAAGTATCAGAAAAAGAAGTGCTATATAAAAAAGCAATGGTGAATTCTATGTACTCAACAGGTAAAACTATCAACACAGCAATACCAGGTATGAGAGAATATAAAAAAGAATTTGACAAGAAATATGAAGAAGAAATAAAGATAGCAACAGAGTTCGCTTGGATTTTCAAGGGTTGACTTGACAAACCCCTTACTTTATGGTATAATATAACTATTTATTACAAAAAGGTTAACCTATGGCAAAATACAACAAAAAGTCTCCTTATAATCCACAATCGGATTTATTCAAGGCACTAACCAGACTGTTTTCTGGTCCAATAACTCAAAGAAGAACACAAACCGGAAGGCAACTCCGAAGAAAGCAGTTGGATATGTATTCAAACAAGTTCCGCTCTGCCTCTGGTAAGCAATTCAAAAAGTGGGAATACAATCCAATAAATAATGTAATGATGGACATGATCTCCAACCGCAATAGGTCTGAAAGGTATGTTGATTTTGATGAGATGGAATACGTCCCTGAAATTGCTTCCTCTTTGGATATTTATGCTGATGAGATGACAACACATACAGACATTCGTCCAATGCTGCGAATCAAATGTGCAAATGAAGAAATAAAACATATTCTTCACAATCTATATCATAACATCTTAAATATAGAACATAATATGTTTGGATGGTGCAGGACGATGTGCAAATATGGAGACTTTTTTCTTTATTTAGATATTGATGAGCAAATGGGTATCCGAGCAGCTATTGGCTTACCTCCGCAAGAAATTGAGAGACTTGAAGGTGAAGACGATACAAATCCAAATTATGTACAATATCAGTGGAACTCAGCCGGACTGACTCTAGAAAATTGGCAGATAGCGCACTTTCGTATTCTTGGCAATGATAAGCATGCGCCTTACGGAACATCAGTACTTGAAGCGTCACGGCGCATTTATAGACAACTTATTTTGTTGGAAGATGCAATGATGGCTTATCGTATTGTTAGAGCCCCAGAGCGACGAGTCTTTAAAATTGACGTTGGCGGAATTCCACCACAAGAAGTTGAACAGTACATGCAAAAGGTCATGACACAAATGAAGCGACATCAGGTTGTAGATCCAAAAACAGGACGAGTAGATCTTAGGTACAACCCTATGTCAATTGAAGAAGACTATTATATTCCTATTAGAGGAGGAACATCAACAACAGACATCAGTTCTTTACCTGGTGCTCAGTTCAACGGTGGCATTGATGATGTTAAATATCTTCGAGATAAACTATTCTCAGCATTAAAAATACCGCAGTCTTACCTTACAATGGGTGAAGGAGCAACAGAGGACAAAACTACTTTAGCACAAAAAGATATTCGTTTCGCCAGAACCATTCAAAGATTACAAAGAACGGCAATATCCGAGCTAGAAAAAATAGGAATGATACACTTATACACTCTAGGATATAGAGATGACGATTTGTTATCGTTTGAACTGCATCTGAACAATCCTTCAAAAATAGCAGAGCTACAAGAACTTGAACATTGGAAACAAAAGTTTGATATTGCTGGTGCAGCTACAGAAGGATATTTTTCTAAAAGATGGATTGCGGAAAACCTGCTGGGAATGTCTGAAGATGAGTTTCTTCGTAATCAAAGAGAGATGTTCTTTGATAAAAAATACACAGCCAAACTTGAAGCAGCAACAGCTGGTGGTGAAGCCGCTGAAGATTCAGGAGGTGGCGGTGGCCTTGCAGGTGGCTTAGGTGATCTGGGCGGCACCACTGATACCGGTGGCGATGACGCTGGTGGACTTGGTGATTTAGGAGGCGGCGAGACGCCAACCGACACAACTGGTGGCGACGAAGGGGGTGATACTGATTTACTCGCCGAACCTCCACCCGCTAAACGAGACGATGGCATTGTAAAACCACCAAGCACTAATAAAGGTGGAATAACAAAAAAGTTTAGTAATGAAGCTGTGGGAGAAATAGGAACAAAAAGAAAAACTTTCCCCGGTGCATATGGCTATGGTAGTTTAAATACAATGCAAGAACACATGAAACAAGAGGAAAGCAAGTTGCTTTCTGTATCTCGCGATGTTGAGGTCTTGTTAGAAAGTTTATTTAATAAGGAGAAAAAAGATGAAACACAATAAGAAAAGAAATACCGCTTTTCTTTACGAATGTCTTATAAAAGAAATGACTAAAGCAATCGTACGAAAGGATGAGAAAACAAAACAAGCAGTTGTCGAGATATTAAAGAATAATTTTTCAAAAGGAACGCCGTTATATCAAGACCTTCAACATTATAAACAACTACTTGAGACAAAAGAATTAGAAGAAGAATTTGCTATCAGGTTTATGACAGAGGTGAAGAAAGATTGGAATGAAATGGATAGAAAGCAAATATTCAATTCACAAACCCAACTTATTAAACAGATAAATGAATCTATCTCAGCAGGTGTTTTTGGCAACTTTATTCCTAACTATAAAAATATAGCAACTGTTGGCTCATATTTCTATTCTAAAGGCTCTAAACCAAAAGTTAGACTGTTGATAGAGGATAGAGTTAAAACACTCGTTAGTTCTCATTCTAAAGCATTTAAACAAGATGAATTGGAACCGTTAGATAGTCTCGCTTACAGAACATTTGTCAATAAGTTTAATGAGACTTATCAACATACTTTAAGACAAGAGCAAAGAAGTTTGTTGACAAATTATATTACATCGTTTTCCGATAACGGCTTGGGACTTAAATCTTTTATGAATGAAGAACTTGGAAGATTAAAAGGTGAAATAGAAAGACTTTCTGAAACTATTTATGGTAATAAACTTGTTAAAGTAAAAGAAAAACTTGAAAATTTTTCAAACAATCCTATAAACGAATCTATGGTAAAAGATGTTTTTTATATTCAAGATTTAATTGCGGAGATAAATAAAAATGAAAGTTAAGATCCTTCCACCTCAAGACATTGTAACAGTTGATATTGATAACGATATCAATGTTAAAATTAAGCCAACAATAAACGTCGAGATAGTAAACTCTAACAAAGAAACCATAGACTTTAAGTTAAAAATGAGGAAAGCCTTAAATGGAGATCTCATGATCTTTGACCACAAAGACATTGATATAATTGTTATGACTGAAAAGAAAAAAGTTGTTGCTTTTGCAAAAGATCTTATGTCTGAAGTTGTATACGGGGCTGAATCAAGGCTTATGGAACACCTAAGAAAAGCAGGTATCATAGAATATGACTCTATCCAAGGCGGAAACGTCTATGGCTCTCTTGAAGGAAAATTACATGAAGCAAAAGAAAGAGACTCACTTAAAGTAACCCTTTACCAAATATCAGAATGGATGAAAGGGGAAGTGCCATATATTGAAGCTACTAAAGGACATGATGAAGAAATAGAAGGAGCTATTTTAAACCCCGATGAAGACAACTCTACAGAGCTTGGAGAAGTTCCACACGAAGAAGAAAAAGGCTCGATACGCCAACATAGTATGTTTGCACCGTATTTATATGGGAGGTACACTTACTAATGAAGCTTATAATGGAAAACTGGAGAAGGTTTCTAACCGAAAGCCCTCTATACGATTACGAACCAGAAAAGTTTGGACCCTTGTCTCTATACCACGAAGACAACGGAGATAATGGTGAGCTAGTATTGTATCACATGATGCCATCGATTGTAGACAATGGGATGTATATTGTTGGATATGTGAGTTACGATGAGACACAACAACCTTGCATTCCAAAAACTTACGAAGTGGGAGGTATTTATGTTGAAGAGCAGGCAAGAGAAAAAGGCTTTTCCAAAATGCTTTACGATTTGGTATTTGCAATAGCGAAAAACAAAGGTTATGGCATCACTTCAGATCACTCTTTCGGTACCACTAAGATTGCAAAAGAAAAAGTTTGGGACAAAATAGAAGCCTCTGGTCAATATAACAAAAGAGAAACAGATAAAGGAAATAACAGTTTTGATTATACCAACAGAACACCGGATGATCCTAAAGATGATTGTGACGTCGGAGTGTATAACAATCCCGAAGAGTTGGCAACTCACCACTCCTTTGAGAAACAAAACACAGGAGAAGCTGAACAAGCTTATAAAAATTTAATAAGAAATCATTTACTAAATATAAGATATTTAAAATCTGGAAAAAACATGAAG
>MDTG01063979.1_pt1 | contig 14125 bp, 17 predicted proteins | sample 811421 | NCBI WGS metagenome assembly MDTG01 (sample SAMN05326645, study PRJNA326480) | marine metagenome | isolation source: seawater | place: Pacific Ocean: South East | collected 2011 | reverse complement strand
TACTGTAGATTTGTCAGCATTTTATTTTGATATAAGAAAGGACACATTATATTGTGAACCTAAGAACTCTGATAAAAGAAAATCTACACTATTATTATTAAACATAATTTTAAATTCGTTACTTAAATGGTTTGCGCCTATTTTGTCATTCACAACTGAAGAAATTTATCAACTTGTATCAAAATCAAAAAAAAGTATTCATCTCCAAAAATTTATCAATTTTCCTAAAAAATTTCATAACGAAAAATTAGGTGAAAGGTGGTCTAAACTTATAAAAATAAGAGATTTTTGTAATTTGAGTATTGAAGAAAAAAGAGCAAGCAAAGAGATTGGTTCAAGTTTAGAGTCTAGTTTAGAAATAACATTAAGCCAAGAATTATTTGAAAATTTTAAAGATGTTGACTTTGCTGAAATTTGCATTACCTCATCGGCAAAAATAAATCAAGGCTCAGACAGAGAGATTGAAGTTTTAACTACCAAAGCACTTGGAAAAAAATGCCCTATATGTTGGAAGATAAGTGAGGAAGGATGCAAAAGACCAAATTGTAATACTCAATAATGAATAAAAAAATTTTTCTAACAAAATTTTTATTAATCTTTTTGATCTTTTCAATTGATCAAGTTTCGAAATATTACATTATCGATATTTTTAAGTTTCAAAAAGATGCAATTTATCTAACAAGCTTTTTGAATCTTCAATTAATTTGGAACGAGGGTATAGCATTTGGCTTACTAAGCTTTGAAAATAATATATATTATAATTCAATAACTTTTTTAATTGGAATTGTAATTTTGATTTTATTATTCTTAATTAAAAAACAAGATAAATATTCGTATTTTTACTCTATTATAATTGGAGGAGCATTAGGAAATTTTACTGATAGAATTAGATATTCTTCTGTCCCAGATTTTATAGATTTCCATATATCCAACTTTCATTGGTTTGTATTTAATATTGCTGATATATTTGTATCTTTAGGTGTTATTTGCCTTATTATTGCTGAATTATTTTTTAATAAAAACAACGCAAATGAAAAAAATTAATATTTATCTAATTATTTTCTCTATTTTTCTAACTTCATGTCAGTCTATCAAAGATGGTTTGAGTGGAAGGAAGTCAGAAAATAGCGATGAGTTTTTGGTTAAAAAAAAGAATCCTCTTGTAATGCCTCCAAAATTCATGGAACTTCCAAAGCCCAAGGAAGAGAATTCAGTTGAGGAAATTACAGGGATTGAGGAAACGAATGATATTAAGAATATCCTTAACTTAGAAAAAACTTCTAGTATTAATTCAAAGAAATCAGATTCTGCAGAGGACTTCGTTTTGAAGCAACTTAAAGAAAAATAATGGTTTCATCTAATATTGAATTTAAAAATTTCAGTCAAAAAAAAAATAACCCTAAAGTTAAAAAAATTTTAAATGAATTGTTAACTAATTATTTTAACAAAAATGATGAATTATTGTTAAGTTTATCGAAAAAATATAAATATAGATTTAAATTTAAGAATATAGAAAAATATAAAAAATTTAAACATTATAGAATTTTTGGCATGGGCGGATCCAGTTTAGGTGCTGAAGCTGTTTATTCTTTTTTAAAAAAAAAAATTACAAAAAATTTTTCATTTGTTAACAATATTGATTTATCTCATGATCAAGATAATAAGATTAACCAGTTTAATATAATTATTTCTAAATCGGGAAATACTCTTGAGACTTTAACAAATTTAAACTACCGAAAGGTGAAGAAGAATTGTCTGTTTATAACTGAAAGTAGAAAAAGTTATTTAAGAACTCTCGCCTTAAAACTAAGAAGCGAAATAATAGAACACAATAATTTTATTGGTGGACGATATTCAGTGCTATCCGAAACAGGGATGATTCCCGCATTTTTCATGGGTCTTAAACCTAATAATTTTAAAAGATTGGATAATTTGATTTCAAGTAAAAGATTTATTAGCACTCTTACTTATAATGTTTCATCTATTCTTTCATTTCACCAAAAGAAAAAGAATAACTCTATAATATTAAACTACGACGAAAGTTCTAATAATCTATTTTATTGGTATCAACAATTGGTTGCTGAAAGTTTGGGGAAATCTTCGAAAGGAATTTTACCTATTATATCGTCAATTCCAAAAGATAACCACAGCGTAATGCAACTTTATTTAGATGGATTTAAAAAGAATTTTTTTACTTTCTTTTATGTAATGGATAATAACTCAAAAAAAATTGACAGTGAAACTTTATTGAATTCTCACAAATATTTAAGAAATAAAAAAGTATCAGACGTTTTATTTTCTCAATTTAGAGCTACTCAAAATGTTTTTTTAAAAAAAAAAATTCCGTTTAGAAGTTTTATAATAAAAAAAAGAGATGAAAAAACTTTAGGAGAGTTATTTGCTTTTTTTATTCTAGAAACAATATTATTAGGAAAAGCTCTTAAAATTAATCCTTACGATCAACCCGCTGTAGAATTAATAAAAAGAGATACATTTAAAATTTTAAAAAATATTTAATTTGCAAATATTATTTTTGAAACACCGTATAGTCTTGAATCTAAAATATTCAATTTTTCTGTAATTTTGACATTATCCTTTTTATGTCTATGAATTATTATTATTCCATCTTTACTAAGAATCTTTTTTTTTAAAATTTTTTCAATCAGCAAATTTATTTTTTTCTCTCTGTAAGGCGGATCAAGAAAAATTATATCTAATTTTAGCTCGTTTTTTTCTAGTTTTTCAATAAATTCAAAACAATCTAGATCATTAATGATACAACTATTTTGACATTTAAGATTTTTTATATTGTCACCTAACAGATTGAGTGCATTGTAATAATTTTCAACAAATAAGCATTTACCTGCACCTCTCGATAAGGCCTCTAAGCCGAATGAACCTGAACCTGAGAATAGATCTAAAATAGCCGAGTTTTTTAAATTAATATGAATTTTATTTGAATGCTCAATCACATTAAACAAAGACTCTTTTACTAAATCTCTAAGTGGTCTTGTAGTTTTATCTTTAGGAAGATTAATTTTTTTTCCTTTAAACTTTCCCGCAATAATCCTCATTGATCAACAACTTTATGACCTATGTCTTTTCTATAAAAACCATTTTTCCAATTCAAACTTTTTAAAAGATCTAAGGCTTTCTTTCTTGCAGATTTAAAATCAGTAGACCTAATAACTATGTTTAAAACTCTACCTCCATTAGAGAAAGTTTTTCCATCAACTGATTTTGTACCTGCATGAAATAAAAAATTATTTTTATCTAATACTAAATTATTTAATTTTAATTCAACATTATTTTCATATTTATCAGGGTAACCTTTTGAACACAAGACAACGCAAAGACTTTTGTCATTATGCCATTCTATATCAATATCTTTTAATTTTTCATTTAAGCATGACTCTATCAATAATCCAAAATCAGTTTTGAGTTTTGGTAAAAGTGTTTGGCATTCTGGGTCGCCCATTCTAACATTATATTCAATTAAGAACGGCTCACCTTGAACTATCATTAAACCAGCGTACAAAAAACCTTTGAAGCTCGTATTATTCTCTTTTAAACCTCTAAAAGTTGGTTCAATAATTCTGTCAATAATTTTTTTATTCAAAATTTCGTTTTCGAGCCTTGACGGTGAGTATGCGCCCATACCACCTGTATTTTTACCTTTATCTCCCTCTAGTACTCTTTTATGATCTTGAGCTGTACCAAATTGTTTGTAATTTTTTCCGTCTGAAATTACAAAAAAGCTCATTTCCTCACCTCTTAAAAATTCTTCGATAAGCAATTGATCTGCTTGTCCAAATTTACCATCGAAAATTTCTTTAACAGATGTTTTGGCTTGATCACTATTCTCACAAATATAAACACCTTTTCCAGCTGCAAGACCATCTGCTTTAATTACAATTGGATAATCACAATTTTGAATAAATCTTTCTGCATCTTCAGCTTTAAAAAAAATTCCAAAATTTGCAGTTGGTATATTAAACTTTTGGCAAAGTTTTTTGGTAAAAATTTTCGAACCTTCCAACTGTGATGCAAATTTATTGGGTCCAAAAACCCTAATATTGTATCTCTCTAAGTAATCAATAATTCCATCTACAAGTGGTTTTTCTGGACCAATCACGAGAAAATCAATTTTTTTATCAAAAGTAAAATTTTTTAAATTTTCAAAATTACTTAAATCAATCTCAATATTTTCAGCAATTTTTTTTGTCCCAGCATTGCCAGGAAAACAGTAAATTTTTTTAATCTTTTTGGAGTTTTTAAAAGACTCACACAGCGCGTGCTCTCTACCACCGCTTCCTATTATACCAACTTTCATATATGAATATATAAACTAAAAATGTTTAAAAAATTAGCAAAAATAAAATATTTACCAAATAATTTTGAGGTAATCCAAGATGGGGATCATGTTATTTGTGCTATTTCAGGAAAAAAAATCCCTATTGAAAAACTAAACTATTGGAATGTAAAAGATCAGGAGCCTTACTTTTCTTATAAGGAGGCATCGTTGAAGAGAGAAAAAAAAAGTTAAATTATTTCCACCTATCGTGTGTCCATATCCATTGACCGGGATTTGTAATAATCATTTTTTCCAAAATTGAGTTAAGAGCCAAAGTTATTGACTCAATGCTATCATTTTTAGAAAAATATATAGGTTTTGAAATTTTTAATATGAAATCGTTATTTTTTTTTCTTTTAATGTGCACAGGTACAATCTTACAATGAAATTTTTTTACAAATTGTGCTGGAATTGTAGTTGTTAAAGCCTCTTGGCCAAAAAATTTACTTTTAATTCCCTCAGAAACTCTTTGGTCTATCATCAAGGCAATAGAAGTTCCTGATTTAAAATATTTTAATAAATCCTTAGTACCAGAAATCCCTTTTTTTATTTGATTTTTACAAATGTATTTTTTTCGAATATTTTCCATTATCGGGTTTAGATACTGATTATTCAAAGGCCTATAAATTACTGCAAGATCTATACCTGATTTTTCAATATGCATTGCCATTAATTCAAAATTATCAAAATGTCCTGATATGAATATTACTGGCTGTTTATTTGTTTTAATTTTGTCTAGTTCAGCTTGACCTTCAATTTCGATTTTTCCTTCAAAAATACTTTCTCTAAAGTTTTTAATAAAATTGTACTCAGATAAAATTTTTCCATAAGATAACCACATTTCATGAATAATTTTTTCTTTAAAATTTTCATCTTCATTTGGAAATGCTTTTGAAATATTAGATTTAGTTATAATATTAGACCTAAAAAAAGGACCAAAAAAAATAAAAATTTTACTAGCAATAAATCTTGAATTTTTTAAACCTAATAATTTAAATAAAGAAAATAACAACAAAATTACTATAAATTGAAAAAAATATTTGATCTTTTTAATTAAGTTTATCATTTAAAAAATCTATAAGTTTTTTCTCATTTATTATCTTTAGTTCAATTTTTAAAAAATTAATTCTTTTAGCATCATCATCAGATAGTCTAGTAAAATCTTTTTCAGTAGTTAGTATTTTAGCGTTTAATTTATTTGATTCTTCAACGATATTTTTGATATCCTTTTTTTTAAAATTATAATGGTCAGGAAATATTATTTCTTTAACAACTTTGATGTTATTTTCTAATAGAATTTCTTTAAAAGATTTTGGATCGCCTATTCCCGAAAAAATAAGATAATTTGAATTTATGTCTAATTCATTTAAATTTTGAATTTCGTAATTAGTATCAAATATCTCAATGTTATTATTAAACTTATATATTATCTTTTTTATTTCATCAGAATTTTCATTAATTCCATTTAAGAAAACAACATCGTAATATTTTAAATTTTCAACTTTCTCTCTTAGAGGACCAGATGGAATTAATTTTCCATTTCCGATCCAGTTTTTTTTTTTAAAACAAACAAATTTTAGATCATAATCTATTTTTTTTTCTTGAAGGCCATCATCAAAAACTATAACTTGATTAGAGTTACTAATAGCTTGGTTTATAGCATCTACCCTCCTTTTAGTAATTATTGTTTTTGTTTTAGTTTTTAAAAGAATCTGTTCATCAACTTGATTATTATAGAATTTTTTAGAAGTAACTACATTTAAGCCCATTTTTTTAATAATATTAAATAACTTTATTGTTAAAGGTGTTTTGCCCGTTCCCCCTAAATAAATATTACCAACACAAATGGTCTTTATTTCAGAAAATTTATATTTTTTTTGAAAATTCAAAAAAAAATTACTTATTATAATTGGAATTGTGAGTGGGATTAATAAGTATGAAAAAATGTTTGGTTTCTTTAAATTCCAAAAAATAGGTTTTTTAAAATTCATTTTATTTTAAATATTTATCAATTTCTTTTAAGTATATTTTAAGTATTTTATCCCCTATTTGGTTAAGTTTTTTCTTAATATTTACTTTATTATTTTTAGAGAATAGTAATTTATCTAAAATTTTATACATCTCATTTTGTTTTGATACCCCAAAAGAAATATTTTGGGAATTTAAGAAATTATATATTTCCTCAAAATTTGAAATATTTGGACCATGCAAAATATTACATCCGTATCTTGCTGCTTCAAGGGGGTTTTGACCCCCATGCTTAATTAAAGAACCACCTAAAAAAACATTTTCGCAAAGTGAAAAAAATGGTTTTGTATAACCGTAAGAGTTGACTAAGTAGATATCAGTATCAAGAGGTATTTTTTGGGTTGGTTCATGAAGGTGAGTTTTTAAACCTAATTTATTGAGTTGAAACTTGATTGGATTAATTCTATTAATATGTCTAGGTATAACTATTGTTAGCAAATTTTTATGTTTATGTTTTAATTTTTTGTGAACAATACCAATAAAATTCTCCTCATTATTATGCGTACTTGAAGCACACCAAGCTTTTTTACTTTTTATAAATTTCTTTAAACTTTGTCTTATCTTAATTTTTTCAAATTCAGATTGTGAGAATTTTAAATTACCAAAATATCTAAGGTTTTTTGCTCCAAGTCTTTTAAGATAATTTTTTGATTTGAGGCTTGAGCACAAACATAAGTCAAAATTACTAAAAATAAAATTTGAATAACCTTTTAACTTTCTCCATTTTTTAAAAGATTTTGCTGTAATTCTACCATTAAGTAAAATTGTAGGTATTTTTCTTTTTTTTAGATTTACCAACATGTTAGGCCAGACTTCAGAGTCTACAAATAAAGATAAATTAGGTTGCCAATAATTTAAGAAATTTTGAGTATTGATATTAGTGTCTATGGGGAAAAATTGATGTATTACTTTTTTAAATTTGTAATTTGATATAACTTTTGAGGAACTTAAAGTATTTGTAGTAATTAAAATTTGAGCAATATTTTTTTTTTTTTCATACTTCTCAATTAAAGGTACAACACTTTGAAATTCCCCTACACTTGCACCATGTATCCAAATTAGCTTTCCTTTAACTTTTTTTTTTGTAAAAAAACAGAATTTTTCTTTGAAGCGTTTTGGGTCTTCTTTTTTTTTTTATTAATCTTAAAACAATTATTAAAGGTGACAAAACATAAACAATATTAATTAAAATTCTATAAATTATTAACATTATGATTTTTTGATTTGTTTATCATAAAAGTTTTTATAAATTTTTGAATTAATTAGTAAATCATCGTGCTTACCTTCACTTACTACTTGGCCATTATCAATTACATAAATTTTATCTGAATTAAGGATTGTAGAAAGTCTGTGGGCAATAACGATAGTGGTTCTCCCTTCAGTAAGAAAACTAATAGCTTTTTGAATTTTACTTTCCGTTTCAGCATCTAATGAAGATGTTGCTTCATCAAGAAGTATTATTGCACTTTTTTTTAAAATTGCCCTAGCGATAGACAATCTTTGTTTTTCGCCTCCTGATAGTCTTATTCCATTTTCACCAATTAATGTGTCATATTTTTTCGGTAATTTGTCTATAAACTCATCAGCAAAAGAAAATTTTGCTGCTTCAATAATTTCCTTCTCAGACGCGTCTAAATTTGCATAGGCAATATTGTTTTTAATGGTATCATCAAAGAGAGTTGTATCTTGACTTACTAAAGAAATATTCTCTCTTAAAGAGCTAATTGTTGATTTATAAATTGATTGATTATCAATTTGAATATCTCCTTCGTGAATATTATAAAATCTAGGTATCAAATTAAGTATTGTAGATTTTCCAGCGCCACTATGGCCAACCAGTGAGGTCATTTTTTTTCCGGGGATTTTTAGGTTTATTGACTTTAAAATTTGAAGTTCACTTTTTTTGTATTCAAAAGAAACATTATTAAATTCAATATTCCCTTCACTAAGTTTTAATTTTTCTGCGTTCGGGATATCTTTTATTTCGTTTATATCATCTATAATTGGCAACACTCTCCTAGATCCAGTCAAACCCTGTTGAATTGTGATGTTAAGAGTAGCCAAAGATCTTACTGGCTGATAGGCAAGCATCATAGCTGCAAGAAAAGAGAAAAAATTATTAACTTCAAGTTCATTACTGACTACAAGTTTAGCCGAAATAAAAATTAAACATGCAATCATGATACCTGTTAGAAACTCCATAATTGGGGAGGCTCTTACAAAAACTATGTTTATTTTCTTTGAAGTTTCTTTTAAGGTGTTAATATATTTTAAGGCTCTTTCTTTTTCATAATTTTCTTTTTGAAATATTTTCATCAATTTATGATTTTTAAAAATTTCCATTAAATATGTATTAAGAATACCAGTTTTATGCATTTGCTCATTAGTAACTTTGCCAATTCTTTTACCTAATGATCTTGCGGCAAAAGAGGCAAGTGGTATCATTATTATTGCAATTAAAGAGAGCTTCCAGTTTTGGTAAAACATAACTGATAACAAACCAATTAGTGTTAACGTGTCTTTAAAAAAGTTTAAAATAGCAGTGCTTAATAAATTAGTTATCCAATTAACATCATTTATAAGATTTGAAATAAATTTACCTGAATGCTTTTCATCAATCAATTTGGTATCCGCTTTTATTAATGAAGCAAACATGTCAGCTTGAACTTCTTTTTTAACCTCTTCTGCAACTCCAATCATTATTACTTTTGCCAAGTAAAGAGAAACACCTTTTAGACTGAAAGCGACTATTATTAGTAATGGAATTATTAATACTAATTTTGAGGATTGTTTAATGAACAATTCATTAATAGCGGGATCGAGAAGGTATGCTATTGCCGAAGTGCTACCTGCCAGGAGCAATGAAAAAAGAATTGATAAAAATATTTTAGATAAATATTTCTTTGTATAATCTTTATATAGCCTTCTAAAAATCTGAATAGATGTCATTTTTTAAAATTTTCCAATTATGATACCCGTTAAAATTAAGATCCCTAAAGAGTTATTTGATTTGAACTTTTGTAAACAGTCTTTTGCATCGTTTATATTCAATTTTCTAATTTGGTAGAAGAATAAATGAAAAAAAATAAATAATAAAAAGATATAAAAAAGATTATTTAGGCTCATCAATAAACCAACAGTTATTAGGGAGATAAAAAATATTAAGTAACATAATGTTAAAAATAAGTAGGGTATTTTTTTGAACTTAATTGAAGTTGATTTTAATCCTATAATTTCATCATCTTTTATATCTTGAAACCCATAAATTGTGTCATAAGCAAGTGTCCAAAATATGGCTCCTAAATAAAATATAACTGGAATAAAACTTATCTCTCCAAAAATTGAAGTCCAACCAAGGATAAGACCATAGTTGAACGTTATTCCAAGAAAAAGTTGAGGCCAATAAGTAAATCTTTTCATAAGAGGGTAAGTAAATGCTAATGGCATTGAGCTTAAAGCGAGAATTATTGTAAAATAATTAAAATTTATTAAAATTAAAAAAGCTAGAAAACAAAGTATTACTGCATAAACTAATCCAACCTTAACAGAAATTTTTCCAGAAGCGATAGGCCTATTTTTGGTTCTAGAAACTTTTTTGTCAAAATTTTTATCCAAAACGTCATTAATTATACAACCAGCTGATCTCATTAAAACTGAGCCTAGGAAAAAAAGTACTAAATAAAAAAAATACGTTTTCAAATTACCTGAAAAATCGTAGCTGATAGTTAATCCCCAAGCACAAGGCCAAAAAAGAAGCATATAGCCAATAGGCTTTCTTAATCTCGTAAGTTCAATAAATAAGCTTAATTGGTTCATAAAATTTTTCTTGTAAATAACAAACGCAACATTGATAATCAAATTGATTCGTATGAATATAGATTACACAGTAACTGCCCTTATGTTTCCAGCAATTCCCTTATTAATGGCTGTGTATAGCAATAGATTTCACACCCTAAGCAACCTGATAAGAAAATTGCACGATGAACATGTTTACGAAAAACATGTACCTCCTGAATGGAAGAAACAATTTCTGAATCTTAGCTTAAGGATTAACCTTCTGAGATGGACTATTTTATTTGCAGCTTTTGGTTTTTTATTTAATATGTTGACAGTATTTGCTTTGTATCTTGATGAAGTTTTTATAGCAAGAGTAATTTTTGGTTCTTGCTGCTTATCTATGATTATCTCAATAATTTTTTTTATAAGAGAAATCCATATTTCAACAAATGCGCTTAGGTTACATATGTCAGATATGGATGTAAGTGTTGATTAAGGAATTATTACAGCTGGACCAATTAACAATCTATTCTCTAAATCCTTATGTGCTTGTATGGCATCTTTTAAAGAGTACTTCTTAGAAATTTCTATTTTAAATTTTTTTGACAAAACAGCATCAAAAACTTTTTTTGCCGACTCAACAAGCTCTTCTCTTTTTATAGTGTAATGAGCAATCGATGGTCTAGTAAAAAAAAGACCTTTTGTGTTTATATCTTTTTTAACATCAATTGTATCAACATAACCTGATGCATTACCGAATGCTACCATCATCCCTCTTATCTTTAATGTTTCAATTGATCCTTTAAAAGTTTTGATGCCAACACCGTCGTAGACAACATCAATTCCATTTTTTCCTGCAATTTTTTCAACTTCTTCTACAAAATTTTTTTCAGTATAATTTATTACATGATGGCAACCATTTTTTTTTGCTATCTCTTCTTTATCTTTTGATCCAACAGTTCCAATCACCTCTGCGCCTAAAGCGTTAGCCCAAGGACATAAAATTTGACCAAGACCTCCAGCAGCAGCATGATATAAAACTTTGTCACCTTTTTTTAATAGATATGCTCTATGTAACAAATATTCAGCTGTAATACCTTTTAATGTTACACAAGACGCTATTTCACTTGAAACGCCATCAGGTACAGAAACTAATTTTTCCTCTGGCATGATTTGTTTCTCTGAGTATGCGCCAATAGGCATAGAAGCATGGGTAACTCTATCTCCAACTTTAAATAGTTTTACCTCAGATCCTATCTCTTCAATTACACCACAAGCCTCTAGACCTATACCGCTAGGTAGTGGAATAGGGTACAGACCTGTTCTATGATAAATATCTATAAAATTGAGACCGATAGATAGGTTTTTTATTAAAACCTCTTTAGGCTTAGGCTTTCCTATTTCTATATCTTTAAGAACCAAAACTTCTGCTCCACCGAATTTATCTATTTGAATTGATTTCATTGTCTATTTCACAAATGTGCCATTATGATAATCTTGAACAGCTTGTAAAATTTCTGCTTTAGTATTCATTACAAATGGCCCACCTCTAGCTATTTCTTCGTTTATAGGTTTTCCTGAAATTACTAGAAATTTTGCATTTGAAACTGCTTTGATTTTCAAATCCACACCCTTAGAGAGTAAAATTAAAGTACTATCTTTAACTTTTTTATGTTCTTTTTCACCGATTTTTATTTCTCCGTTGATTAAGTAAACAAACGAGTTGTGATTAGATGGCAAACTTATCTTAAATTCTTTATCTTTTTTTAATTCAACATCAAAATAAGAAGGCTCTACATTATGTCCTTTGACTGGACCTTCAGCTTTTTCAAATTTTCCTGCAATAACTTTGACACGTTTATCTTCATCTTCATGAACACTCATTTTATCTGCATCGATATAAATATATTCTGGTTTACTCATTTTTAATTTTGCAGGCATATTAATCCATAATTGAAATCCATGAAGCTTACCTTCTTTCATTGCTGGCATTTCTGAGTGAATAATACCACTTCCCGTTTTCATCCATTGAACATCTCCAGCGGTCATTTTGCCTTTTCCACCAGTGCTATCTTCATGTTCAAAATTTCCTGCCAACATATAAGTGACAGTCTCGATTCCTCTGTGTGGATGCGGAGGGAATCCAGCAACATAGTCTTCACTGTTTTCTGAACCAAATTCATCTAACATTAAAAAAGGATCAAAATAATTTGGCTCTACGCCAATACTTCTTTTTAATTTAACTCCAGCTCCATCAGATGCTGGAATAGGATCAATAATTTTACTTACTTCAATATTTTTCATAATAGAATTAAATAGTTAAAATATAAAAATTTGCAATGTTACTTTTTGTTATTTAACCTTCACAAAATGGCTGATTATCAGTTCCTTTATGTGAACTGTCACAAAATAGTTGTTTTGAACTTTTACCACAACTACACCAAAAATAAGATTTTCCTTTTTCCATCTCATTTACTAATGCAACATTTACTGCTTTTTGTCCTTCAGTCATTTTTATTCTTATTTGTTATTTAGATTATACTTATAAGTTCATTTAAATTTTTTATTTCATTATCGGGTTTATAATCGAGTTTATCAAAAGTATTATTATTTCGATTTACCCAAATACATTGATAACCATAATTACCTCCGCCAGATACATCCCATGTGTTTGCACTCAAAAAAGCAACTTCATTATTTTTGATTTTATATTTTTTTATTGGTAAATCGTAGACACTGGAATCTGGCTTATAAATTCCAACTTCTTCAATAGAGAAAATGTCATCAAATAGTTTATCTAAGTTATTACTTTTAACTAATTCGTCTAAAAGTGAAGGTGTCCCATTTGAAAGAATAGCCAATTTAAAATTTTTTTCTTTCAATATTTTTAAGGTTTCTGGGACTTCTTTAAAGGTTGAGAGAATTTTATATAAATTCAATAATTCATTTTTCATAGAAGGATCTATATTAAAAGCCTTCATAGATTTGTCTAAGCTATCCTCTGTAATTTGCCAAAAATCTTTGTGTCTTTTCATTAGACTTCTTAGCCAGGTATATTCTAGCTGAGTAGTTCTCCAAAAATTTGCAAAACTCTCCCACTTATCTCCAATTTTACTTTTGCATTTTTCAGCAGCAGAATTAACATCAAACAACGTGCCATAAGCATCAAAAATTATTGCTTTAACATTTTTCATAAATTAACTTAACACAAATGAGTAATATTAGATTATTTTTTTTAAATTCAATATCAGTGAACATGATTGGCAAGTTGGATAAGTCTCAATCTCATTATTTAATAAAAGTAATGAGAATAAAAAAAAATGAGTTTTTTTCTATATTTAACAGCAATGGAGAGTGGGAGGCTAAAATTCTAGGGATTTCAAAAAACATTGTTGAATTTAAAATTATTAAAAATTTAAGACAAAAAGAAAAAATAAAAGAGCTATGGTTGGCATTTTCACCAATCAAATCAAATAATCAAAATTTTATGATACAAAAAGCTACAGAGTTGGGAGTAACAAAATTTATACCAATTATTTTTGAAAGAACTATTGTTAGAAAGATAAATAAAGAACGTTTTGAGAAAATATTAATTGAGGCAAGTGAACAATCAAATCGTATTAATGTACCATTAATTGAACCTACTCAGAATTTGGAGGATCTTCTAAAAAAATCAATGGATTTAGTTTTCACAGACTTAAACTCGAGTAATACTAAACTTAATAAATCAAAATTTACAAATAAACCAATTTGCATAATCATAGGACCAGAGGGTGATTTTTCAGAAGCAGAAAGAGAGAAGATTCTCTCTTTTGAAGGAGTTCAGCCAGTCAAAATTAATGAGAATATTTTAAGAGCAGAAACGGCAGTGATATCTGCAATTTCAATCGTAAATTATGCAATTAATTGATAAATTGTCGCGAAAACTAAAGTGTAATTTTTAAAAAAGAGCTTTATATAGCTATT
>MDTG01084940.1_pt1 | contig 14126 bp, 12 predicted proteins | sample 811421 | NCBI WGS metagenome assembly MDTG01 (sample SAMN05326645, study PRJNA326480) | marine metagenome | isolation source: seawater | place: Pacific Ocean: South East | collected 2011 | reverse complement strand
TCAACAGGTACAAAAGGTAATACAGGTACAAAAGGATCAACAGGTACAAAAGGTAATACAGGTACAAAAGGTACAAAAGGACAAAAAGGACAAGCAGCTTCTATAGCTAATGATACCGCAAATTTTGTAACAACAGCGGAAGGAGATGGTAGTTTAAATGCAGAAACTGATCTTAGATATGATGGGGCTATTAATAACCTAGTAGTAGGATGTGGTAATCAATCAAATGTAGTTGCTGGTAGTGGAAATGTTAATTGTAGTACTCTTATAGGTGGATGTCAAAATGAATTTGAAAAAGGTCGAAATCTGTTTATAGGTGCTGGTAGATGTAATTATATATGTGCATCAACTAGTTTAGTAGGATGTAATTCAATTGTAGGTGGTTATAATAACTGTATTAAAGGGGCTTGTTCTTCACATATAGGTGGTGGTCAAGATAATTGTATAGAAGCTGTTGGATTTGGGTTTATAGGTGGTGGTTGTAATAACCAACTACATACATCTGCTAACCAAAGTGTTATTGGTGGTGGTGCTAACAATAATATAGATGATAGTGACTGTTGTAGTGCCATATTAGGAGGATTTTGTAATAGGGTACAAAATGATTTTGCAGTAGCAGTTGCTGGGTGTAAAAACTGTGCAGATGGATGTTGTAGTGTCGTTGTAGGTGGTTGTTGTAATTACGCATCAACTACTGGAGCTGCAGTAGTAGGAGGTAGTGCAAACTGTGCTAAGGCATCATGTTCATTTATAGGTGGTGGATATTCAAACCTTGTTTGTAATTCTACTCAAGGAGTTATAGCAGGTGGATATGATAATAAAATTCATACAACAGATGATCATAGTGTTATTGTAGGTGGTTGTCAAAATTGTGTTTGTTCTGGTTGTTCTGGAATATTAGGAGGAACAGGTAATTTAATAAAATCTGGTCACCATTGTACATTTATTATAGGAAATGGTATTACCAGTGCTGGAGGTGGTGATTCTAATGCCCTCTTTGTAGAGAATATTGCTTATAATATAATGTGCCAAACTACTGTCCAGGTTGGAGATAATATATCCAGAGGTGAAATAATACACTTTGGTCAACATACAGGCGGGCTTACAGCAGGTAAAATATATGCTTATTCAGGTGGGGCATCAAATCTTTGGGTAGATGTAAATGCTAGTGATTCTCATGCAATAAAATTATTAGGTATAGCTTTAGGAGACTCGGTTGGATCTGATGGTATTTTAATAAGAGGATATATGCATAGTACCAGTTTTGCAAGTGCTATTAGTAATATAGGAAACCCATTATATTTAAGTGGCACAGATGGACAATTCACAGAAACAGTTCCTACAACTAGTGGTCACTATGCAAGGGTATTAGGTTATTCTATTCAGGAAGTTTCTAGTAAAGGTATTGTATATTTTAATCCAGATAATACTTGGGTAGAAATAGCTTAAAACTAATAATATGCCAAATATTTCTGCAGAAAAAACAGTAAGAGCTTTAGGCCAACTATTTACTAGCTTTTCAACAGCTAGAGAGTCTGATTCACAAAGTTTTTTAACTAATAATACACTTAATTCCGTATCATCAATTCAATTTTTTAAGGATTCTGGTAAAGGAAGCACTAATTATAGATTTACTAGATTATTTTGTGTTTTTGATATGAGTAGTTATACATCAGGAACTATAACTAATTTAGCATTTAATTATAGATCATCAACTTCAACAACATCAACAGAACCAGAAAACAGAATAGTTGCTGTAAAATTTGATGGAATGGGTTCTGGTCCTTCTTTTAGTAACTATGCTAATAGCGAATTTTTCGATGATATAGATTATAGTACTGCCTATTCTGCTACAACAGGTACTATACCTGAATGGCCAGATGCTAATCAAGATAATACTTTATCTTTAAATTCTACAGCTATTTCTGATGCTCAAAGTAATGGTGAATTAAAAATGGCTATTATTCAATTTACTAATGACTATAATGGTGTGGATGCAAGTGGTGACGTAAATTATAATTTTTTTGCAAATTATAGTGCTTTTTCTTCGGGATTTTTACCCTTTTTATCTTTTGACCATGCAACTGGTTATGGCAATACTGTAAATGGTGTAATTTCAGGTAATATAGGCAAAATAGATGCTGTAGCAACTGGTAATATAGATAAAGTAATAGGTGTAAGTTAATTATTTGGAATTATAAAAATAAAATTGTATATTTATAATCAACACTAAAACTAATATGAAACATACTTGGCAAATAAATCAACTTGAAAGAAGAAAATCGGACGGAGTAGTTAATATAGTTGATTATTCATGTAGAACAGAAGATACTGGATCGGGAAAATTATATAATACGGCTACACTAGGAAAGTATTCTCTACCAGAAAAATCTTCATTGGATGCTGATTTTATACCTTTTGAAAATTTAACAGAAAATGTAGTACTAGGATGGATAACAGGAAGTATAGATAAAGCGGGAATAGAGCTTGCTAATTCATCATCTATAAGTGCTTCTATTGCATATGATTCTTCCCAATTAAAAGGAATAGGAGTTCCTTGGTAAAATATTAAATTAAAGTTATGAATATTATATTTCAAATAGATGGAGGTCTAGGTAAAAGTATCCTAGGTACTGCCATGGTTAAAATTATAAAAAAACGTTACAAAAATTCAAAATTAATAGTTGTAACAGGACACCCAGATGTATTTTTAAATAATCCATTAGTTGATCAAGTCTATGAATTACATCAAATTGGAGGATTTTATTTAAGATATATTAAAGATCAAGATTGTAAATTATTTATAGCAGAACCTTATAAACATAGTGATTTTTTTGCTACTGATAATCAGTTGATTAGAACATGGTGTAAAACTTTTGGATTAAGTTATGGGGGAGAACAGCCTGAAATTTTCTTAACTAAACCAGAGTTAGAATATTTTTCACCTTTTTATAAAATGGATAAACCCATATTAGCTATCCATACTAATGGGGGTCATAAAAGTCAATCATATAATTATTCGTGGACAAGAGATATACCAGAACCTATAGTTTTAGATATTATCAACCATTATAAAAAAGATTATTCTATAGTTCATATTAAACAAGAAAAACAACGTGTTTACCCTAATACTTTACAAGCATTAGATGGGTATAGAAGTATAGCTATTTTATTACAATTATCTAAAAAACGCTTGCTTATAGATTCATTTGCTCAACATTTATCAGCAGCTATGGGAGTAAAATCGACAGTATGCTGGGTAAGTACTAAACCAGAGGTATTTGGTTATAAAATACATGATAATATTTTAGCAGAACCATTTACTAAGGAACCACAAATTCAAAATTCAACTTATCAGCCTTTTAGTTTAGCACAAGATATTTCTTCTATTCCTTATAATAATTTAAAAGAAGTATTTGATGTGGATAAAATTATAAAGTCTTTAGATAAGCAATAAATTTTTCAAATAAAAATATATATTTATAATAAAGTTATAAAATGAGTACAGTAGTAAAATTAGAAGAAAAAGAGTTACAAAACTTAAAAAAGTTACAAAACGAAGGAAATGAAATTCAATTTGCATTAGGTCAAATTGAAGTTAGTAAAAACAACCTAGAAAAAAACAAGGTCAGTATTTTAGAAAAATTAGATAAATTACAACAAAAACAAACAGATTTAGCTAAAAATTTACAAGAAAAATACGGAGAGGGTAATATTGATTTAGAAAAGGGAGAATTTACTAAAACAAATTAGTTTTTTGAAAAAGGTTTTAATATTTATAATAAAAATAATATTAAAATAATATAATTAAAATGGCAGAAACTTTATTATCTCCAGGTGTATTAGCAAGGGAAAATGATCAATCTCAAATTACACAAGGTCCTCAGGAAGTTGGGGCGGCTATTATAGGTCCTACAGCTAAAGGTCCAGTAGAAATTCCAACATTAGTTACATCATATAGTGAGTATGTAGGAATATTTGATGCAACTATAGAAAGTGGATCTAGTACTTTTTCATATTTAACTTCAATTGCTGTAAATAATTATTTCCAAAATGGAGGAAGATCTATGTTAGTAACTCGTGTTACTAGTGGTTCATTCTCCCCAGCAACAAGTTCATATATTGTTACAGGTTCAAAAGGTGAATTAGCTTCAGGTGTATCTCCTTTTGAATTAGAAACTATTTCTGAGGGTATTATTATGAATACAGGTACAACTGAAATATCTGGAGGAGCTTTAGAAACAGGATCAATAGATAATTTAAGATGGGAAATACCTAGTGTTAATACTAGCTCAGGTACATTTAGCTTATTAATACGTAGAGGTGATGATAAACATGCACAGAAAACAGTATTAGAATCTTATAATAATTTATCATTAGACCCATTCTCTCCTAATTATATTTCAAAAGTAATTGGAGATTTAGATTTTTCACTAGTAAGTGATGCGGGAACAGGTGAATATTATATCCAAGAAAGTGGTTCTTTTAAAAACGTTTCCCGATTTGTTAGAGTAAAAGATGTTAAAGGTAAAACTCCTAAGTACTTTGATAATGCTGGTAATGCTAAAAATCAATTTACGGGATCATTACCTGCAGTACAATCAGGTTCATTTAATGGTGCCTTAGGATCTAATATTCCTACTGGAAGAAGACAAAATTTCTATAATGAAATAAGTAATACAGATTCTCAAGGATTATTAGGTTCAGATTATAACAATGCAATTTCACTATTATCTAATACAGATGATTACAAGTTTAATGTTATATCAGTACCTGGATTAATTAATGCTAATGCTAATACGGGTGCTACTCAAATTACTAACTTAGTAAATAATTCAATTGCACGTGGTGATAGTATCGCTGTAATTGATTTAGTAAATTATAATGCACAAGTTCAAACTGTAGTAAACGCAGCAGCTGGATTTGATAGTTCATATTGTGCTACTTATTGGCCTTGGGTTCAAACAGTTGATCCAAACACTGGAGAATTAGTATTTGTACCAGCTTCAACAATGATTCCAGGAGTATATGCATTTACAGATGCTTCTAGTGAACCATGGTTTGCACCAGCAGGTATTACAAGAGGTGGATTAGGACAAGTTACTAGAGCTGAAAGAAGATTATCAACAGCTAATCGTGATTTATTATATGAAGCAAATGTAAACCCAATAGCAACATTCCCAGGACAAGGTGTTGTAGTATTTGGACAAAAAACACTACAGAAAAGAGCAAGTGCTTTAGATAGAGTAAATGTACGTAGATTATTAATTGCACTTAAGAGTTTTATTTCTCAAGTAGCTGATAATTTAGTATTTGAACAAAATACAATTGCTACAAGAAATAATTTCTTAACACAAGTTAATCCATATCTAGAATCAGTACAACAAAGACAAGGATTGTTTGCCTTTAAAGTAGTAATGGATGATACAAATAATACACCAGATGTTATTGATAGAAATGAGTTGATAGGACAAATTTTCCTACAACCAGTCAGAACAGCTGAATTTATTATATTAGATTTCAATGTATTACCAACTGGAGCAACATTCCCAGCATAAGAATTTAAAAATAGAATATTTATAATAGACAAAAAACATATACAAAATGGCAGTATTAGATCCAAACGAAATATTTTTCACAGCTTTTGAGCCAAAACAAAAGAATAGATTTATTCTTTACGTAGATGGATTTCCATCTTATATAATGAAGGGAGTAGGAGCTGTATCGGTAACCCAAGGAGCTGTAGCTTTAAATCATATCAATGTTCAAAGATATGTAAAAGGAAAAACCGTATGGAACACAATTCAATTTACATTATTTGATCCAATTACACCTTCTGGTGCTCAGGCAATAATGGAGTGGGTAAGACTACACCACGAATCAGTAACAGGTAGAGATGGATATAGTGATTTCTATAAAAAAGACTTAACTATAAATGTATTAGGACCTGTAGGTGATATTGTATCAGAATGGATAGTTAAGGGAGCTTTAATTACTGAAGCTAACTTTGGTGATTTCAATTGGGATACTGAAAATGCTGCACAAGAATTAACAATGACGGTTCAACCAGATTATTGTATATTAAACTTCTAATATAACCAACCCTTATATACTTCAAAAAATTGCTTGGCCTTGGTCAAGCTTTTTTTTATCTTAATATTTATTAACGTAAAAACGTTTTAACTAAATAAAGATTATGGCTGAATTTAAATTTCCAACTGAAGAAGTTGAATTACCATCAAAAGGATTAGTTTATCCCGAAGATAATCCCCTATCAAGCGGTAAAGTAGAAATAAAATATATGACTGCTAAAGAAGAGGATATTTTATCAAACCAAGCTTACATATCAAAAGGTATAGTATTAGATAAATTATTAGAATCTGTAATGGTTTCTAAAATTGATATTAATGATTTAATTGTAGGTGATAAAAATGCAGTATTAATAGCTACTCGTATTTTAGGATACGGTAAAAAATATTCATTTTCCTGGGGAGGTAAAGAATATGATGTTGATTTAACGGAATTAGAAAATAGACCATTTGATGATTCATTAATTACTAAAGGAGTAAATGAATTTTCTTATACATTACCCCATAGCGAAAATATATTAACTTGGAAAGTTCTTAATGGAAAAGATGAAAAGAAAATATCTAGGGAAATAGCAGGACTTAAAAAAATTAATAAAGATAATGCCCCCGAACTTACTACTAGATTAAAATATATTATTACATCAGTAGATGGAGAAACAGAAACTAAAAAAATTAGGGAATTTGTAGATGGATATTTATTGGCTCGTGATTCCCGTGCTTTTAGAGAATATATGAGACTAAACCAACCAGACGTTGATTTAACTTATATTGTTGACAGTGGGGAGGAGGTCACAGTGCCCATTGGGCTTAACTTTTTTTGGCCTGACCTCTAAATTAGCTGCTAAATATAGAATGGCAGTTTTTAAACAAATCCATGATATAGTATTTCATGGAAAGGGTGGATTTGATTATTCTACCGTTTATAATATGCCTATATGGCTTCGTAAATACACATTTTCTGAAATACAAAAATGGTATGATAAAGAAGAAGCAGCCATAAAAAATCAAACGTCTAAAAACCAATCTAACATGGTTAATGAAGATGGAACAGTAAACACTCCAGAATTTTTAAAAGCCTCTAAACCATATAAAGGAAAAAGCAGCTATAAATAGTTGCTTTTTTTAATATTTATAACATATACTTTTATATGGCAGATCAAGCTAAAGAAATAGCAAAATTAAACAAACAAATTGCTGATTTAAATAAGCAACTTGGAAATAAACCCCTAAAGCCCTTTGATGTTGGTTCTATTAACGAAGCCAAAGCGGTAGTTACCGGTTTAAAGACAGAATTAAGGGATATTGTAAGTGATATAGGAGGTATAGCTGCAGGGTTTAAAAATGTAGTCCAAGAATTATCTAAAACTAGTGTTCCTCTTAAAGACGCTAAAAAATCATTTAATAATTTATCCAGTTTAGCTCAAACCCTAAAAAATGATCAAGAGGGAATTGAGCAGATGAATCAAAAACAACTTGTTTCTCTTAAGGAAAAAATTGCTAAGGAAAGAGAAAATTTAAAAACTACTAGGGACCAGCTTGTTACAAAATCTAAAACTACGGGTTTAAGTAAAGAAGAATCGGCTGCACTAACTGAGATTAATGGTATTCTTCAAGGTAATGATGGTTTGTATAGGGGTCTTGTAGCAACTGCAAATAAAAGACTTGCTAAAGAAAAAGAAATAAATAAAGCTTTAGGAGCAACTCCTGCTATATTAGGGGGAATTAGTAAAAGTCTTTCAAAATTAGGCCTACCAGATTTGGGTATAGGCAAGGCTGTAGAAGATACTAAAAAAGTTTTAAGAGCACAAAAAGGAAGGGTTACTGCTTCTAAAGCATTAAGTACTGTTTCATCTAAAATAGGTGCTAGTTTAAAAGAACAACTTAGTGTTTCAAATCTTATCCAAGTAGCTATTGTACAACTTACCGCAGCTTTAAAATCATCAGATAAACAAACGGGGGAATTAGCTAAAAGTTTAAATATAAGTTATTCCGAAGCCAATGCTATAAGGGGAGAATTTAATACTTTAGCTGCTTCATCAGGAGAACTTTTTGTTACTACTGAAGGATTACAAAAATCCTTAATGTCAATAAATAGTACATTAGGTACTAATGTAGAAATTAGTGATGATCAATTAACCTCTTTTACTAAATTAAGAGAACAAGCTGGTCTTACTAATGAGGAATTAATAGGAATTAATTCTATAACAAATGCTACAGGTCAAGATTTAATGGACATAACTGGAGAGTTTTTAGCTCAAGCTAAAATTACAGCAACTCAGAATGGAGCCGTATTAAATGAAAGGAAATTATTATCAGAAATAAACAAAATATCCGCGGCTACAACTTTATCACTTGGAAAAAACCCAAAAGAATTAGGAAAAGCAGCAGCAGCAGCAAAATCTTTTGGTATGGAATTAAATAAAGTAGATGCTATAGCTAGTAGTTTACTTAATTTTGAGGAATCAATAGAAAATGAATTACAGGCTGAATTATTATTAGGTAAAAATATTAATTTAGAAAAAGCAAGACAAGCAGCATTAGACAATGATTTAGCAACATTAGCTGCAGAAATAGCTGATCAAATAGGTACAGCTGCTGAATTTGGTGAAATGAATAGAATACAACAGGAAGCATTAGCTAAGTCTGTTGGTATGAGTAGGGAGGAATTAGCCCAAACATTATTTGTTCAGGAACAAATTGGAGGTTTATCAGAAAAAGAAGCAGCTGATAGAGAAGCTTTATTAAATAAAAGGATAGAGGAAGTAGGTTTAGCTAAAGCTCAAGAAGAAATAGCTAAGGGAGAAATTAAAAATTTAGAAGAACAAAATTCAATACAAGAAAGTGTAAACCAATCAGTAAAAAAATTGCAAGGATTATTTGTAAGTTTAGCTGACCCTATATTAGGATTTATTCAGCCAATTGTAGAAATATTAATTCCTGCTATAGAAATGGTTAACTTTTTAGTAAGCCCACTTATAGAAGGATTTAGATTACTTGGGGGGTTAGTAAAGGCATTTACAGATGGATTAAAAGAAGGACAACCTGCAGCCATAGGTCTTGCGGCTGCTATGGCAATTTTAGCTCGAAGAACAATTGCTAGTGCTATAGCTGGTATTTTTAAAGCTTTTTCTCAAATACCATTAGGTATAGGTATTCCTTTAGCTATAATAGCGGGAGCAGGATTAATTAGTATGATCTCTAAATCTCAACAATCAGTAAAAGATGGTGTAGCCCCAGCATCTAGGGGACCATTTGAAATTACAGATAGATTTGGTGCTACAGCTATAACTGCTACAGGTGATGCTATGGCAGTTAGTCCTAATTTACAAATGGGGGGAGGTACTTCCACAAGTGCGGAAGTTAAAGAAACTAATAGGTTATTAAGACAGGTAGCAAAATCTAATGAAGCAATAGTTAATAAACAATCTTCCTTTAATTTGGATAGTACTGAATTATTTACTTCTGCTGCCGTTGGAAGTTTTGAAATTCAATAATCTTAATATTTATAACCAAAATAATTAATTATGAGTATACTAAATAAATTACAACAACAAGGATCTGGATTATCTGGATTGAATGGAGGAACTCCTGATATTCCTAATTTTGCAGAGTCAACATTACATGATACTTATTCAGTTAATGGTAATCCTAATAAAGTTGGAAAACCATCTCCATCGACTTTAGATTTAAATGGAGAAACTCCGTCTAAGTATGTGGATAACATGCCTGAATAAATAATAAATTATGGGTCTAGTAAATTTAACAACAGACCTTAAATCTTTAAGGTATGGAAAAGATAGATTAGGCGGGGGTAGTAGTAATCAACCCTACGTCAAGGCTTCTATACCTTCAAATGATGACGTTGGAAGAACAGGTGGTCCTGATTTTTTACTAAGAGGTGGTACATTAACCCCTGGTAGAATACTTAATGACGGATCACGTTTAACACAAATGTTTTTCGACTTAAAATCTCCTAATGGTTTATTATTTACCGCTAAACAAAATGTTTTATCTAGAACTGCTGTAGCCACACAAGCTAGTGGTGGGGCATTAAATGAAGGTATTTATTTGCCCACTTCTACAATAGCAGCAGCTGCAGGTACTCCACTTGGAATACATTTAAATAAGCAAGGATTAGACCCAACTAAAAGAACAGGACCAGATGCTGGTCAAAATGGATTATTTGATTTACTAAATATTAAAGATCCACTAGGATTACCCGTTTATCAAGAATTTGTAAAAATAAGACAACCTAAAGAACAAAATAGGTTAATAGATTTTACTACTAATAAAATAAATATAGATAATGAAGGGAAACCAACATTATACGAATATAATGGTGGCCCAGGATCAGTATTAGGTATAGGTAAAACCCAAATCAAATTATCAAGTGAAAGAACAGGTATAAATAACCCCATTTTAAAAGGAACTGGATTTTTTAATAATACGGGAGATGGTTTTGTTAATTTTAAAACCACATTTCCTTTATTTAGACCCATAAAATATAGAGGATTAAGTATATTTAATAATCCAAATAGTGTAAGTCAAACATTTAGTAGACTAACTGGAGTTGATGTTTTTGTAGGGGCAGATTCTTTAAGATATCAAAATTCAAGTAATACAGAAGATGGAGTAAGAAGGTTTAGTACAAGTGTTTATACTGAAGGCACACTAACAACACCTTCTTCAAATTACAAAAGTCAAAATATAGATGCGTTTACTCAGCAAGAAATAATAGATAGACAATCTAGTAAAGACACACCAGGAAGTCCAAAACCTGATTTTAGAAAAACAATTGCTCCTGATGGAAATGATAGAATTCCAAATAGTTTAGATTATACTAAATTTAATATAGAACAAAGAGTAAATTTGGGAAATCCAGGTACAATTGCTGGAAAAAATAAATCAAGTTATGTAAAAGGTACAGGTGCTGTATTAGATAAAGTTAATGCATTTCCAATTTATAAAAGTAGTGAAGCTACTAATAATAAAGTTAAAAACGATTTAGTTAAATTTAGAATTGGGGTTATTGATAATGAAGATCCATCACAAAAAACATATGTTCATTTTAGGGCCTTTATTAATGGTTTAAGTGATTCATATACAGCTGATTGGTCGGGAGAACAGTTTATGGGAAGAGGTGAAAAGGTTTATAGATATGGTGGATTTGATAGACAAGTTTCATTAAATTGGACGGTAGCGGCTCAATCTAAGCAAGAATTAATTCCAATGTATCAGAAATTAAATTATCTTGCTTCAATTTGTGCTCCGGATTATTCAAAAACGGGTTATATGAGAGGTAACTTAATTACTTTAACTATAGGAGGATGGTTTTATGAACAAGCTGGAATAATGACAGGAATTACTTTTGAAGTACCTGACGAATCTCCCTGGGAAGTAGCTATACCGGATCAATCTAATTTCTCAACGGTACAAGGAGGTGATAATTTAATAGCTTCCGATCCTACTGTAAAAGAAATGCCTCATATAATTAATGTAACTGGATTTAACTTTATACCAATTCATAACTTTATTCCACAAATACAAAAGAATGATTACAATGCTACATTTACAGGAGGAACCTTTGGTACAGGAACAGGTAATGTACTTTCAGCTCATGGTGCTCAAAGGTATCTTGCACTAACAAATGGATTTAGTACAAATTATAAAGGACCAGGAGCTAATGGTAATGTAGTAGTAGATACAACACAAGAACAATTAGAAGAAGAAACAAATGAGTAGATATAACGATGCGGCAATTTTAAAATCTCCTGTACAGGGTCAAAATAATATACAATATGAATATGTTCAAAATGTAAAATACCCTGATATTCCATTAAGTTTTGATGACATTTATGTTTATACTACACAAGGAGATAGGTTAGATATTTTAGCTCAACAATATTATAATGACTCCACTTTATGGTGGATAATTTCAATTTCAAATCCCCAATTAAGTCAAAATTCTTATTTTGTACCCGAAGGTACACAATTAAGAATACCTAGTGATGTAGCAGGGATTAAAAATGCAATGAATGAATTTAATCAATTTTAGTTATGGTAGGAGGTATAATTGGAGAACCATTAGATGACTTTGTCAATGAAGAAATACTAAGAAGACAAGCAGTCCAGGGAGCTAACAGTGATGAGAGGGATACTGCTGTATTAAATTACATGAACAATAGAAACCCTTGGATAAAACTAGCATCTGGGGTTAGTTTGGATAGTTTAAGTAGGTTAACTGATGTTACTAAAGGCCAAATAGGTACAACCATTACTAGAGAAATAGCCAAAAATTATTCAGGAAAAAAATTAGCTAAAAATTTTGTATTATTTAATACTATAAGTTCTTTAGGGCAGAGTTATCAATTTAGGGCTGGAGTTAAAAAAACTAAGGATGTATTAGACCTTTTTGCAGCCTATGGGGGTATAGGGGGAAGTAATCAAGGTTTACAACCTGTACCTGGTATACAAAATGTAGATATTAAAACTAAAAATAGGGGCTCTATTAGGGAAGCAGTAGTTAAGCTTAAAGCCTATAATCAACTTCAATTTTCAATTATAGAACTACTTTACTTAAGATTAGGGTATACTATGATGTTAGAGTTTGGCTTTGACAAATATATTTTAGTGGAAAAATCCACTCTTCCACGTAAATTTGTAACTAAAGATGTTGGAAATACTATTATAGAAAATAGGTGGTTTAGAACAAGTGGTACCTCTCATATATCTATGTTAAATCAAATAGAAAGATATAGAGATAAATATAATGGTAACTATGATGGTTTTATGGGGAAAGTTTCTAATTTTGATTGGACTTACAACCCAGACGGTTCCTATGATATTACTTTAAAATTAATTACTGTTGGAGATGTAATAGAATCCCTAGTAACTAATGTGGGGTTTAAAGGATTAGATGGTACAGCCTTATTTAATCTGAAAGCACAATATGCACAATTTACATCAGATTACCAATATGGTATAGGGCAAACTTCATTTAATCCAAATCCAGAAAATGAATTAAAACCTAATTCAGAAAAAGATCAACTTTTGATGATTGATGTAGCATCTACAGATGCTATAACTAATTTTCTTTTTGTTAATAGTATAACATTAAAAAAAGGAGTTACAAAAGGTGATTTTTATAATATAAGAGATGCCGCATTTAAACAATATGGAGGCCCAGTAGTTAGACAAGTTCCACCTTTTAAAAATTATTATGTAAGGTTAGGTAAACTTTTAAGTTTTATTTCAAATGAAATAATGACTAAACATTCTGGTGAAGATGGTAACTCCAATCCTATATTAGAAATGGATTTAAGCACGACAAGAAATTTAGTTAGTGCATACATTGATCAAGTTTCCTGTGATCCAAGGATATGTATAATTAATCCTATATTTAGTAAAGAAGTTGCTAAATCATTTGGAAAACAAAGTGGTAAGGCCGTACCACCTCTCTTTTTAGATTCAAAATTACAAGAATTTACAGTACAACAAAGCGGAGTTGTTTTTGGTAGATTAATGAATGTGTATATGAATAATAATTTTGTTCTTGATGTAATTAAAAAATCTAAAAATAATAAAGATCAAATAACATTATTTAAATTTTTACAAAGAATATGTAATGGTATAAATAAAGCTTTAGGATCAGTAAATAATATAGAACCTGTTATAAAGGATGATAAAACAATCGTTCTAATAGATCAAAACCCTATACCAGGTCTTTCAAAAATAGCTAAATCTATAGGTTTAAAAGATTTTAATAGGTCCATTGCTCCTATAAATGTATATGGATATGGTAATAAAGATGATTCTAATTTTTTAAAAAATATATCTTTTAATACTAAAATAGGTCCTGACTTAGCTTCGTTAATAACAATTTCATCAACTGCTGGAGGTAAAAATAAAACAAAAAGCTATGAAGCTACAGCTTTTCAAAAATGGAATGATGGGTTAAGTGACAGATTCAATAAAGAAATGTCAGAACCTGAATACAAACCCAAGGTTGAATCTGTTCCTATTGATAATACACAAAAT
>MDTG01078347.1_pt1 | contig 14126 bp, 6 predicted proteins | sample 811421 | NCBI WGS metagenome assembly MDTG01 (sample SAMN05326645, study PRJNA326480) | marine metagenome | isolation source: seawater | place: Pacific Ocean: South East | collected 2011 | reverse complement strand
CATTATTAAATGCTCTGGCATCTCTAAACATTTGATCCATATCAGTAACACTTGATGTATTCCAACTACCAATATTTTGGTTAAAGGCACGAGCATTATTAAACATTTCACTCATATCGGTAACACTTGATGTATCCCAGCTACCAATATTTTGATTGAATGTGTGTGCTGAATAAAACATTTGATCCATATCAGTAACACTTGAAGTATCCCAAGAGCTAATATTTTGATTCCAGCTATTTTGATTTTTAAATAAATCACTCATGTCAGTAACAAGAGTAGTTACTACTCTATTCCAATCATTATCACCTTTTGATTTTGAACGAATAGAAGTATTGCCATGGGCTGTATAAGTAACCCCATTTACCACCCCTTTATCACCAGCACTACAATTGTGACATTTAACCGTAATACCATTGGAAGCTAAATAGAATGTTGGACTAATAGTAAATGTAATACTATCCGTGCCAGAGTATGCTATACCAGAAAGATCTGTTCCACTTACTGTAGCACTATATGTTCCTGCAGCAAGAGTTGGAGTAGAAGTATTCCAATTATAGGTATAGCTATTTGTTCCACTAATTCTTTTCATAGAAACATTTGTTACTACACCCGAGATGTAAATTGACGGAGTTGCAGACATGGATTCCGAAAAGCTTGCAGTAATAGTTACTGAATTAGTCGGTAATAGTTTTGAGTAAATTATATTATCCGCATCTGTATCGGTAAGTGTGACCGTTGGTGAAGATTCAATATTGTATTGTTTTCTCGCTGGAACTAAAATATTAACGTTTTCTATTCTATTGTAACCAGTAGCTTGTAAAGCGTTGTTGAAATTCAATCTTGTTTTATTAGACTCAGATGAATTTGTAACTTCATTTTTAATGTGTTTGTTGCTCCCAGTTCCAAGACCATTATTTCCACTTCCTGCCTTACCATCTCCCATTAACCATAAATAAGTTGCAAAATCACTTCTTTGTGAACCTGTTTTATTATTATTTAAGCTTTGAAAATTTACTGACTCTACAGCAGCTTTATTTGGAGCTCTAAATGTTTTGCCTTCCTTGTAATTTGCTAGCCAAGCTAAAGGATCTTGACTGAACATTGATATTTCATTAAGTGAAGGTGTTTCTCCCTGTTTTAATGTTGTATTAACAACTGATGCTATATAACCATTAAACCATTCTGCTGTATTATCATTTCCCACATAAAAATTACCTAGTAATTCCAAAGAATTACTTGGTGATCCATTAGATGACCAGCTTCCCTGACTAGTAATTTTAGATGTCAAACCACTTGAAAAATTTGTTTGATAAATATCAAATGAAGCTGGAAGGGTTACATTCCCCCCATTATAAATAACAGTAATTGAATACCATGTATTTTGTGAGATACTTCCAGGATTAGACCATTTATTGTAATGACCAACCCTTCCATATCTGAACATCAAACTCTGACCGTTTAATTTTAGTTTGACTTTATCACTACTCCCACCAGCAGTTTCTCTCTGAGCCCAAATTGTTTGATTTTTTGATTCGGATGTTTTAAAAATCACATTTACCATCCAAGGTTGATTCCCATTTGTAACACCATCTCCCGGACGCCTTCTAAGTGGATAAGAATCATTATTTCCATTATTTTGGATCGATGTATATGATGATCCGTTTAGGTGTAAGGCTTTATTTAAAGCTGTTGTCGAACCCAATGAATTACCTGCAAGGTCTGTACCTGTAATGGTCGCAACTACTGGTCCTAAACTTGGGTTTCCTGTTGACACATCCCAGTCATAATACCAAATCGATGCATTCCCGCCTTGGGTCATATTAGCATTTGAAATCAAACTGCCAATGCTAATTCTAGGACTTGCAGCCATATTCTCACTAAAGGTTCCAGTTATTCTTATAGTCTCGCGATTTCCAACAGTATTACCAGAAGCATTGTCTGAAATTACAACTGTTGGACTAGTGGTGTCTTGTGAAAAAGAAAACAAAAAACAAAAAAATATCATTAAAAAAGTAAACATTACTTTTTTATTTTTTGCATCAAAAAAACCTCTACTTTTTATCACAACTTTAGTATTTTTATAGTAAGACTTTGGTTTCTTTTGAGCCCCATCTTTTTCCTAATACTTGACCGTAAATTAGAGAGTGTACTTTTTGAAATACCTATTTGTTTTGAAATTTGTTCATTCGAATAGCTCAACTTTAAACACATGCATATCTTGATTTCTTGAAATGACAAATCATCTGATATCTGAACTAGTTCTTTTGTAAAATCAGGATAGGTTTCTGCAAAACGTATTTCGAAATTCTTATTTGATTCCAATAAAAAAATTTGTTTTTACTAACCTAACATTTTTGCGACGTCTAACAACATAATAATTAGATAAAAAAGATACTTGCAGTAAAAATGCAGTAGTTTTTAAGTAATTAGTAATTTTTTAATACAATTTAATTATTAAATCAGTATTTAAACAGTATTTAATTAAATTTAAATACTGTATATAAATGAGTTTAAATCTTGTCCACTTTGAAGGTTTAGCTTTTTGGAAAGCCTATATCTTTGACTTTCAATTGTTCTAATTGAAACACCTGAAATTTTAGCTATCTCATCATTAGAATGATTCATCTTTATGTATGAAGCCAATCTTAAATCAGTTTTGGAAAGTTTACTTACTTGATTTATTGATTTGTAAAAATCTGGATAAACTTCTACAAACATATTATCAAAATCTTGGTAAGATTTTTCTGAAGAAATAACCATATTTAATTCTCTAGATAGTCTTGAAATGGATTCATCCATTTTTTTGGGACCCTCTATCTTCTTTTTTAATTTCTTCAAGTAATCATTTCTTTGTATAATAAAATTTGATTTACTCACCAATTCCCTATTTCTTTTATCCAACTCATTTTTTATCGCAAGCTTTTCTAATTCCAATCTGCTTCCCTTTTCTTTTTGATAATTGTAATTTACTCGAATTGTAATAAGTGAAAAAAATAAGATAATCGAACAAATTATAAGAATGTAGAGATATGTATTGTATTTAATTTTATTTTGATTGAGTTCTCTGACTGATCGCGATAGTTGAATTTGAGTTTCTAAATCATTTAAGGATTTAAAAATTCTCGCATTATTTCCACCTGCTGAAATAAGAATTAATGAATCTTTAACTTTAAGCAATTCCGAATTTAACCCCTTTTGCAAATATATTTTTTCGAGCACATTATAATTAAATATTTTTTCAGTATCATTTAAGTTTTTTATCTCTAAGTTCTTTTTCGCTCTTTGTTCTGCTTTTTCTAAATCACCTGCTCCCAAATGACACTCTGCAAATCTTGACCCTAAAGAAGCTGCTTCAGTAGGAAAATTTTTCAATATATCTTCTGATTTTGTTAAAAACGTAATAGCCTTCTTATATTTTTTTATTGATTGATAATATGCTGCATAGACAAAATAACCATAACCATAATTTCTAGTGAAAAGTGATTTTGAACTATAATCATCATTATATTTCTTATAATATTGATTAAGTTCATTGAACTTATTATCTGCAGACTTAACATCTTCTTTTAAAAGATTAATAGCTATCAATTGAGATATTGAATACATAAGGTCTTCTTGTTTGTTTTCCTTAAGTCTTCTAGAATAGATTTTTAGATATTTTTTTTCAGCAGATAAATAATCTTTTTTAGCCTCATCTATAAGGCCCAGATTTGAATCAGAAGTATTGATCCCATAATTGGCTTTACTTTTATTTGAAAATTTTTCGAAAATTTCTTTAGATTGATAAAATTTCTCTTCTGCCTTTTCAATATCTCCATTTTGAAAATAAATGCTACCAATATTTAATAAAATCCATGGAGGTTGACTAATTAGTGGATCACGTTTATTTTTATCAGGAGTAGCTTCATATAGATCTAATGCCCTATTAAAATAATCAAGTGCTGATGAATATAACCCCATATCAAAGAGTATTTCTCCAAGCATTGCATAAGTACCTACTACTAAGCTATCTGGAGTTTTTGATTGGACGGCATCAATGTATTTTAGTCCAAAGTCAATTGCTAAGTTTGGATTAGAGTATTTGTGCTTAATTATTGAATCCCTTAATTTAAAATGTTCTTGAGAATAGCTAAAGAAAGAAAAAAGTACTGCCAATAAGTAAGAAGCTATTCTCATTTAAGGAGTTTATTTTTTAAATAAAAGAAAGATAATCAAACTAATTACAATTACAATAAAAACTTCTATGAGCGTTCTAAGGTTCAAATTTTATTGTCCTTCTTTAAAAAGGTTTCTTTTTGCTTTAAAAACTGCTCACGAGAAATTGATTTCCCATTGATGTAAATTGACTTTACTCCTTTCGGTATCTCAGTATGATACAAATAACTGTAATCCATTCCAATCTAACTTATTGTAGCCAAAATAGTAATGTTTTAAGAATAAAAATAATCCATTGTTACTGCATTATTACTGCACATTTAAATTGGCTTCTATAACAGGAAAGTTTTCTAAGACCTTAAGTTGTCTTCCTTTTACCCATTTGAACAGATGTTTGATTATTTTTTTTGTACGGAGAGGGGAATCCAATTTCAAGACATCTTGTTGAATATGTTACTGGCCTAACAGATTTTCATCGATTTAATAAATCAAAATTTGTGTTAGTTTTTTTATTAAATTGAAATCAAATTGTTTTTATGAAAAAATTAAAAAGATTAAAGCCAATTACATTTTTAACCCTTCTCATGATTGCTTTTTTTAGCTCTTGTGAAAAAAATAATCATATAGTTTTTGAAGTAAGCTATAATTCAAAACTTTCGGATAGTTTACTCGATGGAAGGCTTTTAGTTATGATCACAAAGGATTCTTCAAAAGAACCTAGATTTCAGATTAATGATTCAGATCAAACAGGAATTATAATTGGTAAAGATGTCAATCAATGGGAAAGTGGGAGTGTAGAAACTTTTAAATCAAACACACTAGCTTATCCAATAGACAACTTGAATGAATTAGAATCTGGGGAATATTTTGTCCAAGCCTTACTCCATAAATACGATACTTTCAATTTATCCAATGGTCATACTGTTCAGCTCCCAATGGATCAAGGTGAGGGTCAGCATTGGAATATTTCTCCAAAAAATATCTATAGCAAATCCTTAAAAGTTAATTTCAAACAAAATAGTTCTCCAATAAAAATTGAAATAAATCAAGAGATTCCACCAATTAAAGAAGCTGAAGATTCTAAGTATATAAAACATATCAAAATTAAAAGCGACTTGCTCTCTAATTTTTGGGGACGCCCAATGTATCTCCAAGCAAATGTTTTAGTGCCAGAAGGATTTAATAAAGAAAGTAAAACACGTTATCCTCTTATGGTATTTCATGGTCACTTTCCAAAAACAATTGGAGGCTTTAGAACTACCCCTCCTGATGCACCTAAAGAAGACACTGTTTTTAATAGTAGGTTTGGAATTACAGGATATAAATATATTCAAGAAAAAGAAGCTTATGATTTTTATAAAAAATGGACTTCGAAAAAATTTCCACGCTTTCTAGTAATTGAAGTTCAACATCAAAATCCTTATTATGACGATTCTTATGCTGTAAACTCTGCAAATATTGGCCCCTATGGAGATGCTATTACATATGAACTAATTCCTCATATTGAAAAAATGTTTAACGGTGTTGGTCAAGGATGGGGACGTTTTCTATATGGAGGATCAACTGGCGGTTGGGAAGCCCTGGCAGTACAAGTATTCTATCCAAAAGAATACAATGGCTGTTTTGCTGCTTGTCCTGATCCAATAGATTTCAGAGCATACACCGTAGTTGATATTTATAAAGATAAAAATGCATACTATAAAAGTGGAGATTTTAGAAAAACCTTACGTCCAGCAATGAGAGATGGTAAAGGACATATAAAGTCACAATTAATTGATGTAAATCGAAGAGAGTACATTCTTGGAAATAATAGCCGCTCTGGAGATCAGTGGGATATATGGCAGGCTGTCTATTCTCCGGTTGGTGATAATGGATATCCTAGGCCTATTTGGAATAAACTAACGGGAGAAATTGACTCAGAAGTTGCTGACTATTGGAGAGAAAATTATGACCTTAGATACATCATGGAGCGTGATTGGGAAAAAATAGGAAAAGATCTTAAAGGAAAAGTCAATATCTACTGTGGGGATATGGATAATTATTATTTAAACAACGCTGTTGTTCTAACTGAAGAGTTTTTAGAAAATTCCACTAATCCTTACTATGATGGGGAGGTAGATTATGGAAATCTTGCAGAACACTGTTGGAATGGAGACCAAAAAAATCCAAATCATATTTCTAGACTTCGCTACAACACAATGTACCTTAACAAAATTAAACAGAGGCTAAAAAAAACAGCCCCAAAAAATCACAATCTCAAGAACTGGGGTATATAATAAAAATAAAATTTAACATTATGAAAAATTTAAATAAACTCAGACAAAACATTATTTATGTCCTTATACTTTTAATTGGATTAAATGAAGTTTGTGCTCAAAAAGCTGAACTTTTGAACAACTATTCTTGGAGAGCAATTGGCCCTGCAAATATGGGAGGCCGAGTAACTGATATTGATGGTGTGCCAGGAGATCCATCTACTTTTTATGTTAGTGGTGCAGATGGAGGAATCCACAAAACAGTTGACGGAGGAGTAAGTTTCTCTCCCATTTTTGAGAATCAAAGAGCTTATTCAATTGGAGCATTGACTATTGCCGGCTCTGACAAAAATGTCCTATGGGTTGGTACTGGTGAAGGAGATCCAAGAAATAGCGTAGGATATGGATGGGGAGTATACAGATCTGTTAACGGTGGAGAATCCTGGAAACATCTTGGCCTTAAAAAAACTGAAAGAATAAAACGTATTGTAGTAGATCCTAATAATCCAGATGTCGCATGTGTTTGTGCCCTTGGTAAAGAGTGGGGACCAAATAAAGAAAGAGGGGTTTTTAAAACTTCTGATGGAGGAAAAACATGGGACAAGATTCTGTATGTTGACGAAAATACTGGATGTGCTGATATTGCAATGGAAAATGAAAATCCAAGAATAATGTATGCAGGGATGTGGACTTTTAGGAGAAAACCATGGCGTTTTGATGATGGTGGAAAAAACACAGCTATTTATAAAACTTTGGATGGTGGAGCAACATGGAAAAAAATTATGAATGGATTACCTAAAACTGATATGGCAAGACCTGGAATTCATATTGCTCAAAGTAATCCAAATATAATTTATCTTATGACTGAATTTGAAGGTGGTGGAACAGCTTTTCGTTCTGAAGATAAAGGTGAAAACTGGGAAATGGTTAATGATGATCCAAATATCAATTTTAGACCCTTTTACTACAGTGACGTTAGAGTAGATCCAAAGCATTCAAATATTTTGTTTTCTATATCAGGTAGATTAAGTCGCTCCAAAGACAGTGGACAAACTTGGGATAGAATTGCTACAACTGTCCATGGTGATCACCAAGCTTTATGGATTGACCCTGAGAACCCTAATTATATTCTTAATGGAAGTGATGGTGGCTTTCAAAGATCCTTTGATGGTGGAGATAATTGGGAAACAATCAACAATATTGAACTTTCCCAATTTTATCAAATTCAAATAGATAATTTAAAGCCTTACAATGTTTATGGAGGTCTTCAAGATAATGGCACCTGGGTAGGACCAAGTAACTCATTGTATAGTGCTGGAATTTTAAAACGTCACTGGAAAGGCCTTGCTTATGGTGACGGCTACTTTGCTGAGCCTATTCCAGGAAATGAACATTTAGTATATACAAATCTTCAAGGTGGGGTTCCTTTTTTAGTTGATAGCCGCTATGGAAATGTTCAAACGGTTCATCCATACCCTAAAATTGTGGGTTCAGCTGGTGATGCAATCGAAAATCATAAATACAGGTTTAATTGGGATGCACCAATTCACATTTCTCCTCACAATCCTGAAACTGTTTACGTAGGGGGCAATGTAATATTTAAATCTCTTGATCGTGGAAACAGTTGGGAGGAAATTAGCCCTGACTTAACTACTAATGATAAAAGCAAACAAAGAAGTTCAGGAGGTAATATCTATCAAGACAATACAGCTGCTGAGTTTCACTGTACGGTACTTTATATTGCAGAATCTCCAATTCAAAAAGGAGTTATTTGGGCAGGAACTGACGATGGCAATGTTCAACTTACAATGAATGGTGGAGAAAATTGGACAAATTTAAAAGATAGAATTAAAGGACTTCCTGAGTTTTCATGGGTTTCAAAAATTCATGCTTCGGAACATAATGCTGGAACTGCTTTTGTTGTTGTAGACCAGCACCGAATGGATGATTTTAGGCCATATATTTTTATGACTTCAAACTTTGGAAAAACATGGCAAAAAATTTCCTCTGATTTGCCAATTGACGATTATGTAAAAGTTGTACGGCAGGACCCTCATAACCCTAATTTACTTTTCGCAGGAATGGAACATGGAATATATGCAAGTTGGAACATGGGTAAAAACTGGGAAAAAATTAATATTGATCTGCCCAATGTTTCAGTAAGAGACTTAAGGGTTCAAAAACGGGACCGAGATTTAATTGTGGGGACTCATGGTAGAGGAGCATATATCTTAGATGATATTAGACCACTAGAAGAGCTCTTAGAAGCACAGGAAAATTCCATTCATTTATTCCCGGTTAGGGAAGGAATTTTATGGAATATGTTTTGGAGACTAGAAAATCTTGGAGACAGGACTTATACAGCTAAAAACCCTGAATATGGAACTTACATTAACTACTATTTAAATCATACTCCAAAAACACCAATTAAACTACATATTAAAGATGAGCAAGAAAATATAGTTACAACTATTGAGGATAAAAATCCAAAAAAAGGAATAAACAGATTAGTATGGGATTTAGGTTATGATTCGGCGAAACCTTTAAATTTAAAAAAGAGAAGTGGAATTAATGATAAAACATCAACATCAAGTTTAACTTATGAGGGGTTAAGTGTAGAAATAAGACCCAAAGTAGCTCCAGGGAATTATAAAGCAGTTATTTCTTACATGGATGACATCCAAACATCTGATATTTTAGTAAGTGGAGATCATAGGATAAACATGCCTTTAGAAAGTTACACACAAAAAACTTCCGCCTTACTTAGTTTACGGGATTTACTTAATAAAACTCATGAGTTAATTGAAAATATTGTTTTAATTGAAAATCAATTAGAAAGTCTCGCAATAAAATTAAAAATTGCATCTAGTAAGGATCTTTCAAAAGTAGAAGCTCTTTATGATAGAATAAGAAGTTTTAAAGATGATCATTTAATGAGACCTCCACCTTCAATGGGATATAGACAAAGACCAAGATTAAAAGAAGAGATAAGGTCATTAATGAGAGCAATTGATAATACAACTAATCCTCCTACCGTTCCACAAAAAGAACGGATCCAAAGTTTGACTGGAGAATTAAACGAACATCAAAAAACAATGGAAACAATTAAAATAAGTCTAAATGAAATCAATGCTTCACATAAATCATTACCTCAAGTAATCCTAAATTAGATAATGCCCCAAAATCTAATTCTTATTTGGCTATTTGTATTTATTACAGCCTGTTCAAAGGGTCCCAATGTTGACTTTGTTATTAAAAACGGTGTCATATATGATGGTACAGGTGCTGCCCCTTATATGGGATCCGTTGCAATAAATAAAGATAAAATAGTCTATGTTGGCCCTCCAAAGTCTTTCATAGCAAATCAAACTATTGATGCGACAGATAAGATAATTTCCCCAGGATTTATAAATATGTTAAGTTGGGGTGTTGAGACCTTAATAGAAGACGGAAAGTCTGAAAGTGATATCCGTCAGGGGGTTACATTAGAAGTTTTTGGTGAAGGAATGTCATGGGGACCAGTAAATGAAGAACTCAAAACTTATATAAAAAAAAACCAAGGAGATATTCAGTACGAAATCGCTTGGAATACATTAGGAGAGTATCTTCAATTTCTTGAAAACAAGGGAGTTTCTACAAACATAGCTTCTTTTATTGGTGCTACTACACTTCGCGTAAATGCCATAGGCTTTGAAGATAGAAAGCCTAATGCTGATGAAATGGAACTTATGAAAAAGTTAGTTCATCAGGGAATGAAAGAAGGTGCTATGGGAATAGGATCTTCTTTAATTTATGCACCTGCATTTTATTCTTCTACAGAAGAACTTATCCAAATCTGTAAAGTAGCTGCAAAATATGATGGGATGTATATTTCTCATATGAGAAGTGAAGGAAATAAAATTCTTGAAAGTGTTGATGAACTTTTAGAAATAGCTAACCAGGCAGGAATAAGAGCAGAAATATACCATCTTAAACAAAGTGGAAAAAAGAATTGGGGAAAGTTGGATGCAGTTATTAGGAAAATAGATTCTGCCCGTGCCAAAGGCTTAAAAATAACTGCTGATATGTACACCTATACAGCTGGAGCAACAGGATTAGATGCTTCGATGCCTCCATGGGTTCAGGAAGGGGGTTTGGATAAATGGATCGAAAGACTTAAAAATCCTAAAATTAGAAATAAAGTTGTCAAAGAGATGCAAACCGATACTAATAATTGGGAAAACCTAATGCATGCTGCAGAATCATCAGATAAATTAATTTTAGTTGGTTTTAAAAACGATAGCTTAAAATATTTTACTGGTAAAACTCTTACAGAAGTTGCAAAAATAAAAGGTAAAAGTCCTGAAGAAACAGCTATAGATTTAGTAATACAAGATGGAAGTAGAGTTGGTACAGTTTACTTTTTAATGGATGAGCTTAATGTAAAAAGACAAATTCAATTACCATACATGAGTTTTGGATCTGATGCTGGTTCAATGGCTACTGAAGGAGTCTTCTTAAAAAGCAGTACTCACCCTAGAGCATTTGGAAATTTTGCTCGATTATTAGGTAAATATGTGCGTGATGAAAAAATTATTCCATTAGAAGAGGCAATCTATAAATTATCAGGTTTACCTGCTCGCAATTTAAAAATTAAACAAAGAGGTCTACTTAAAAAGGGATATTTTGCAGATGTTGTTGTCTTTGATGCCGATTCAATAAATGATCATGCGACCTTTGAAAATCCAATGCAGTATTCATCAGGAGTTGAACAAGTATGGGTTAATGGAACTCATGTTCTTAAAAATGGCAAACATACAGGAGCTTATGGAGGTAGGTTTGTTAAAGGGCCCGGATATGAAAAATAGAAGCCCAATATATTGGGTATTTTGTGCGGGTGAAGGGACTCGAACCCCCACGCCGTGAAGCACTAGATCCTAAATCTAGCGTGTCTACCAATTTCACCACACCCGCAGAAGGTGGACAAATATAATTAAGTTTTTGAACAATTTTTCCTCTTCCAAAAAAAATACATACGTTACCTTTGTAATAATAGAAAGAGAAAAAATGATGAACTTGACCACAGATCAAAAAAGGTTTTTAGATGAGTGGATTGAATTTTTAAAAATTCCTTCTATAAGTGCTGACCCTAAATATAAAAAAGATGTGGAAGTTGCCGCTGAGTGGGTAGAAACTTCATTAAAAAAGGCAGGATGTGCCAAAACAGAAGTAATTCCTACAAATGGACATCCAATCGTATATGGAGAATATATTTTAAGCCCTAAACTTCCTACTGTTTTAGTTTATGGCCATTATGATGTACAGCCTCCTGACCCATATGATCTATGGGAGAGCCCACCTTTTGAACCCATGGTTAAAGTAACTTCACTTCACCCAGATGGTGCTGTGTTTTCACGTGGCGCATGCGATGATAAGGGTCAATTATATATGCATATCAAAGCTTTTGAGGTTATGTTATCAAAAGAGCCCTTAGCTTGCAATATTAAATTTATGATTGAAGGGGAAGAAGAAGTTGGTAGTGACAATCTTGAAGATTTTGTAAAAGCAAATAAAGAAAAATTGAAATGTGATATAATCCTAATTTCAGATACAGGCATGATTTCACAAGATCAACCTTCAATAACTACTGGCTTAAGAGGTTTAAGTTATATGGAGGTTAAAGTTAAAGGTCCCAATCGTGACTTACACTCAGGACTTTATGGTGGTTCAGTTCAGAATCCTATAAATATTTTGTGTGAAATGATTGCAAAACTTAGTGACAAAAATAAAAAAATTACAATTCCAGGGTTCTATGATAAAGTAATAGAAATATCAGAAGAAGAGCGTTCTGAAATGGAAAAGGCTCCATTTGATTTAAATGAATTTAAAAATTCCATAGGGATTGATGAAGTAGCTGGGGAAATTGGCTATAGCACTGAAGAAAGGAGATCTATTCGACCTACTTTAGATGTGAATGGTATTTGGGGGGGATATACTGGTGAAGGTGCCAAAACAGTTATCCCTAGTGAAGCACATGCTAAAATTTCTATGCGGTTAGTCCCAAACCAAGACTGGACTGAGATCAGTAACCTTTTTACTAAGCATTTTAAATCCATTGCCCCTGACGGTGTTCGTGTGGAAGTGATTAGACATCATGGGGGTTATGCCTATGTTACTCCAATAGAAACTTCTGGATATCGTGCAGCACATAAAGCATATTTGGAGACTTTTGGAATAGAACCAATCCCTAAAAGAGGAGGAGGTAGTATCCCTATTGTGCCTATGTTTGAAAAAGAGTTAGGTGTTAAATCAATCTTAATGGGATTTGGATTAGATAGCGATGCTATTCACTCCCCAAATGAACACTTCGGGCTATTGAATTTTTTTAAAGGCATAGAAACCATTCCCAAATTTTATAAGCATTACATCAAAATTTTGCAAGAGGAAAAAAATATTAAATAATGAATAGGTCAGCAGCAATTCCATCTGTTACGAATTTAGCTTTTTTGGCAACTTTAAGATAATCACCATCCCAAAATAAATTCCTTTGATTAAGATGCCTATCTGCTTGCTCTTCCAGATATTTAGTGTATGTTTTCCCAAATGTTAAGTTGACATAATTCAATGAAATGCCCTCTAATTTTCTTAAAGAAATCATCAGGTATTCATTATACTGATCTTTTGTGCTTAGTTTTTCTGTTTCAATTTCTAACCTTTTTGTTCTTACTCCCGATGCATACAGATGATTATTTGATACATTCCAACTTCGAACAGCATTTCCGTCAAAACTGTGAGAGGAAGGCCCTAGACCTAAATAAGACTTTCCGTTCCAATAATTTTGATTGTTAATTGAAAAAAACCCAGGTTTGCCAAAGTTAGAAAATTCATAATTAACGAATCCTTCATCGTATAGTTTGCTTACCAAGAAATTATATTGATCTCTTACTAGTTCATCATTTAATAGCATTATTTTTTTTTTTTGAACAAAATGATACAGGGAAGTATTCTTCTCAACTGTGAGCGCATAGGCTGAAATATGAGGTGGTTGATAATCAAGAGTCAACTTTAGGTTTTCTTCCCACTCAGTGAGGTTCGTATATGGCATTCCGTAAATAAGATCAACTGAAAAATTTTCAAATTGCTTATTTACCCAATTTAAAGCTTTTTGAGCTTGTTTGAAATTATGTGCTCTGTGCATCAATTTTAAGTCTTTTTCAAAAAAAGATTGGATTCCCAAACTCAAGCGATTAATACCTGCTTCTTTAATTTTTATAAGGTAATCTTCATTCAAATCGTCTGGATTAGCCTCTAAGGTAATTTCTAGCAGAGGATTAATTTCAAAACTCTTTTTCACATAGGAGATAAATTCCTTAAGAGATTTAGGTGAAATTAATGAAGGAGAACCTCCTCCAAAATAAATACTTTCTAAAGGACTGTTGATTTCTTTAGCTCTTAGTTGAAGTTCTTTTCTAATCAATATCATTATTTCTTCTCTTCCATTATAACTAGTAGAAAAATGAAAATTACAATAGTGACAGGCTTGTTTACAAAAAGGATAGTGAACGTAAAGGTTAGACATCCGTTTTAGCTTAAGAATTTCTTAAGTTTTAATTTTTTTTGGGTTTTGATTTACAAAGGCGCTCCATCCAGAATAGGATTTGCTCGAATTCATTTTTCCTTTATTATAATAATGACAAACAGCAGCTGCAAGTCCATCAGTGGCATCTAAGTTAT
>MDTG01330998.1_pt1 | contig 14127 bp, 12 predicted proteins | sample 811421 | NCBI WGS metagenome assembly MDTG01 (sample SAMN05326645, study PRJNA326480) | marine metagenome | isolation source: seawater | place: Pacific Ocean: South East | collected 2011 | reverse complement strand
TTGGGACCAAACTGTGATAGGATTCTGATAGTTAAGTAGAAACAGTTGCTTAGCGTGATAGTGAGCGGAGGATCCCTCCGCCACCTTCTTAAGACTTCAATAGTCTCAACAAGTTACAGCCCTAACACTTAGGTTTTCAAACCGTTGTCACACAAGTTGTTACACGGGAGAACACGATGTTTTGCGTTTGTCATAACGGTTGGTACCACTTCAGGCTCCGAATTCCATGCGATCTTACGGATATCGTAGGTCGATCTGTCATTCAGTATCCGCTTAGGGTACGGAAGAAGCGTGAAGCGAATAGAATGGCTTTGGAACTTCGAGAGCGGCTTACCCCTCAGTTTCAACGATTGCGTATAGAACGTCTTTCTGGAGCAAATGATGAACAATTTCGTTCTCTTGATTTTGAACTATTGCCGATAGGACAAGCTTTCAGAGCGGCATCAAGCAAACGAACAGTGATGTCTCTGTCAGGGCTAGGTGATATTTATCTAGAAGACCGATCTAAAAATGTTGATGCTCGAACTGTACTCAACATGCAGTACGCATTTGATTTGCTTAAGTGGGTAATTGGAGATGTTCCTGTTGAGCAAATTACAAGGTCGCAATGTCGTGACTGTCGTGACCTATTCCTGAAACTCCCAGCAAGAGCTTTTATGAAATCCGTCTGTAGTCGGTGAGTTAAACAAAACCAACACCCACTCATGATCGAACAAATCATCATAGCCATTGTCGATATTGTTCTGGGAGTTATTTAGGGTCGTCCATGACTAAATTACGATTATAGCCCACTCATTATCAAAGTTTTGGTAAAGCTTATTTGCATGGAAAAGTATCCCTTAGCGCCATAACCATAAACATTCCCATTAAGTTTATATTTGATGAAAGCTGATTTTTTTCTTCGACGAATATTTTAAAAATAGAAAACACGTGCCCCTTTACAGTGAACTAGAGGATTCCTAAGTTGCTGTAGTAGTTGGATTCATAGTCTGACCTGATGCCTAGCAGAGGCGATTAACCCGTGCCGGGAGCGCCATTTTTTAGTTTATTTATATTTCGGGGACGAAAATGTTAATGTTGTGCCATGTCTACTGGCGGTTTAGATGCGAAATCAATTTCGACGGGTGCGTTGCCCCTGATCGATATGGCAGGTCTATGGAGTCCGGATAGAGCGGATTGGGAGCCTGTCGGTCAAGCCTTGCGTGAAGCCTGCCTAAATAAAGGTTTTCTCTACCTAAAAGGCCATGGCGTTTCCGCAGATTTGCGGGCCAAGGTGTTTGACCAAGCCCAATCGTTCTTTGATCTACCAATTAACCAGAAGACAAAAATTGACCTTTCCCACTCCAAGTGTTTTCGCGGGTATGAGCCGATGAGAGGCCAAACGTTGGAAGCGGGGCAGCCGCCAGATTTGAAGGAAGGGTTTTATGCTGGCCGAGAGCTCACGTCGAACGACCCGCGAGTGGAAGCTGGAAAATTCAACCACGGTCCAAACCAGTGGCCGGAAGAACTGCCGGGTTTTCAGCCGATAATGACCGAATACTACAACACAATGCGTGATCTTGGACGTTTGCTGATGCGTGGAATTGCCGTGTCCTTGGGCGTCGATGAAAAGTCCTTTTCGGCATTCTGTAGCGAGGAATTGGCGACGCTTCGCTTGTTGCATTACCCGCCGCAGCCGGCCAATCCAGAACCCGGAGAGAAAGGTTGTGGTGCCCACACAGATTTCGGCACCCTTACCTTTCTCATGCAAGATGATTGTGGCGGGCTGCAGGTTTGGGACGAGGATATTGGTTGGACTCATGCCGCGCCGGTGCCCGATACCTACGTTGTAAACCTGGGTGACATGATGGCCCGCTGGACGAATGGCCGCTATCGGTCGACACTGCACAGGGTCGTCAATGTCTCGGGTAAACAGCGCTATTCCGTACCGTTTTTCTATCTTGGGAATCCCGACTTTGAGATCAATTGCATTCCGACTTGTCTCGAAAAAGGTGGATCACCGAAGTATCTGCCAGCGACTGTTGAACAACACTATGAGGAAATGTATGAAGCGACCTATTCGACCGAAGACGCCACGATTTGATCATTGTAGCAAATTCCAAGGTGTCCCACAGAACGATAAGCCTGTTTGTCTTAAGGTTTGATCGGTCATCATTTTCGAGAGAAAAACTGTATCTTAATGGGAAAGGTACATCTGAAGATATTGTGAGAGCGCATATGTAGATGAATATTGCAATTTATGTGCATGGTACCCACCAGTATGAAAATGAAAGTAAATACAAAGATGCCTCTGAACTAAGAGAAACAATTGAAATTAAAATGTCCTCTTCTCAAATAAGAAAAGCACATGACCTTGCCCGTGAATGTGTCCGCAAGAAATACAAAGGGTGTTGAATATAGATTAGCTTTCTGTTGGTAGTTTTAAAGAAAACGATTACGACGAAGCGACTTGATGAGCATATTGTGATTGGAGATTTGACTTCCACACATCGACTATTTGATCGACAGGCGGAAGTGGTCACGCGTTGCCCCCATAGACCGCAGCTGCGCCGAAACAGATATCGAGGGCGACCCCGTCACAGTTCCACCCGTGTTCCGCGTCGGTCATTGAACCATCGCGTGGAGCTGGCTTTTCTTTTATCGCCAGAGTAAACATATTTTGATCAGATGGATGCGACCTACTGAGAATGCATACAACTAGGTTCTGTGTACTAATGGAACGCTACATCGGGAGAGCAGTTACGCATACCAAATAGGGATAACAGTATTTTTGTTTTCAAAATTCCATATTTGGGGGAATGCACTTATATAATGTCAGCCGTAAGACGCCCATGATTAAATTTTAATTTATTTGAAAAAATGTCTTATTACTTAAAACATAGAGATGCTGTTCATGTCGCCATCGTCAGAACGTCGTTAATATTATTCTCCATATATTTTCTTTCTTTATTTTTAGATTCTATAGTCCAATTTTTCGATCCGCGAGATCGACTTGATGATATCCCTGCTCAGATAGTGGTTGCTTTCGTGGCATCTATATTTTTACTATCACTTACTTCAATAATATTTAACAAAACGACCATAATACTTTTCTCTATTGCCGCTTTTTTATCCTTATATATTGTAGAATTATCACTGTTCTCGGCACGAACCGCCGGCTTGGACATTTTTAGCTTGTCGCCTCACCAGACGAGAAGTGTCGCTGCCCCTATCGGTTCGCGCAAAACAAATCCAGGCACAGAAAATACGAACCAATACTATCTCCATCTCGGAAAAGATGCGACAAGATTTGATGTAATCAAGTATCTTAAGGACCAAAATGTTGAGGCAGCGCCTTATATCCCGCCGTCGTATTTCTTTAATAATTACGAGCCCTTAATTTCCGGCGAGACCACCCAGCCACTTGGGGGAATATCAAATAAGCGGACGATTTTATGTAATGAACACGGCTACTTCGCCGAGTATCAAAGCGACAGGTATGGCTTAAACAATCCCGACGGAGTTTGGGATGAAAAAGAGCTAGACTTGATCGTTATCGGTGATTCTTTTGCTCAGGGAGCTTGTGTCCGCAATAAAGACAGCTTTGTAGGTCTCATAAGAGCAAAATATCAAAAAACGGCAAATCTTGGATATTCAAGCGCCGGGACCGTGTCTGAACTTGCAGCGTTGCGGGAGTTCTCGAAAGGGAAAAAGGCCAAAGCCGTCATACTGTTCTATTTCGAAGGAAATGATTTCGAAGACGTCCGGAACGAAGCGCAGAACCCAACGATGAGCAAGTATCTCACGGACAACGAATTTACACAGAATTTAATTTTCAAGCAGAAAGAAGTGGATGCCTTTCTATCTCGAGTTAGTGATTTTCAGTATAGCAGGGAAATGTTGAGAAAGATGCAGGGATTAGATCGATATAACGACAAACAAAGGAAGTTTCTCGAAAAAACACTTGTAGCAGATATAGGAATGCCAATCAGGATTATTCGAGGCATTCTTAATCGTATTTTACTGCACGACTTAACAACTGTTCTTAGAAGGGCTGCGGAAGTAAAATATCCTCATTTAGTAGGGCAGAAGCCAGTAATTATTACGGGTTTGCCATTAGATTACAAACAGGTCCTAAAGGTTATTCAGCAGGCCTTTAATAGGATACAGGACAAAGCGTGTGATTTAGATGCAAAGGTTTTTCTATTTGTCATACCTCATAACGGGATTGAAAAAACCCGACATAACCTACCAGAAACTGAAATGGTCCTGGATCTAGCACGGAAAGCTGGTTTTTCAGTTGTAAATCCCACAAAACAGCTGCTGTCACTTCATGCCCCCCAACCTCTTTACAATGGCCATTTCAGTGAATTTGGAAACAAAATGATGGCAGAAATTGTGTTAGAACACATACAGCATGAAACACTCTCTACTGCCCCCGGTTTATGTCAGAACGAGTGAAAACTTCTGACTAAACATCAATGCACTTTCTATGCGATTCTTATACCCACTTTTATCCGAAGTAAGTGATGACTATGAGGCGGTGAAAAAGTTTGAAAATTGATTGGACAGTGGACGCCTTTAAAAACGGTCTCGAAGACCGCTTTGGGTCATGACCTGTTATTCTTCAAGTGCTTCCATTACGTCGGCTTAGCCCCCCGAACATATGCTCTCTGGCCGTTTTCATAAAAACTGTCCCACAGTGGCGTAATTTTTTCGGGCTAGGCGTAATTTTTGAGCACCACTCAAAAAATATTAGAGTTTATATTGACGCAGCTAATGTCACTGACAGTAATGATCCTATAGTGGTAATCAAAATAGTCGGAGCTATTGAGTCAGTTCTAACTCCATAGTTAAGCGCCAATACAAATGCCATGGTTCCACAAGGGGCAGAAGCCGCAATCATCGGAATTTTCATTTGAGCTAACGTAAATCCAAAAATACCCACTAAAATAATGAATGCGAAAATAGGATGAACAATGAGCTTACACGCAGATATCGATAGAGCGACCCTTTTACGACCAAGCCCGGCAGTCTGACTTAAAATAATACCCAACGAAAATAGCGCGCTAGGAGCGGCTACATCACCAACAAAGTTAAGGAAGGTATTAAAGCCAATAGGTATTTGAACATTAAATATTACAAGAAATATGCCTAGGAGCATGGATAGTAATGGCGGATTTAAAAAAAGTTTGTTTGACAGATCGGTCCATGAAACATTTTCTGATGAAATACACTCGATAACTATTATGGTGCCACCAAAAATTAGGATAGAGTCAATGGCAATTATCGCCACAAATGGTAAAGTAGACTCTTCGCCAAATAAAGATATTGCTATTGGGAGAACATATAGAATGTGATTTCCAAATGAAGCGGCTAACCCAAGCAGAATTGATTCCATAATTTCGCATTTAAAAATATACCGGGAAATCATGGCGCCAAGAACATAAATCGCTAATTCGGAAAGGAAAAATCCAACGATCATACGCCAATCGAAATCCGCAAATGGCGCGTTAGCAATAAGGTGAAGCCCAAGAGCAGGAACTGCGACAAGAAGCACAAATTTATTTATAACGGCTGCAGAGTCCCTATTAAAAAGATCACGCTTCCCCATTACGTAACCGATAATCAAAATCGCAAAAATCGGCAATACGCCATCTAATAGGATTTTTATCATTCTGAGAATGTACTAGGATGTTTTGTGTTTCAGAGGCGCTACAATGGCAAGAGGAATAAAATAGTCAAACCTTAATATAGCCCCCTACCTTATTTGGAAGAAGGCTAATTTGTTCCTAGAAAATGATGCAGGAAGGAAAAAAGTAAATGTCTGAATACATATTTAAAAATTTTAAATCACGGAAATATCCTCAAAGATATAATCATGAGCTTTTAGTTTTTATCTGAATATTACTAGATTGAACGGAAAACAACTCTTGAGTGAAATTTACCTCGTTACTGGTGGCGCTGGTTTTATCGGTTCAGCTTTGGTCCGCCGCTTGGTTGGAGAAGGGCATAAGGTCGTAACCTTAGATGCCCTGACTTATGCGGGGAATATAGAAAACTTAGCCAAAATTAAAGAGAATAAAAATCATATTTTTGTGCGTGGAGACATCGGCGATGGTGAATTGGTCTCGGGGCTTCTAACCGAGTATTCGCCACGATATGTTATTAATGTTGCGGCTGAAACTCACGTTGATCGATCTATTGATGGTCCTCGCCAGTTTATAGACACAAATATCGTCGGTACCAGCGTACTCATTGACGAAGTCTATCGTTATTGGCAAAAATTTGAAAATCATCTTTGTCCTGCTCTACGATTCATTCAGGTGTCTACCGATGAAGTGTTTGGCTCTATTCGTGATGGACTGTTCCGCGAAACAGACCCCTACCGTCCGAACTCGCCATACGCGGCATCGAAGGCTGCTGCTGATCATCTTGTTCTCTCATATTGGCGAACGTATAAACTGCCGGTGGTTATCACTCATGGGTCAAACACATACGGACCTTATCAATTTCCGGAAAAATTAATTCCCCTAATCATTTTAAATGCCCTAGCTGGGAAAACTCTTCCAGTATACGGAGATGGCTCCAACGTAAGAGACTGGTTATATGTGGACGATCATGCACTCGGCATTGCTGCGATCGCACGCCAAGGTCGACCGGGAGAGTCATATAACATCGGCGGTAACACAGAGCGCACCAACCTCGAGGTGATAAATTCACTGTGTCATTTGCTCGATGTCATTCGACCGAAACCTGATGGCAAACTTTATGGGAGTCAAATCTCTTACGTTCCTGATCGCCCAGGTCACGACTTTCGTTATGCGCTTGACATAACGAAAGCTTCAGAAGAGACGGCATGGCGACCCACGATGAACTTTGACCGTGATTTGGCCCGAACCGTGGATTGGTATATTGCTAATGACTCATGGTGCCAATCGATAACCGAGACTCGATACGCTCGCCAACGTTTAGGAATTGGTCGCAGTAGCAAATGAAAGATATGACTAAGGGAATTGTGCTCGCCGGAGGAAGCGGCTCGCGTCTCTACCCGGCGACGCTGCCAGTTTGCAAACAACTGTTACCCGTCTATGACAAACCGATGGTGTATTATAGTCTCTCGCTTCTCTTGCTTGCGGGGATCAGAGATATCCTTTTGATTTCTACACCATACGATTTACCGCGTTTTCGCGCGCTGCTTGGTAATGGCGATCGACTGGGGATTAATATCGCATACGCTCAACAAGATGCGCCCCGTGGTATCGCAGAAGCTTTTTTAATTGGCGCTGATTTTATTGGCGACGATCCAGTTGCGCTGGTACTAGGTGACAATATTTTGTTTGGAGGTGGATTGTCAGACAAATTGTCTAACGTCGCAAAGCGTAAAACCGGGGCTACCGTTTTTGCCTGTGCGGTTAGCGACCCCGAGAGGTATGGTGTTGTTGAAATAGGTTGCGAGGGGCGGGCTATTTCAATCGTCGAAAAGCCGTCTCAACCCAAGTCGAATCTCGCGGTGACGGGGCTCTATTTTTACGACAATGATGTCCTCAATATCGCCAAGGACCTAACACCCTCACCACGGGGCGAATTGGAGATAACCGACATCAATAAAGTCTATCTTGAGCGTGGAGCACTGAGTGTTCAACAGCTTGGAAGGGGATATGCGTGGCTAGATGCTGGCACGGAGCAGTCGTTACTAGAGGCTGCGAGTTTTGTCGCTGCTATCGAACGACGACAAAATATGCGAGTTGGGTGCCTTGAGGAAATCGCTTGGCGAAAGGGTTGGATCGATACGGCAAGCATGCGGTCTCTAGGTGAAGAAATATCGAATTCCGGATACGGAGCCTATCTTGTCGCACTTGCTGACATGGCCGCAAAAAAGTGAAGGTGCTGCAAACAGCATTGGACGGCGTCGTCATAATTGAACCACAAAGGTTCGAAGATGAACGCGGCTTTTTAATGGAGACTTATCACCGACGACGGTACGCGGATATAGGGATATCTCCTGACTTTGTCCAGGACAACCTGTCTCGGTCGGCGAAAGGTATTTTACGCGGTTTGCATTATCAATTACCTCATTCTCAAGGGAAACTGGTTCAGGTATTGCGTGGCGCTGTTTTTGATGTCGCAGTAGATATTCGACGGGGCTCGCCCAACTTCGGTAAATGGACAGGCATTGAGCTGAGCGAAGAAAACCGGTGCCAATTATGGGTGCCGCCCGGATTTGCGCATGGTTTTGTCTCTCTCATGGATGATACCGATTTTATCTATAAGTGTACGGACACTTATGCGCCAGAAGCAGAATGCGCGATCCGCTGGAATGACCCGAAGATTGGAATAGCGTGGCCCATTTCTGAGCCGTCGCTATCTAATAAAGATGCCGTCGCGCCGTTTTTGCATGACCAAACCACTCTACCCGACTTCAACGCATCATTTTAACCTTTTACCGTAGGTCCTAAATGCCAATACAGATTTTTCAACCTAGTTACCGCGTTGATGAGTGCCTAAGCGAGATCCGTGACTGTCTAGAAAAAGGATGGACTGGTCTAGGGTTCAAGACGATAGCCTTCGAAGATGCATGGAAGGATTATACAGGCCTACCGTATGCACATTTCCTGAACTCCGCCACCGCGGGGTTGCATCTGGCGGTCGCGTTGTTGAAACGCCACGAGGGCTGGGATGATGGCGACGAGATCATATCAACGCCACTGACCTTTGTCTCGACCAACCATGTCATTCTCCATACCGGCCTGAAGCCGGTATTCGCAGATGTCGACGAGTACATGTGCTTGGATCCGATCGACGTTGAACGCAAGATCACAACTAAGACCCGCGCCATAATGTTTGTAGGGATCGGCGGTAATACCGGGCAATTGCAGGCGGTTAGTGACCTGTGCCGGGAGCGAGGCCTGAAATTGATCCTCGACGCGGCACATCTGAGCGGCACCAAGCTACACACTCGCGATCCCGGACATTTTGCGGACGCCGCCATCTATTCTTTTCAGGCCGTGAAGAACTTACCAACTGCTGACTCAGGCATGGTTTGTTTTCAGGACCCAGAATTAGATGCCGCAGTGCGAAGAATGAGCTGGCTCGGGATCAGTCAGGACACCTATCAACGTTCGGGGGTCAAAGGCAGCTATAAGTGGATGTATGATGTGGACGAAGTCGGCTTCAAGTACCACGGGAACTCCATCATGGCGGCCATCGGACTGGTGCAGTTGAAGTACTTGGATGAGGACAATGCGTACCGTCGCCAGATTGGCGGATGGTACGATACGGGCTTCTCTGGCAACAAAGCGATTCAGCCAATCCCGATAGCGGCAGGCTGCGATACATCGCAACATTTTTACCAGGTCGCGGTCGACGACCGTGACAAGGTTATCTTGGGCCTGTATGATCAAGGCATTTTCCCCGGCGTACACTATCGCGATAACACAGATTATCCAATGTACTCTCAAGCAAAAGGCTCCTGTCCCGCAGCGCATGCAATGAGCGAAAGAATTTTATCGTTGCCAGTCCATCTAAATCTAACGCGAGACGATATTGGCGTCGTGGTTGATGCCCTTATAGAATTGGTCGGTTCTTAAGGGATCGCATTATGTTGTCGGTTCGGAATGCAAGAATAGAGGACTTAGAAGAAATCGTTGAATTGCACCGCGATCTCGACCTTGGGGTTATCTCTCGCATCGCGAGGCCGCTACTTTTTTCCTATTTTCACTCGATAGTTGAGCATGATTTTTATAATTTCCGCGTGGCGGAAGACGCTAGAGAAATCATCGGTTACACTATTGTGAATCCAAATCTACGCATAAGTCGGTCGGCACCCTTTCGCGCACACCCTTTTCGAACACTATTTTTGCTTATAAAAAACCCTCGATCTACGGCGATTATGTTTCTCTATGTTCTATCGAGACAAATACAATCGAAAACATTAAAAAGTGTTCGGGGGAAATTTGAATGGGAACTTTATTACATTGGTATAAAGAAGGATAGGCAAAGACAAGGAGTCGGCATCATTCTCTTAAATGATGTGGGAACAGGGATGCGGCAATTTGAAGCCCAATATCTTGGTTTCGAAGTCTTTAAAAAAAGTGTGCACGCTATAAATTTCTACCGAAAGCTCAACGCCGAGTTTTTAGGTGAGGTGCGAACAGGAGGCTTGGTATCTCGAATATTGCGTCTAAGCAGTAACGACTTGGCCTGATGGCATTACGCTGTACCCCGTAAGAACAACATTGTCGAGGTGTAGACGTAATTCACAATCTCTTGCGCAATTTTCCCGATAGAAACATAGTTGTATCACATGAAAAATACCCGCATTTTAATTTTTATCGTCGCTTATAACCACGAACATTTCATAGAAAGCGTGCTTGAGAGAGTTCCAAGAGAACTGGCTAAATACGATACGGAAATTCTCATTATCGATGACGCATCGCAGGACCGGACGTTTGAGACTGCAATGCGTTATCCGGACGAACATGAGTTACCGTTTAAAATCACAGTGTTGGTTAATCCAAAGAACCAACGATATGGCGGGAACCAAAAAATAGGTTTCCACTACGCGATACAAAATAGTTTCGACATTTTGGCTTTGGTCCACGGTGACGGACAGTATGCCCCCGAAGCCCTTCCAGATCTCCTTGCTCCGATCATTAATGACGAAGCAGATTTGGTTATGGGTTCGCGAATGGCCACCCGTTTTGGTGCGTTAAAAGGAGGAATGCCGCTCTATAAATATGTTGGGAATAAGATTTTAACCGCGTATCAGAATTTTATGCTTGGGACTAATTTATATGAGTTTCACACAGGATATAGGCTTTACGCCGTCAAAGCCTTAAAGAAAGTTCCTTTTGATCTTGTGACCAATGAATTCCACTTCGATAACGAAATGTTTTTACAAATCCATTTTTCCGGCCAGAGAGCTATCGAAATTGGTATTGATACCCACTATGGAGATGAGACCTGCAACGTCGAGGGTTTTCGTTATGCGTGGGATATTTTTAAGATGACGGCAGCGGCACGGCTGCAACAAACGACGTTGTTTTATAGAAAAAAATTTGACTTGAAACCGGAACGAAGTACTGATCAAGATCTTTACGAATCCAAGCTTTCGTTTCCCAGTGCGCACTCTTTTTCTATCGCTGCGATATTACCAGGAAGCAAGGTCCTAAATGTGGGTTGTAGTGGTAGCCACGTAGCTCGAGCATTAAAGGAAAAAGATTGTTCAGTCGTTGGCGTTGATTTCGCACCGGAACCAGAAGATTCGCCATTCGAGAAATATTATAGGATCACGCCAGATTTGAGAGAGTTGCGTGTGGGAGACCTGGTCCAGTTTGATTTCGTACTCATACTCGACATGTTGAGTCGTTTTGAAAACCCCGACTTGGTGATTGAAAATCTAGCTACACAAGCGCGTCGACATCCTAACCTGAGATTTCTTGCAACTAACGGAAACATACTCTTTGTTGTAAACCGATTGGTCGCACTTTTTGGTGGATTCAATTACTCTAGACGTGGAAACCTTGATCTGTCGGCGAGACGCCTCTTTACAGTGTCGAGTTTTGTTCGACTATTTGATGATTATGGTTTCGAAGTTACAGGTATCAAAGGAATACCTGCACCGGCACCGCTTCTATTCGGTGACAACGTTATTAGTCGTGCGATCGTTGTGATTAATCAATTTCTGATTAAACTTTCTAAAGGGTTATTCGCATATCAAACAATGGTAGAGGCGAAGCCACGTCCTTCACTGGAATGGCTTCTAGAACGAACCCAGACAGCCACGCGAGAGCGTGAACTGAATGCCAAAAAAACCTCTTGAGAGCGAACAGCTCGGAAGCTCAACATTCTATGCCCGCTTCTTCCACATCGTTGGAATATAAACCCGAAAGGCTTCTCTTTGCACTCTTAATTGCAGTTTTTTCCGTCGCAATGACAATCAAGTATTATCCCGGCTTAGAAAACGAGCAGAATTATTCTGGGAACGTATACCAGACACTTAATCCAAAAGCCTTCGAAGGAGACCCCTATCGAGCACCGGATCACGGGGCGTCAACTAACCCTCTGAAGCTTAGTTTATTTTATAGCTTCGTTTCTTTGGTCGGTGATGTAGCATTAGATGACCGCTTTCTCGCTCTCATTTATATTGGGCTTATTGCACTTAGTTTAGTTGGCATTGACAAAACGGTGCGCGTACTTGGCGTAGAAGACCGCTGGGGACGTATCCTCATTTTATTATTGTTTCTTCGTGACCATGAACTTCTCGATCACAAGCTTCTTATCGCGCATCATCAAGGGGTAAATCACACCGCTTTCGCGATCCCGATCATAATTTGGCTTTTCTATGTAACGATAGCGCGGAAGGGCTTTTTAGTAATACTTGGGTTGAGCGTAATCTTGACGGCCACCTCAATTCGCAACGCAACGTTTCCGATTGGCATGGCTATGATTACGACTATTTATATCGGTAAACCGTGGGATAGAAAGGCATCGTTGGCGTTTATATTTGGGGGCATAGCGGCGTCATATTTTGTTCTTTTCCACATTGCCGCGGTGCCGGAACAATGGCGGATCGACTTGTGGAATATTCTCAAACTCGCCAGTGAAGGAGATGCTAACCCTTTCCATGATGATAACAATAACCTGCCATCCTTCATCATACGAAATGCGTTGTGGATCGGTATTTGCTCCAGCGCGATGATATTATCACCGCGCGATATATCGGCTTTTCGTGGCATAAGAATAATAATGGTTCTCAGCCTAATAACATGGCTAGCAGGAGGCCTATATATTAGCTATGCGCCGGACCTAATCAAAATTCCACTTCTGCTTGGCACTGTTCCAAATCGTGCTCTAGCTTGGCCGCAGAATCTAGCATATATCGCCCTTGCGGCGCTGCTTTTAAACTGGGCCAGACGGGATCCTGATCTTGGCAAGGCGTTGGCGGCATACATAACGCTCGCCGCAATGTTCATTGTTGGCCCAGGAAATATTGATAAATGGACGGCGCTCGTCGTTCTAGCAACCATTGCCGTGCTCGCGGTTCATTCGTTTAAGTTTAAGGATCAATTATCTGATCAAGAGCCAAGGTTGACCTTCTCCACATTTGTTGCACTGAATTGGGATAAAGCCTTGGTTCGGGCATTAGTAATTGTTGTTACTATTTCATACACTTTTGGCGCTTTTCAGAAAGCACCTTATTGGTCTTTTGCTTTTAAGGTGGGGGTCTATGGTGACACGATTTCAGCTGCCTGGGTTGGTGTTGATGATTATATTCGGGAAAAAACGCCGTTAGACGCATCTATTTTACCATTTACTTTTAAAGCGCGGCCTTGGTATTTGGCGGCTAAGAAAACAGATCAACCTCTATGGGCAACTCGAACCTTAGCGACGCGAACCGGACGAGCTATGCCAGTGCCTGAAGAATTTCCGGGCGATTTTCGCAACCCAGAAAGTTGGCGCATGATTTATCGACAAAAGGTTGTGTTAAAAGCTCTAGAAGCTGCATTGAACGGTAAAGATTTTGCAGCGGCGTCAAAGTTGGCAACGGATTTAATTATCGACCCAGATTATGTGATTCTCCCGAGATCTATCATGGTTGATCATGAAGGCCAGTTTAAACCGTATGAGAAAATTGCCACAGTTAAAGATTATGATATTTTGCAGCGCACCGCTGACGTCTCCCGTTAGAGAAAAATTTTGTGCATGAGAGAATTTACAAAACCTGATTTAGTACCGCAGGTTTTTCCTGGAATACGGAGTTTGGTTTCCAGCGGATTAGGAACAGCTTTGTCCCAGATTCTCTTGATGCTGTGGACAGCCCCTCGCCGGCCCTTTCTGGTGTTCCATAGTATCAACGACCTTAGTGCCACCTGAAGAGCCTCCGGGCAACTGGCTGACAAGAATTTGCCGTAAAACTGAGTCAAAAAAATGAACTTGGGCCGATTTGATTCCAAAACGATATTAGGCATAGCTGTCATTGCTATGTTGATACAGCAGGCGTTTTCGTATGTGTGTCAGATTGTTATGCCAATCCTTGCGGATCGTGTAGCCGAAGATTTTAATATATCGCGGGCCTGGCTGGGCTTGTTCTTATTGCTACAGCATGGCGCTGCCATTGTGAGTGCTATGGGCTGTGGCGGGGTT
>MDTG01070377.1_pt1 | contig 14127 bp, 10 predicted proteins | sample 811421 | NCBI WGS metagenome assembly MDTG01 (sample SAMN05326645, study PRJNA326480) | marine metagenome | isolation source: seawater | place: Pacific Ocean: South East | collected 2011 | reverse complement strand
GGTAAGGCACCGGTTTTTGGTATCGGCATTCGCAGGTTCGAATCCTGCCACCCCAGCCACATTTTAAAATTGTATTTAAGTAAATAAAAATAAAATGTTAAGAAAATCATTTGTCTTTTTTGATTAATAAAATGAGCGTTGAAACCTTTCTAACTCTGAGGGATTGTTCCTTTAAATATACTAAGCTTCCAATTTTAAAAGAAATTTCTTTTTCAATACACAGGCAAAATAAAATTGCCTTAATAGGAAAAAATGGAGTGGGAAAATCTACATTATTGAGGATATTGAATAAGGAAAAAGAACCAGAAAGCGGTGAAATTTGGTTTAATCCGAACTTAAAAACCTGTTATTTGAAGCAAAAAAATCATATTTTTTCAAAGCTAACAGTAGAAGAGCATTTAAAAAATTGTTTAAAAAAAAATGAAACTGAAGTAAATGATTTTTTAATCGAAAATTACTGTGAAAAATTAAAAATTAATCATAAAAATTTTATTTCTGACCTATCAGGGGGACTTATAAGAAAAATTTCTCTTTTAGAAATTTTAATCAATAAAGGAAACTTTTTATTACTTGATGAACCAACCAATCATTTGGATATTGAATCAATAAGATGGTTGGAAAATTTTTTAAATTATGAATTCAAAGGTTCTTTTATGGTAGTAAGTCACGATCGAAAATTTTTGAGTAATGTTACAAATAAGGTTTTTTGGATGGATAGAGGGAAAATAAAGGTTTCTCCAAAAGGATTTGCAAATTTCAAAGACTGGTCTGATTCATTAATAGAACATGAGTCAAGGGAGTTGAAAAATAAGAAAAATTATTTGAAGCAAGAACTTGATTGGCTTTCTAAAGGAATAAAAGCAAGGAGGAAAAGAAATGAAAGAAGATTTAAAAATACGAAACTTTTAGAAGAGGAATTTAAGAAAGATCAATCAGAATTTCTTAAAGCAATATCAAAAGTAAAATTTAATATTATTGAGAATGATGAATTAGGACCTAATATCCTTTGTCAATTATTTAATATATCAAAATCATTCAAAGTAGATAACAAGAATTTCAAGATGATAGAAAATTTTAATTACAAGTTTGTTAGAGGTGAAAGAATAGGTATTATTGGAAAGAATGGAGTGGGTAAATCTACTCTCTTAAGTATTATTTTGAAAAAGATTGAACCTGATACTGGAAATGTAAAATTGAGAAAATCAATGGAATACTCTTATTTTGATCAAAATAGTAATCAAATTTTGCGTGATAAAAGTATAAAAGAAAATCTTATACCAAGCGGTGGAGACTATTTAGATGTCAATGGACAAAAAAAACATATATGCGGATATTTAAAAAATTTTTTATTCAAGCCATCAGAAATTAATGATAAAGTCTACACCCTCTCAGGGGGACAGATAAATAGACTTTTATTAGCCAAGATTTTAGCCTCGCCAAAACAGTTATTAATTTTAGATGAGCCTACTAATGATCTCGATTTAGAGACCTTAGATATGCTTATTGAATTTTTAGATAACTATAAAGGAACTATCCTAATTGCATCACATGATAGAGATTTTTTGGATAAGTGTTGTAATAAAATTTTTTTTTTTCAAGGGAATGGAAAAATTGAAATATCTAATCAGAATTGTTCAGATATCCTAGAAAAATTCTATTCAAAAAAAGAGGAGCAGGTAAATTTAAGTCTCAGTAAAAGAAAAAAAATTTCTACAAAAGGACGACAAAGTATAAAAAAAGAAATTAACAAAATATTAAAAAAAATTGAAAAATTAGAGGAGAAAATATCAGAGTGCTCCGAAATACTTGCAAATTCAAATTTATACCTAGAAGACAATGAAAAGTTTATTTTAACCAATGAAAATCTAAAGACTTTTCAATATCAATTAAATTTACTAGAGAAAGAGTGGAGAAATCTTGAGGACCAAAATATAAAAAAAATTGAGTAGATGTATGCAAACAAAAATCGCCGTATTAGTTGACTTAGAATTGTCTAATAAAGCAGGAGGACATGTAAAATATTGGCAAAGAATTTCAGAAGTTTTTATACAGGAGAAGATAGATTGTGAATTAACAATATTTTTTTTAGGCAAGAATAGTCAAAAAAAAAAAATTTCAGGCAAGCTTTTTTATAAAATACAAAAACCAATTTTTTCATCAAAATATTTAAGTTTTTTAGGCATAGATGCTGATAAGACTGATCTTTTCCCAATCAATCCCATGCTATTATTTGAATTAAAAAAATATAATCTAATTCATACTACCGATCAATTTTTTTCTATGGCAAATACAGGATTGCTTGCTTCTCGACTTTGGAAAATTCCAATCACAACATCAATACATACTGATACACCTCCATATACGAGGTACTATGTAAATAAAGTACTGGAAAGCATATTTTTTCGCTTCTTTGGGATTAGTAAGTTTTTAAAAAATAAACTAAAAATCCCTAATTTTCTTGAACAAAGAATGTATAAGAAAATGCATAATTATATAAAAAAAGTAAATCATGCAATGGTTGCTGATCAAATTTATAGTCCTAATAAATTAATATATTTTACCAAAAATCAAAATATTACTAAATTAAACAGAGGTGTTGTAAAGAAAATCTTTTATAAAAAGAAGGTAAGTATATCAAAAATTAAAAAAAAATATCTTATTCCTCAAACAGATAAAATTCTTTTTTTCTCTGGAAGAGTTCACCAATTAAAAGGAGCAGTTTTGCTTGCAGAGATTCATAAAAATCTTTTATCCATGGGTTTTAATGTAACAACAATTATGGCTGGTGAAGATATACATGGTGAGCTATGTAGAAATATTGCTCCAAAAAAATTACATTTAGTTGGTTACTTACCACAAAAAGAAATAGCAAGTTTATATTCAATTTGTGATTTGTTTGTCTTTCCATCACAGTTTGAGATTGGTCCAAATGTAGTTTTAGAGGCTAAAGCATGTGGAGCTGTCTGTCTTGTAAGTCCTGGTGGAGGAGGAAAAAGAATTAATAAAGATGGTGAAGACGGAATTATAATAAATGATTTTGATAGTAAAGTGTGGGCAAAAAAAATAGTTTATTTGTTTAAAAAAGTGCGACATATTAAAGAAATAAAAAAAAATCTAAATAATGTATATATCAAAAATTGGCATGAGGTTTTTTTGAATGATATTTATACATATTGGAAAAAAAATTTGAAAAGATAATGACGAACAATACATTAATTTTAGCTGCTCACCCTGATGACGAAGTTGTAGGACTGTCAATAAAAATTAGAGAGCTCATAAAGTCCGGTTCTTTTGTTTATATTTTCTATCTTACAAATGGTGTTATTAGCAAAGATTCAAGATGGTTTTGGGAAAAAAAAAATTACACCTTTAAACTTGAAAAGAGAATTTATGAACTTGAACAATCAATGAAATTACTTGGGATAAGAAATTATAAAGTGCAACAAATAAATTCAAGAACAATTAAAAATAATTTATTTAAAACATTTTATTCTGTTAATAAAATAATAAAAAAATATAAAATTAAAACAATTTTTACACCTGCATACGAAGGTGGACATCAAGATCACGACCTTACGAATTTCATAGCCTCTAAATTTAAAAAGAATATAAGAGTTTATGAGTATCCAGAATACAATTTTTTTAATAGAAAAATATTATCAAATACTTTTTTTAAATTGAATGGCAACGAAACAATATATTTTTTAAATGAAAAAGAAAAAATATTTAAAAAAAAACTTTTAAATATTTATGTTTCTGAACAAAAGAATTTGTCCTATTTAAAAGTTGAAAAAGAATGTTTGCGTCCGATTAGTCATTACAATTATCTTTTGCCTGCTCATATTGGTACATTGTTTTATCGTAGATTTGCTTTTTTTAGCTGGCATCCAAGAGTTGATTCGACAAGTTTTTACGAAATAAAAAATAAAATCATAGAATTTAATAGACTAGCTTAAAGTATATGAACATTAAAAACTTTTTTATAATTTCAATTGGAATTATTTCAATTTTCTGGATTTACAATTTTTTTGCTGGTCCAGAATCTGTAAATTATATTATTCAACATAAAAAAAAACTACTCTTTTTGGTCTTCGCTCATCTCCCAACTTTGTACTTAGATACACTAGCATGGAAAATTTTAATGAAAAAAAATAATTTAAGTATGCTGTGGTGTTTCCTAATTACATGGATTTCTCAAACTGCCGGAAAGATTACTCCAACAGGAGCAGTAACAGGTGAGTTTGTAAGAATATATCTAAGCATAAAAAAAGGTATGAGAGCACCTGAAGCTTCATCAACGGTTATAGGTGATCTAGCATTAGCTTCATTTTCTTTGCTCATCGTCGCACTTGGTAGTTTTTTAATTTTATTTTACATTTCTGATGATTTAAAATTTTTCCAAGGTAAGACAAGATATTTAACTTTTTCTATAATATTCCTAATTCTTGCTACTTTATTTTTTTGCATTGCGATTAGAAAAAGATTCTTGAAAAATGCTTTAAAACATTTTCCAAACATCTTTGCATTTAAGATAAATAAAAAAATATTAAACAATTTAGTTAAATTTGATTTTGAAGTTTATAGACTAAGCTTTAGACTAAAGGTAGTACTGCTAGCTCTTTTTTTTAGGACACTTGGATGGTTAGGAGGCGCATTTGAGATATATATATTTTTTCTTATAATTGGTGTTAGTGTTAGTTTTTCTGATGTAATAATTATTGAATCTTTTACTGGTATAATCAGAGCTATAGTTTTTTTTATACCTGCTGGGCTAGGTGTCCAAGAGATTACTTTTGTTATCGTTGGAAATTTTCTTGGTCTTACAAGTCCAGTTGCTTTTTCTGCAGCCATTGGGAGGAGAATTAGGGAGGTTTTAGTTGGCATTCCTGCATTGATAACATGGTATAAATTATTTAACAAAGATACTAGGGTCAATTAATTCTACTTTGTTATAAAACTGTGCGAAATTTTTAATCAAATTATTCATTTTATTGAAGTATTTGTTATTTGAGATTACAAAAAAAAAGGAGTTGGGTGATGTCCTATTTCTTATGACGGGATGTTCTACAGTTAAATTTGAATATCTTTTAATTTGATTAATTTTTTCTTGAACATATGTTCTGTGATCCTTTGAATATGATTGAGATTGCGAAAAGACTATAATTTTATTTGCATTAAAAATATTTATTATTTCTTCAAATAGAAGAAATTTTAGAGACTGTACAGAATTTTTATTTATACTTTTGGTTATTAACCCATTATCAGGGTCCAGAAAAATAACTTCACAATCTTTCAGCTTTTCCATTGATTTTTTGAACCAAGCTTCTCTTTTATTGATTTTCATCTCATCATAATAAAATGTAATGTATTTTTTTAAATGAGTACAATTTGTAAAGGTTGTAAATTTTCTTCTTTTTTTTTGAGTAAGATTTTTAAATTCCTTGATCATAACCTTATCAAAGGTTTTGTAAGTGTTATCGAATAAATATTTCCTTTTTTCACCATCATTTTTTAACAGTTCTTTATTACCCAAATTTTGAGGATTGACATGATAAAAGTTTAAGCCTAGTTTCAAAAAAGAGTGTTTTTTGATAAATTTTAGAAATAGAAATTTATGAAAATCATGTACATCCCCTAGATATCTTTCTTGCATTTATTGATTATTAATTAGGCATTTATTTAAAATTTTTTTTTTACTGCTTAAAATTTGTTCAGCAGTTTTATAGATTATTTATTTAATAAAAAAAAATACATTATAAATCAGGTGTTTGCAAGAAATTTTTTTTTTTGGCATATTTCCTGCATTAATGATATTCAACCAAATTGGAAGGAAATTTTTATGAAACTTAACATATTTAATAATTTACTACGATTTAAATCAATTTTTATGTATTGCCTGCTTTTTGGTCTTGCTATAGGTTTTGATTTAAATGCACAGGAAGCTGCAGAAGAAACTGCAATTCCAGCTGTAAGCTCTGAAGTAGCTTATATTTTTAATACTTTTTTATTTTTAGTCTCTGGATTCCTTGTAATGTTCATGGCTGCAGGTTTTTGTATGCTTGAAGCAGGACAAGTCAGAAGTAAAAATACAGCAGTTATATGTTTAAAAAATATAGGTTTATTCTCTATTGCTGGTATTATGTATTTCTTAGTTGGATACAATTTAATGTACAGCGGGGTTGATGGAGGGTACATTGGTTCTTTTTCAATGTTCGCCAGAGATTCCCAACCTGATTTAGAAACTGGGTATGCATCAGCTTCAGATTGGTATTTTCAAATGGTTTTTGTTGCAACAGCTGCATCTATTGTGTCTGGAGCATTAGCAGAAAGAATATTAATTTGGCCTTTTTTTCTATTTACTGCCATACTTACTGGATTGATTTATCCAATCGCTGGTTCGTGGCAATGGGGTGGAGGATGGTTGTCTGAAGCAGGCTTTTCAGATTTTGCAGGCTCAACTCTTGTTCATTCAGTTGGAGGATGGGCTGCATTAACTGGAGCCTTATTACTTGGACCTAGAGAAGGTAAATTTAATAGTGATGGCACTGTAAACACCTTAGCCGGTTGCTCTATTCCATTAACAACTTTAGGAGTTTTCATTCTATGGTTAGGTTGGTTTGGATTTAACGGTGGATCACAATTAGCTTTAGGCTCTGGTGCAGATGCTACTGCGGTTGCTGACATTTTTGTAAACACCAATCTTGCGGCAGCTGGCGGTGTTGTAGCATGCATGATTATAAGCAAATTAACTAACAGCCATACAAATATTGCCGGAACTTTAAACGGTGCGATTGCAGGTTTAGTTGCAATTACCGCAGAACCTCTTGCACCATCAATGGGTGAAGCTATTATAATCGGTGCTATTGGAGGTGTTATATGCATGTATGGAATGAAACTACTGGATTCTTTAAAAATTGATGATGTTGTAGGTGCAATACCAGCTCACTTATTTGCTGGTATATGGGGAACTTTAATAGTTCCTTGGTCAAATTCTGATGCCTCCTACGCGACTCAATTATTAGGTGTCGTTTCCTATGGAGTATTTACCTTGATCATTAGTGGTATAGTATGGTTTGGTATTAAAGCTGCATTTGGTATTAGAGCATCTAAAGAAGATGAAGAGTATGGTTTGGATATGAGTGAATTAGGTTCAATTTCTCATCCTGACTTTACAACATCCAAAAAATAGAAAATATCCTTTCGAATTTTGGAATATTTAACCTGGCTTAAGAAATTAAGCCAGGTTTTATTTTTTACTTTCTCTCCTCCAACAGAACATAATAGCTAAGAGTATAAGAATTATTAAAAAAGAAGGGTTAAATATTTTATGATTATTAAATCCTTTAGTAACAAAATTTTTGTTTCTTTTTATGTAAATATTTTTGGCTTTTTTATTGTTTTTTTCAACTATACTTTTTTCTTTAAACCTTTGAGATTCTAGATCTTCAATTGAAATAACTTTTGAAAAAATTTTAGATATATTATTGTTATTTATTATCTCCGAAGTGATATTAAGATTTTGTAGCTCATAATTTTCAAATTCTTGTGTTTTAATAGATTTTTCAATGATTCCATCGCTAATTAAATATTCTCCAGATTCATTGAATTCGTATTCTACAGTATATCTCGAATTTGAAACTTTTTTAAGTTTTAATTCCCTCTTACTATCATCTGGATTTTTAACTGTTACTAAAATTTCTTTTTTATTTGGAATAACTATGAATTTTTTTTCAATTAATATTTTATTATTTTTTACATCTAAAAAGAGTTGATTTTCCTCTAGTAAAGGTTCTTTCATCAACCAGTGTGCTAAATTTTTAATTAGTTTATTATATGGACCACCGTCTTTTTCTTCATAAGCTTTATACCACAACCAAATTTGATCACTATAAATTTGAGCAATTCTTCCCTTCATTTGTTTTTTTATACTAAGAAGAGGAAAATCATTTATTCCACTGAGAAGAGTGATCGCTTCACTATCTAAGTTCAAAATTTTATTCATTTCAAACCATGATCCATAACTTTTATAGGTATCAAACATTGAACTAGTAATTGGGTGTTTTTCTCCAATTTCTGTCAATTTAGGTTTAAATTCTTTTCTCATTATCTCACCAGAAGGAACACCAGGTAATATACTTCCAATTTCTGTTTTAAATAAACTGAATTTTGAATTATAGGCTGGACCTGCAATTTCTAAAAGTGCTCCTCCATTATTTATAAATTTTTTTAAATTTTGTAGATACAAAGGGGATATTACATTTCTTCCTTTAAAATTATCAAAGATTATAAGGTGAAATTTGTCTAATTTTTTTTCAAATAGTTCTTTTATAGGAAAAGGGATAAGAGATAATTCATCAAAAGGTGTGTCATCATTTTTTTCAGGGGGTCGCAAAACAGTCATATGAATTAGTTCTACGGATGGATCAGACTTTAAAAAATTTCTCCAAACTCTAGTTCCCATATATGGTTCTCCAGAAATAAGAAGAACTCTAAGTTTTTTCCTAATACCATCAATTTTCACAATTTCAGAGTTATTTATTTCTGATATTTCATTTTCTCGTTTATCCACGGAAAATTTAAATATATTTTGACCAATTTTTGGTAATGTAAATTCAATTTCATTATCAATACCAATTTTAAATTTTTTTTTTATTTCTGACATAAAACTATTATTAACTTTTAACTCTGCAAATTCCTGATTGTATAAAAAGTCATCAATTTTAAACTTCACTTTTATCTTTTCATCGAGATAATTAAAACTAGGTGTTGAAAGCAAGGTAAGTTTTATATCGTTTAATTTTTTGTCACCTGACAGGATATAATAAATAGGAATATCCAATTTATCTTGGGACGAATGAGCTGAAAGATCATGAATTTGTCCATCTGTAATTATAAAAATAGTAGAAATTTTTTTTGGAGGATACTTATTAATTTTAGTCTTTAAAATATTAATTAGGTTTGAGGAATTTATTTCTTTTTTATCTCGCTCCTCTGTATTAATATCTACTTGATTTGTAATAATTTTGTTTATGTCTCCGAACTTTGTTTCTACAACCCCCTCATTAACTGATATCTCTAAAATATCTACATTTTCTATAGTACTTATTTTAGATAGTAATATTTTACGAATTTCATCCACTGAATTTGTTCTGTTTGTGATTTTTTGGCTTTGTGTTTTATCCAGAAAGATAGTAATTATATCTTTTTCAAGTTCTCTATTTTCAATTTTTATGATTGGTTGAGCCACTAAGACTATGAGCATGATAAAAATTAATAACCTTAAAAATGAGCCTTCAACTTTCTTAATTAATGCATAAAAGCTTGATAGCACGAATATAATTATGAGAATGATGATTATATAAATTGATATAATTGGTTCAAAATATATATTTGAAAGAATACTTTCTGTCATTAATCTTTTATTCTTTTCAAGATTTCTGGAATGTGAACTTGATCAGTTTTATAATTTCCAGTTAAACTATGTATTAGTAAATTCAAACCAAATCTAAAAGAAAATATTCGTTGATTTTTTGTATCATCTAGGAGTGGAAACAAAAAATCATTATTCTCTTTTAAAGCCCATGAATCAGTCCAATTATTATTGCCTAAAATTATCGATGCACCTTTATCGCTATTTTGAGATTCATTTGATGCAATAAAAACTTTATTATCTTTTCTTCCAGGAAAAGAATTAAGAAGATAAAAACTTTTTGCTATAGTATGAAAGCTATTCAGAGGTTTGAATTCAGAGAAAAAACTGAGAGGAAATATCCTTTTAAATAATTCGAGGCAGTCTTCTGGTAAAATATTATTTTTTTTTGTTTTACAATCAACAATCAGTAAACCTCCATTTTTTGTGTAATTATTAATTTTTTTTATTTCATTTTCATTTAAAATTAAATTCTCATCAATAATACTCCAATAAATTAAAGGAAAATAGTATAATTCATCTTTATTAAAATTTAATGGTTGTGGTTTTCCCATTATTGCAGCTGTCTTCTGCGTGATAAAATTAGAAATTGAAACCAATCCATTTTTATTAATCTCATTAATTTTTTGATTTTTTGTAAGAATGTAACCAATTTTATTGTTTGAAACCAGGTTAAAAATTGATTTATCTAGGGCTATTGAATCTCTAGAAATCAATAAAATGAAAAATAAATAACAGAATAACTTTTTCATGTTAAAATTTACAACATCTTTGTTTATCATTACAATAAAATTTTCTAATATAAATAAAAAGCATATTAATATTATTAAAAAATTTTGGAAATTAGAGTTTTGATAATTTAGTTTATCCATTGCAAATACTTTTTCTTCAAATTCAAATTGATCAAAATTGTAATTAATACTATCACTCAAATTTAATGCGAAAATACCGAATGAATCTTTGTACAACCCAGGAGGTTGGTCATAATTTATGTTGAACAGATTTTGATTCTGAAGTTTTATAATGTTCAAGCTTTCTGGATTTGGGTTTTTTAAATCACCAAATCCATCTACCGCCAAGTATGGTTTCAAGATTCTTTTTTCTTTTTTTTTGAAACCTTTTATTGAATTTACAATTCTTTCATTTAAATCAACAAAAAGATATGATAAACAAAGGTTTGACCAATCTAGACTACATGGAATATGAAAAAATATCATTTTTCCCTTACCAAAATTTTTTGATGATATTAATGTTGCACCATTTTCCAGACTAGCAAAAGATTTTATCTTTTCACTTCTTTGCTCTACATTTCTTTGGATATATTTCTTTACTTTGATCTCTTCTGGAACATTAATTCCAAAAAAAGGACTTTTATTATCAAATTTACGAATTTTTAGGAATTTTTTTAGACTTAAGTTCTCTCCAAGATTTGAACTTTGTTTTAAAAGAGAAAATGAAAAATCAAAAAAATTTTCATTGCCTAATTTTAGTTCTCTAATTAGCTTTTCACCACCTAATTTTACAAGTACCCCTCCATCTTTTATCCAATCTAAAATTTTTTTTTCCAACTTTTTTTGTATTACATAAGAATCATCTACATAAATGATCTTTAAACTTTTATCAATAAGATTTTCCATTGTGTCTTCAATAATAGAATAGTTTTTCTCTAGACTTTTTTTAACATAATAATTTCCTTTATCTAATTGTTGAATTTTCTTATTGGAATTAAGAGTGCTTAACCCTACAAGCTTATTTCTCTCCCATTTACTTAAATAAACAATAGATGAAGCTGTTCGTATTGAATTTAGTTGAAAAAAATTTACTTTATTTTTTAGGTATAATGGCAATAAAAGTTTTACATTTGTTTTTAGAAAAGTATTTTTATTTTTCGACTTTTCATTATAATTAAATCTGTAGAGTAATCTTCTATTTTCATCATATGCGTGAATATAACCACTTGAAAAATTTTCATCGAAATGTGAAATTTCAAATTCAAACATTTCATTGTTTTGTTTTTTTAATCTTAGGATTGGAGGCAAGTTATTTGTTAAATCTGAGTAAATGAACAAATTTTCTTTCTTTAAAAATTCGTATAATTTTTTTTTTTCATCGTTAATGACATTTTCAGTAAACCAAAAAATAGAATCAAATTTTGTGTTATTCTCTTGTATAAATTTGTTGAGAAATTCATAGTTTGGTTGCCAAGGTAAAGGTTGAAGATTATTTAGATATTCTTTTAATTCTTCATAATTGTTACTTTTTATAGTTAGAATATCTTTGTCAGAGTGATGAGTAGTTGAGAGAATTGTAAAATTAAAATTTGATGATGTATAGGGTTTTATTAGCTCTTTTATTTTATTTTTTCTTTCTTCCCAATTTATACTTGAAATCCAACTGTTATCGATAATTATCAGTTGCTGAAGCTGCGAATTACTTACTTTTCCCAAATTTGGTTTGCTTAAAATTATAATTAAAATTATAAAAATTGATATTCTTAGTAATAGAATGAAAGTTGAGTTTTTTTCGGGAGTATTATCAATTGACTTCTTATTTGAAATTAAAATTATAGCAGGAAACTTCAATAATGTCGGAAGAAGGGGTGATGTTTTCAAAAATTTCCATAAAAATGGTAATATCACTAAAAGAAATAATGCATAAGGATTTTGAAATACAATATAACCAATATTCAGCATAATTAACGACTAGTTATTATAAAGTTGATAGATTATTTTCTCATAATCTGAATTAGTTTTATTTGTGAATAATCTCCAACCAATCTTTTTGAAGACTTGGTCAAGTTTTTTTTGATGTTCAATGAATTCCCTTTTGTAAGTCTCTTTCATATTTTCTGCCTTATTAAAAAGTTTATGAATCCCAGTTACGGGATCAAAAAAACGTTTTCTTCCTCTGAACGGAAAGTTAAATTCATCTGGATGTAATATTTGAATCACAATCCCATAACAAAAATTTTTGGACATTTTAAAAATTTTCTTTTTGTAATTTTCTGGTTTTTCTAACAAATCAGAAAATAATATTACAATATCATTTTTTTTAATTCTAGGATCATTAAGAGGTTTTTGACTCTTTATAAAATTTGAAGCAAGTAATATAAAATCATTTTTATTTTTTTTTAAACCAATTTCTGAACCTATTATGCCAACCGTCTCACCAGAATTTAAACTTATATCGATTAAAACCAATCCCAGGATAGAAGATTTGTAGTATTTATCTAAGAAATTTCTAGATTCGCCGTACTTCATTGACACACTATTATCGATCCAAAACCATATATTTCTACTACTTTCATTTTCTTTATTTTTTAAGAGTAGTTTCTGCATTTTTGCAGACTTTTTCCAATCAATATTTTTTATAGGGTCACCACTTACATAATCTTTATATTCAAAAAATTCATCCCCTGTTCCTTTTTTCGTTATTTTTATTTCTCCTACATTTTGTGAGCTTGAATGAGAAATAGAGAACTTTATACTAGGAATTCTTGATGAAATTATTTTCGCTTTTTTTATTAGCTCATTCATTAATCTATATTTTCACAAACTTTATTTATTATGTGCTCTGATGTAATTTGGTCAGTCTTAGCTTCAAAAGTTAACGAAATTCTATGACGTAGGCAAGGTTCAGACATTGTAATTACATCAGCAATTGAGGGAGAAAGAGTTCCTTTTATAAAAGAAAATGATTTTGCTGAATTTAACAAAGCTAGTCCACCTCTTGGACCTGGTCCCCATTTGATAAATTTTTTTACAAAATCAAATTTTGTAGATTCTGGACGAAGATTTCTTATTAATTCAAGGATAAATCTAATAACAGTTTCACCAACAGGTATTAAATTTACTAACTCTATAATTTTTAATAAATTATTGGAATCAAAAGTATTTTTTTTTAAATAATTTGATTTAGATTGTAAAAGAATTTCTTTCTCTATTTCATAGTCTGGATATGTGATATTAATATTCATTGAAAACCTGTCAAGCTGTGCTTCAGGAAGATTGTATGTGCCTTCTTGTTCAATTGGATTTTGTGTAGCCAGTACGATAAATGGCTTTGGCAGAGGTAGATTTTTCCCTCCTACTGATACAAAACCTTCTTGCATCGCCTGCAATAAGGCTGATTGAGTTTTTGGGCTTGCTCTATTTATCTCGTCTATCATAAGCAATTGACAAAATATTGGTCCTTTTATGAATTTAAATTCATTGGTATTTTTTGATGATAAAATCTCAACACCCAAAATATCAGAAGGCATTAAGTCTGGTGTGCATTGAATTCTATTGGGCTTAAGTTTTAAAATTTCTGACAAGGTCTGGAATAGTAGTGTTTTACCGAGTCCAGGAACTCCAACTAGTAATGCATTCCCTGATGATAAGATTGATGTCATTACTTCATTGACTACTTTCTTTTGTCCATAAAAAACTGAAGAAATAGTACTTCTGATTTGCTCAAAAGTTTTTATAGAATCTTTTATTTTTTTTTCCGTATTTGACATATAATTATTTTAAAGTTGTTTATATTGAAATATGTAAGATGTTAACAAAATTTTTAATTATATTAGTATTTCTTTTTCTAGCATACATAATATGCAGATTCTTAGAAATTAATTTATTTTTTAAAATTAGAAAACACTTAAGTTTTTCCCTATTAGGATTTATTTTACTAATTGTAACATTTATAATTATATTTTT
>MDTG01284099.1_pt1 | contig 14131 bp, 15 predicted proteins | sample 811421 | NCBI WGS metagenome assembly MDTG01 (sample SAMN05326645, study PRJNA326480) | marine metagenome | isolation source: seawater | place: Pacific Ocean: South East | collected 2011 | reverse complement strand
GATGGCAAAGCCGCGCGCCTCACAATAGTGGTAGAACAGCGACAAGCACTTTTTCGACTGCCCGCCCACGGCGTCGCACAGCCACACGCGCGCCTCTTGCGCTACCATGATGCTTGTCTTGAAGTTGTCGCCGACGTCGCTGCACAAAGCACGCGTCAGTTCGCAGTCTTCGTCACAGTAGTGCACCAGCCGCAAACGCCCCAGCGCGCTGCCCGCGAGCTCCCGTATGTCGCTGTACTTGACGCCGGCTTTGCCTCGATGCAGGTACTTCTGCGCGACAGCCTCCAGCTTAAAGCTGGTTTCACGGAACTGCAGCCGCCACAGCGCGAGCAGATCGACGCAAACCATTCTGCCACGCAGGCGCCACGTCGGCGAGCCCTTGCGTGGTTGTTTGTCGCGCTCCGCGCCAAACGCACGTGCGACCGCCGCGGACCTGTCGCAAAGATACGGCACGTCAAACAGATCGACGTTCCATCCGCTGACAACGTGCACGTCTTGTCGCGCAAGCCACAAGCAAAACGCATCAAGCAACTCATTCTCTGTCGCGTGCGAGGTTACGTGTTGCCCGGCACGCTCCACGTCAACGCTTCCGACAACGAATGTGCGGCGCAAGCCGAACGCGTTGTCGGCTTTCGGCTGTAACGCATCGTTCATGATGCCACACGAGATCACGCACACAGGATCGCCGCTTGCGGCGCTGCCGTCGCGGCGCGCCTGTGGGAAGCTGCCGTCTGCGGGCGGCACAACTTCGATGTCGAACACTAGCGTGCGCATGGGTGGTGCCGGCGCGCTGCACTGCGGAAGCGGCACGCCGCGTAAATGCCACCAACCAACGGGCGGCGCCTGATAACGAGCACACAGCTTGTGCACGGCGTCAAACATGCTGTTATAACCGTCGCGCGCGTCGGTCGCGCGCGCATCTGTGCTGTAGAGCTCGACGACGTCGTGCGAGCGCACGCACGTGCGCCGCATCGTTGCCGCGCAGCTGTCGTTGGCGTCGTCTTCGCGCGTTGTCAGGTACGTGGCTGGCAGCGTCAGGCGCAGCGTCGCTGCATCACCCGACCCACGGCGGCCGTACAGCACATACGTGTCGCGCCCCGTGCGCTTGCACGCAAATACAAAGACACGCAAGTGTGGTGCGGACGTCATGACGGCGCGCCTCGCCTGTGTGACGCGTGTGTAAGGAACAAGCGTTAGTGACGTGGCTACCTTGCTCACAGTTACAAGCGCAACCCAGCCAGCTGCTGCGCAAAACCAGTGCGTCGCTTTTTGCTTCTTGGTTGAAGAACTGTTACCTGCTGCTGCTGCCTGTATTTGGCAGCGTCTATTTCTTGTTGATGTTCTTGTGTAACAGCTTTTTCAAATAGCACTTCAAGCAAACTGCCGCTTTCATTAGGTAATGACTTTAACAATTGTTCTTCTTCTAACTGTAACAATTTAAGTTGTTGACGTTCTTCTAAATCTGACTCATCTTCTGAACCTGACTCATCTTCTGAATCAGTTTCAGAGTATTCATAGTCGTCGTCACTGTCGGCAACACCATCGTCATCAGCATCAACATCAGACTCAGAGTCCACAAATGCTTTATCTGTATGTGCTTGACATTTGTCGCTTGTATATTGTGGAAAATATTCGCATACTAACTCACAACAATATTTGTTAAGCGCATTTAATTGCATGTCAAATTCTTGTGAATTTATGCTGATTGTAGTTTTTAAATCACCAACAGCTATAACAATTTGCTTAAACATTTTTTTATCTTTTAACTCCTGTAATTTGCGTCTTATTCTAGCACTTATGGTATATTCTTTTTGTCTGTTTTGTTGTCTAAATGCTTTATGTTGTTCTTCTCGCAAATCTTGAAGCTCTTTTTCAATGTATTGTGATGTGTCAAATGTAACCCGAACATTATGCTTGTCTACTGTCGCTAATTTGCTTTTATTTTGAAATAAACGTTCAATTTTTTCTTTAACACGTTGTATTATTTGTTCACGCACTTTTGCAGCTTGATCTTTAACAGAAAAATTTACCGCCGCTGGTAAAATAATTGTTGTTTGCAAGCTTATTGTTTGTTGTGCTTTGTGCTTCTTGGCTGCTGCAGAACGCGCAGGCGCTGCAGCAATACTTGCTTCTGTGGTGCGGCGACGCTTTTTTTGTGCAACAACATATGCCCTATAGCGCCGCGCTGCACGCGCGCGTTCGCGTGCGGAGTGCTGCATGCCCTGGGCGCCTTTTGTTGCGATTGCCGCAGACCGTAATTTTGCTATAACATAATTGTACGAAAACAAGATTTTGTTGTCTTTAACAAATTGCACTACAGCGTTTTTGACAAGATCTCGTTGTGGTTTGCTGCTTTGTGGGTTGTTGCTGCTTCGTTTTGAGAATTGATCGGCATACTGTTCAAGTTGCTGATTACCGTTGTAAACAGCATTAGCAAAATCAGTGATAAGCTGCTCTTGTTTGCCGTTAAAAAGTGTCCTTAAGTGTTCTAATTGAGATCTATTAGGGCGTGGCGGATTTGTGTTATACCCTAATGCAAGTACTGTCTTTAAATCCAAACTCTTGTTTTGTAACAAAAGGGTGTCTCTTATTAATTTCATAGCGTAAGGAGTAGGGCTGGCATGATTTATTAACCACAGCCCGCAATCTTCGAGAGACGCGTTTGCAGGCAAATCTTCAAGAGACATAATAAAGTACCCACTGCAGTGCTTCAACAAACACGTTAAATAGACATTAGGCATGTACAAAAAAGTCTAGCTTGCGGTTGTAGCTGCTGCTGTCTTTTGCTTGCTGGCTGGCGGGGAGCTTGCAGCATTACCGCGGCGCTTGCGCTTGCGCTTGCGTGGCGATTGTGCCACGGTGGGGGGCGTCGTCGGCGGTGAAGGCAGCGGTAGCAATGGCGGGGCGCTCGGTGCCGGGCTCGGTGCCGGGCTCGGTGCCGGGCTCGGGGCCGGGCTCGGTGACGCCGGCGGCGCCGCCACAAGCTCTACCGGCACGTTGTTCTGCACGTCAACGGATAGCGCGCGCGCAACGCTCGCGCTCACAGGCACTGGGTACAACCGGCACATTGTGCTAAAAAACTGCTGGCGCGAGCCGTAGCTCGCAACGCCGGCGTTTACAAGCGTCGCGATGCGGTCATCTACCGGCTTCGAAGCGTCCTCGCACACCTTGAGCAAGCGTCGCTGCTGTGCCATCGGAATTTGCGTCAACTTGCGGCGCAGAAACGCGTGCGTTGGCACGAGCTCTTTGAACATAATTGCAACCGAGCGCACAAATAAATCTTTGCCTTCATTCTGTCGCACCACCGAATCCGGCGCGTCGTCGTCGTGAAACAGCGGCGTGTCGATCAAGCAGCTGTTGTACAGTTTCACGCACCCCTTAAAATTAGCGTCGGACATCTTGTTTCACAACAGCGCGGCATGCGTGCCACTTATACGTCGACGTACGACAATGTTGACCGGCCACCACAGCGCGCGGCGTGGCACCCGCGGCGACGAGAGCACAACGACGTCAAGCTGCTTGTCGTGCGTTGGGCACGCAGCTGGCTCGTTAGCCCTCTGCGCGTCGTCGACATTGCCTGCGGTCGCGGCGGCGACGCTGGGAAGTTCGGTCAGCGCGAGGGCAACGTTGAGTGGTACTGTGGCGTAGACGTGTCCGCGCACGCCGCCTGCGAAGCGCGGCGGCGATGCGCCGAAGAGCGCGTGCAGCGCGCGCAGATTGCGGTCGGCGACGCTATCGACGCGTTTCCACAAGTGCACGGTGCCAACCTTGTCACGTGCTTTTTCGCGCTGCACTACCTTGCCACGAGCGAGGCGCGCGCCGCTGCACTGCTTGAGCGCGTGGCTGGCGCGCTTCAAACTGGCGGCATCTTTGCCGGCTGCGCCGTCAGCGAGCAAGCACTGCCCACCAACGTGCCGCGCGCGTGGGGCAGCCGCTACACGTACGAGCTGCCCGAGCTCATCGAGCGCACGGAGGAGTGCTGCGTGCCCTGGGCGCCCTTTGTTGCGCTCGCCGCGGAGCACGATCTGCACATTGCGTTCCACCGCTCGTTCGATAAGTTCTTGCGTGGCGCAAGCATGCGCTCAAGCGTAATCGAAAATCGCTGCTACTACGCGTTTGCGTTTATTAAAATCGAATAGCTCGTTGCTTGTTCGAACAAAATGCTTGACTTTCTTCGAAAGAAAGCCAGCCCTCATTCATTATTTGCAAGTGCAATCATGACGCAGTACAGCAATGAAGAAACACCGGTGTCGTTCGCGTCGCCGCCGCGCACCACAAGCGCCGTGCTACCTGGCGCGCCGCGCAAGCCCTTGCGCGTGCGCGTGCAGCAAAATAATGAATCTGTTGCGCAGCGCGTGCTTGATTGGAACGCCGAGCCACCGCAGCAGCAGCAACGCTTGACTCCGCCTGAGATGTAATACAGTCAGTTGTTTTCTTGCAGTTGCAATATATATCGCGTAGGTCGCATCTGGTCGCGCCCACCACCACGGTACCGCACGCGTCGCGCAACCACGTACGCGTTGCCATCAATCTGTACAATCGCGTTCAAGCGCGTCAGCCAATTCGGCAGAGAGCACGCATGTGACGCGTGCGCGCCCACTAGCAGCTCGCCCTCACGCAGCCTTCGGTGCGTCGGCTCGATGAGGCACACGTGCACTGTGCCAGGAACGAATCGCCCACCCTGGAGCGGCGGATACCACGCCGTCTTGACGCTGGCGCGCGTGAGGCGCTTCGCAAGCTCCAGATTCGTCGCCACGCGCCCGTCGTACGCCCACGGTGCTGGTAGCTTATTATCGAACAGCACGTCCGGCATCCTTCGAAACGGCGGCTGTACGTTTTGTACAAAGAATGTACGACCTACTGCTCAGCCTCGTGTTCCTGCTGTGCTTCGCTGCCAGCGCCGCGGTGCCGCTGCTGCTCGTCCTGCACGGTGACGATGCACCGCACGGTCCGCCGCCTGCGGTTGCGTCGGCTCATCACGTGTGCGAGCACGAAGTGCAGCGCGAGAAAGGCGGATAACAAGTACACGTACACGACGATCGACTGATCTTTGATGCAACCCTGTGCCCGGCAGTACGAGCCAAGGTTGCAGCGCAGCTCCTGCTGCTCTACCACCACGAAACAGCTCGTCCAACTAGCGTTATCACCGCGCACACGGTACACCAGCGCCTCAACCAGCGCGTTCTGCTCGGTGCCCACGTTGCGTGCAGGTACAGGCGCCCCCCGCTTGCTTGCAGCCGCAACCGGGCGTGCCGATGGTACCTTGCCATGCTCAAGATGTCGGCGCTTGCGCTCTCGTCGTTGGTTGTTAGCACGGCGCCGGAGCCGTCGTTGAGCTGGTAGTACACCTGCCAGCGCCCTGGCAAGCTCTTGCATAATTGTGTGGCGCGGGCGTCGTGAGCGCCTGTGCCGCGCGCGTACGCGACGACGTCCTCTTCGTCGCTGCTCGCCATTATGCGCACACGTGACGGCTGGCTGCTTGCCGCGTACGCCGTGCTCACTTGCAGCCTCAACCTGCCGGAGACAAACTTGACGCTGTACGCGGCGCGGCAAAATGGTTTCGACATGGAGTGGTTTCAAGCTATCTCTGGCGTTGCCGCGCTACCATGGACGGTGAAGCCCGTCGTGGGCGCGTTTGCAGACGCTCACCCCATATTCGGGCGCTGCCGCGCGCCGTACGTGCAGATCGGCTCGCTCGTGTTTGCGTTAGCGTGGCTTTGCTTGCCGTTGACGCTGCACGTTAAGCCAGCGTTTGCCACACTGCTATTCGTGCAATCGTTTGCCGCCATGGTTGTAGACGTTATGCTCGACGGCATGCTCGTGACGGCGTGCCACGACACGGAGCAAGGCGAGGGCATTGGGCTCTTGCAAGCAAACTGTTGGGTTGTGCGGGCGGCGGCTGCGTTTGTCAGCAGCGTTGTCGGCGGGCTGTGCGCTGACGCACCGATTGGGCGCGTCTGCACAGCGACGGCGCTCGTCTTCATGTTGCTGTTCGTGCTTGCTGACCGCATTGACCCGTGGGGCGAGCCGCGTGCGGAGCCGGCGCTGCAAAGCGTCGCTGCCGTGCTGCGCCGCACGAAAGACGTTGTGCTTTGTTCGCCGGCGTTGCGCGGCACAACAGCTCTATTGGGCCTCGTGTGCCTGTGTCCTAGTGCAGGCGTGGTGTTTAATTATTTTCTCACAAATGAGCTACGCTTTGGTGGGTTTGAATTTACGGCGATTGATTTGTGCGGTCACGGCGCGTCGCTGCTTGGCGCCATGACGTTCAAGCGCTTTCTGCGCCGCACGCGCTTTCGCAGCATCTTTGCGGCGTGCATCGTGCTCATCTTCGTGCTGCGCGCGGCGCAGCTGCTGCTGGCGCTGCACGTGTCTCGCTCCGTGTGGCTTGCCGCGAGCGACGAAGCGGCGCTTGCCATTGTGTCGAGCGTGCTCGTCATGCCTGCACTGGTCGTTGCCGCGCGTTGCTCGGATCGAGACTCAAGCGCCGTGTACGGCGCGGTGTTGTCGCTCGTAAATTTAGCGTCGATCTGTGGCGTCGAGCTTGGCGCCGGTGCCGCGCTAAGCCTCGGCATTGGGCGCACGAACTACGGCAAGCTGCCGCTGCTCCTCGGCGTGCTTGCTGTGATCGGTTTGGCGCCTATGTGCGCGCTGAGCCTGCTGCCGCGTAACTTGAGCGCGGTTACCGTTGATGGCGCCCCAGCGCCTGCACGAGAATCACGCCCGCCGTCGTTGGAGCATTGCGGCGATCCGCCGCCGTCGCCTCCACGACTGCCAGGTGCGGTGCTGGCGCGCGATCCGCGGCGCCCAGCGTCGGCTCCGCCGGCGCTTGAGCAGGCAACGTTTGCGGCAACGCCGGTGCCGGCGTCGCCGCCGGCGTCGCCGGCGACGGTGCCGACGCAAAGTTTGCGCGGCACAATGGACACGTGCCCTGCTTCAGCAACCACTTCCGCAGGCACAGGTAGTGAAGCTGCGCGCCACAGCACGGCATCAAGCGAAACAATCGCTTCCCCGCGTGCCCGGGCGCCTCGCAATCGAGACAGATCGCGCACGCGCCTTTCTTGGCGTCGAATTTACGCGGAGGGCCGACGCACGCGCGGCACGCGTCTAACGTCATCTTTGGCGCGGCGCGACGCTGTCGTTCCTCTTCAGCCGCTCGCAGGCTGTGATGCAGTGTGAGCTCAAACTCGCGCTCGATTGCGCGCTGAAGCTCGAACTCGCGCTCGAACTCCCACGACGCCACAACCCGAACAAAAGGAGCGGACGTCGACATCGCTTGCTGTGCGCGCTGTTCTGTTTTGTACGCTTACGTCAGCTTTAACTTGCCACTTGCTGTAGGGAGCGCAAAGCGGCGCTCGTTGCGCTCGAGCGCGAAGAAGCGCATCGCGAGGCACGTCACGCACGCGAGCCCCAGCACGAGCCAGCTTAGATTTGCCACGATGTCGTAATAAAGCTGCTCGCACCGCGAGCGCCCGCACACGGCAAACGCCTCGAGCACGTCGTGCAACGAGCGCGCAAACGGCGATATCTCGATCACGTGGTGCGCCTTGCGGCACGCGTGCGAGTAGGAGCCTGCTAGCTGTCCAAGCGTGGCGTTGGTGCAGGCGGTGGAGCTGGCAAAGGCGGCGGCTTCGCGGTACGCGCGCTTGGCGTCGACGTAGAGCTGGTGCCACCAGCTAAGAGCATAGGCGCACACCAGAGCGGCACCGCCTGCCGCGCGTCGTCGCATGGTGCGTCGCGCGTCGCCGTACCGCGCCATCGCCGCTCTAAGTATTCCTCAATTTGCTGGCGTTGCGGCACGCTCTCCAGCGTGCCGCCCTGCGCGAGGTAGACGCACATGGCGCTTGCCGTGTCAGGCTTGCCCATCTCGCACAGAACCTGTACGGCGCCGCTGCCGACACCGGGGGCGAGCAGCAGCGGCTCTTCGTGCGTGAAGTACGCAGCACCGCTGAGCGGGCAGCGCGAGAGCGCGTAGTGCAGCAGCATGCTGAGCTGCACCGCATCTGACAGAGCGTCGTGCTTCGTTGTCTCGTTCAGCACGTGTTGTGCCAAATACGCCAGCGACCACTTCTTCAGGTGCAAGCCGCGAAACGCGTAGCGGAAGAATGCCAACGTGTCCATCCACACGACGTCCCGCAAGTGCACGCCCTCGCGGCACAGCTCCTCGCGCATGACGATCATGTCGGACGCGAACGCGCCGTGCGCCAGCAAGATGATGGGCTTAGGGGGCAGCTGCTGTAACCACGCGGCAAACTCGCGCAGCGCGGTACCACACGGCACGGCGTTGCGCGCGCACAACCAAGCATGGCTCAAGTCCGCGTTCGTGGCGCACGCGGGCAGCTCGCCCAGCACGGCGGGCAGCACGAAGCGATTGAAGCGCGTTGGTGCGTCGAAGTTAAGGCACGCGATTTGCCAAATCAGTTTGTGCCCCGGCTCTATCTCAACCCACTCCAGGTCGATGACGACGCGCGTCGCGCCGGACGCGTGCGGGGCAGTGAGCCACATACGCGTGCGAGTGCGTTCGTGTGTCACATGCTGTTGTTGACCATGCTCTGCAACAGATCCACGCGCTGCGCGTGGGGCATGTTGTGCCAGCCGTGTTTGTGCAGCACGCCATCGTACGCCGCACGCACGTCTGGCTGTGTGTCTGTGTACACCTTTTCCAACAATTGAGTGCGCGACTGACGTTTTTGCGCAAGAAAGCTACTGCTTAACATTTGCAGCACAGTAGCTGTATGCACAGCCATCCAAATACTAATAACGTTAACGTTATCTTCATTTTGGTATTGTAGCTGTGCAACACCAGCAAAAGTAGCTTGCAACATAAGACGAATAAATTGCTGGTGATTCCAAATAGCTCGACCAATTTTGTTCAAGCAATATATCATACTGGCAAACATGTTTGCTAATTTTAAAACTGTTTCACATAATTCGGACTTTACAAAGTGTACTGTTTTAACGCACCTTTTGTACATGAATTCCGGAACCGGTTGGCACGTTATCCTAGCGCTCGTTTGTTTGACTGCTTCATCACCTAATTGCCCCATTACAGGCGTGACAACCTTATCTACTATAAATGAACGTACCGCACCCGCCGCACCTGCAGCTTTTGTGCCTATTGTTGGGCCGTATGTTGCGTACGCCTCGCTAGCTTTTGCGGCAAGAAATTTACCAACTGCTGTGGCACCTGCGCCTGCGAGAGCTGCAGCACGTGCGGGACCCCTTGACTGCATAAAGTGCAAGGCAGCAGTAGCGACTGAAGCACTAATGAATGTTGCGCGAGTTGTTTCTTTAATACGCAGCGAAGAATCAAAGCTGCGATTAAATAGAGCTGTACTAGCATTAACTGCGCTTGCATTCACTCCGCTTGCATTCACTGCAGCTGCCCCAGCGGCTGCAGCTACGTCATCATCACCAGATGCCGCACGTTGTATATAAGCAAAACGCGTCGTTGCGTCGGTTGCTATCATGAGTGCAGCTAATGCACATGACAAAAATTCTAGTATGCAGGTATTATGTTGCGATAGCGTTACTCGCCCCAGTAGTCGTTCAATTAGTTTTGGCTGTATAATTTGTTTAAGCTCCTTATACGTATCTTCAAACGCTTTGTACATAGCGTCCTCGGAAGCAGACCCTATTGGTTTTAACTTGCGTAGTCTTACAAGTAATGTTTGTAAAACAATTGCGTTTAGTGTTTTTACGTTATTGTAATAATTTGTTTTGCTCATTTCGTCAAACACGGCAGCATACTTGTGTAAAACGTCTGCGTATGGTGTGTTTCGCGGCATTGCCGTAAGTGTATAAATCACGCCCTGTATATAATTGTTCTGATTTTCCCATGTGTCTAAAACGCGTGTAACGCTACTGCCGCTTGTAGCTAAAACACCTGACGTCTCGCTCTTGCGCCAGGCGAGCAACGCGCTACGCAGAGCCGCGTCGTCCATCCTTCGCGGCACGTCTACACCCACGCTTAAGTAGCCTGATGCTACTTCCGCTCGGCGCGTCGTGCCCATTGCAACAATGTCGTCTTCGACCGCGCTACAGGTGTCCGCCGCCGACTTTGCTCTAGCTAGCCTCGCGCTCGCGCTCGCCATCGGCGCGATCGTCGCTGCCAGGCGCAACAACAACGAGCTTCACGGCTGGCACGCCGCGGCGAGCGTCGTGCACGCGATCAGCTTCTGCGTCATGGTGTGGCAGAGCGCGGCGGCGGACGCGGCGTACCTGCCACATGTGTACACCGTGCTGTCGAGATGGCAAAAAGTTGGTGGGGGCGCATGCACAGACGCCGACTCGCAGCAGTGCGTCGTGGAAAGCTCACTGTCCAGCGGCGTAGACGCGCCGACGTTCGCGCTGCTTGCCGCCTTCTTTGCCATCAGCGCCGCCGCCGAGGCGTACTACGCGAGCACCAGCGACGGCATGGCAGGGTACGTGCGCTGGCTCGAGTACGCCGCGTCGGCAGCGTTGCAGTTCTTTGTCATCAACGTCGCGCTCGGCAACACGGAAGCGTTTTCTGCGTCGCAGGCGTCCGCCGCCGTCGCGCAGCTGCAGCTGGCGGGCTACTGCATCGAGCACGAGATGCGCGAGCGCGGCGAGCACCTCGACGCACGGTTTTGCTGGCGCTTGTTGGCCGCGGCATTCTGCGCGCTGTTTGCCGCGTGGGTGCCCGTCACGTATCACTTCGCGCGCGGCATCCAGCGCTCTGGTGCCGGCGCGCCGTGGTTCGTCTACGTGATTTATTGTGTGTCTTTGCTCCTGTTTTCAGCGTTCGGCGTCGTCATGGCAAGCCACTTGCACGCCACGCAGCGCAAGCGCGCGACGCAAGAAACGCGCAACAAGGCGCGCAAAAAAGCCGAGCTGCAGTACACTATCCTGTCGTTTATTTCCAAAGCTGCCGTTGCATACGTCTACTGGGGCGGTGGCGCCATGCGCATGCGCTCTAACATTCAATCCGTCGTAGTCGCCTCGTAGTCAGCAAAGTCGCACGCAGCGCAGTGCTCGCACACCGCGGACCACTGCCGCTGCTGGCGTAGCTGGTACTCGCGCGCCAGCGCCAGCGACGCGATGACGTCATCGTTAGGTGATGCCACGCGCCGCTCGGTGCCCATCAAACAATAAATCACGCTCGCATAAATGACCGCGTCGTCGTCGCACGTGGGCGTAATCTGAACGCACATGCGTGCCTGCGACAGCACCGTCAGCATTGCGCGCACGTACTTGCCATTGTTTGACGATCTACGCACGCGCTGTAACGCCCGCGCTAGTGCCGTTCGCGCGTGACGCGCTAGACATCGACACTTGTCATCGCTCCACGTTGCGAAGAGCGCGATTGCTTGGTCGCGCGAGTTGGCAAAGGCGTCCGTCGTGGGTACGAAGGCGGCGACGGCACACCGTATGCGCTCGGGAAAGTTGCTGTTGGCTGCGAATAGGGACATGCGCACACGAACTCGTAATAGCGATCGCCGCAAAGATGACACAACACGGCAAGCTCCGTCGAGAGCATAGTGCAGCTTGCACACGAATTTATGAGCCTACTTAGCAAACTTGCTAAATCGAATGTTCGAAAACGCAATGGTTCGAACAGTGTCTCAATGGTGTGAATCAATCGAACGTCTTTTGTTTGTCAACCTATCTAGCTCTCTCAAGCTAAGTTTTTGTAACCTTTGCTACTGGTGCCAAAGACAGAAGGAGGAAGGTGTGTCAATGGCTTTGTCAGTTGACGACGACGCGCATGTGCCTAATTCAAAGTTCATGGTGCGCTTATGAATCAATATCGGGAGGCGCGGGCAGCTGCTGCGTGACATTGTTGGGCTGGGCGCGAGCGTCTAACATCTTCAACAGCTGCACGTGGCTGTCGAGCAGCTGCGAGTACGCGCGCGTCGCCTTGGCGTCGCTCTGCGTGCCGTGCTCGGTTTCGAATGCCACTGGCATGGCGTCCAGCAGGCGTCGCGTGCGCTGCAGCTCACGTCTTAGCGTGCCGGCGGTGCTGTGATCGTGCTGCTCGAAGTGCTCTTGCACGACGCTGCGCGAGTACATGGGTGCCTGCACGCCGCGCTGTGCAAGCGGCTGGCGCACGAACTCGTCGTACGCCGATGAGACGTACTCTGCCGCGTCCGCTGGGCAACACCCGCGCGCTGCCAAGACGTCGAAGCTCTTTTTCATGAAACTGTACGCTTGACCTTGCTCGCACAGGCACAACGGGCACGACTTCTTCTGGCGCGCGTCCCAGTCGTTGAAGGTGAGCATGGCGTCGTTGATTTCCATCATCGAGTTTTCGCGGAGCGCGCGTGCAGCTTGTTAAATACTTGCGTAGTACTCATCGCCATCGTCGATGATTTCGTCGTCGATCACGCGCGTGTCGCCGGCGCATGCGAACGGCGCGGCTGCGGCGTGCGTCGGCGTGCACTCAAACGCAGGCTTGCCGCTGCCGTTGACGATCACCTGTCCGCTCAGGGAGCGCAATTCGTCGGTTGCGTTGCGCGTCGCGGCGCGCGCGAGCAGTGGCAGCGGCGTTTCGAACGCGACGCCGTGCAGCACCTCGGTAGGGCAGTCGCTGACGTGCTGCCGCGTCGCGTATCGCACGGTGCCCGTGCACGTGATCATGTCAGCGTACAGCTCGTTGCCGCCGACGGCATCCGCGACGAGCGCGCGCGCGGCTTCTATGCCCAGCGTCTGCTGCACGATGCCGGCGTGCGCTACGACGGCGTCGCGCGCGTGTGCCGCGAGCGCGCCCTCGCGGAAGTCGTCGGCGCTGTGCACGGCACGCACACCGTACACGCGCGGGCTGTACGGCTCGTCAGTTAGCAGCGTTGAGCCGTCGCACCACCTGAACGCGTGCTTGCACGCCGGCGTGGCTTCGTACGCCTTCGCGGTCGGCGGCACGTGCGCGCCCGACAGGAGCTCAAACGCCAAGCGCAGCTCGCGCGACGGCGGGTCGGGGCGCATCGGCAGCGTGCTGGGCGTGCGCGACCGCGCGGGCAGCGGCGTGCGGCGCGCGTCCCAACGCCAGCACGCGTACGGCGCGGCGCCGTACGTGCCGCTGACGGCTGCCTGCGCCGAAACGGCGCGCGCGTCGTCGTCGGTGCCGCAGGCGCCGACGTTGTGAAACGAGTCGAGCAGCCGCTGCACGACCGTGTGCCCGAGCGACTGCGCGAGCACGACGCCGACGCGCGTGCCTGGTTCGTGCCCGCGCGCGTCGAAGCTGGCGACGATGTTGGTGTGCGCGCAGCGCACAAGCTGCAGATAATCGACGAAGAATGGCTCAAGCAGCGCGTGCAAACGTCTGCTCATGTAACCGCCTTGAGGCGTTGCGCAAAAGGTTGAAACCAATGCTTTTCGTACCCCTTGCGCCTTGTCGAAGTAGGCGCGCTGCGTTAGCCCGCTCAGGTAATGCTCCTCGATCTGGCGCAGGTGGTGGATCTTGCCTTTGCCGCCGGCAACAATGGTGGCAAGCGAGCCGTGCCGCGGGCGCACGATGTCGTGTAACGTGACCGTCAAGCCGCGCGCGTCCTGCGCGTCGTGCCGCTTGCGCAGCTCGCGCATGCTGAAGGGCGCGCCGCGGTTGAAGCCCGTGCTCGAATCTTGCAACCACGCCGGTTTGCCTCGGTGCATGGCGAAGAGCGCCTCCGCGCGTTCTTGCACAGTGGGCAACGCGTGCACGTTCATCTCGTCGCCGTCAAAATCGGCGTTGAAATGATGCGCCGTGGTCGGATTGATCGTGATCACGCTCTGGCGTGGGCGCAGCACGACGAGAAAGCTTTGCAGCGACAGGCGCGAGAGCGTCGGCTGGCGGTTTAGCAGCACGGGGTCGCCGTCGCGCAGGCACCGCCAGCACAGGTGCCCAAGTGCCGCGCCCGGCAGCAGGCGACCGTCGCGCGTCTCGTGCACAACGAGCTTGTCGCTAGCCAGCCGGTCGACGTTCGCCTCGCAGGCATACTCGCTTACCTGCAGCGCCGACGCCCACGTTGCGGGCAAGCCCACTTCGTGCGGCGCGAGAGTCGGGTCTGGTGCCACCACGGCGCGGGCGCACAAGTTCGTGCGCCTGCCCAAAATCTGCGCGCGAAGCAACGACTTTTTGCCGTGAGCAAACGCCGTGCGCAATCCGCGGTCGCGTGGTGCGCTGCCAGCCGCGAACAAG
>MDTG01258381.1_pt1 | contig 14131 bp, 14 predicted proteins | sample 811421 | NCBI WGS metagenome assembly MDTG01 (sample SAMN05326645, study PRJNA326480) | marine metagenome | isolation source: seawater | place: Pacific Ocean: South East | collected 2011 | reverse complement strand
TTTCAACTTTTGTTTTATTTATTAATTGGTTAGATGGTTTCGGCCTAGATCAATTTTTAATGATTACTTTTTATTATGTAATATTTTTATTTATATTATTTTTTATATCAAATATTTTTAATAAAGTTTTAAAATAAAATGTTTTCAGTTCTACATATTTTAAATAAATATGATTTATCTCAAGGTGGTCCACCGAGAGCAGTATTTAATATATTAAAAGGTTTAAAAAAAAAAGGAATTAAAACTCAACTAATTTCAACTTCAGAAAATCACATTCTAAAAAAAAATAATTTAATTTATTTAGGAAATAATTTAATTAAAAGATTTTCTTTTCCATCAATTTCATTGATAATCTATATAAAAAAAAAAATTAAAGAGTATGACGTAATACATATACATTGTATGTGGAATTTCATTACATCAATCTCATTTTATTTTGCAATATTTTATAAAAAAAAAATAATTTTTTCACCTCACGGTACCATGGATAAAAATAATATAAAAAAAAATTTTTTATTAAAAAAAATTTTTTATTATTTAGTTGAAAGAAATAATATTAAATATATTGATTTAGTTCATTTTTTGAGTTCGGATGAAAAAAAAAACTCAAAGTACCTGTCTAATAATAAATACTTTATAGCAAATAATGGTTTGGATCTAAATAGATTTAAAATTAATAAACAAAAAAAATTAAAAATATTTAAAAATGATAAGTTTAATATATTAAATATGGGAAGGTACAATAAAATTAAAGGTTTAGAAATACAATTACAATTGATTAAAAAAATTAATAAATTAAAAGACGAATTTCGAATATTTTTTGTTGGGCCTAATTGTAAAGAAAAACAAAAACTTATTGAAAAAACTGAAATGTTAAATTTAAAAAAATACGTATTTTTTTTACCACCTATATATTCTGATAAAAGATTTAAAATGTTATATGACTGTGATTTGGTAATTAATACTTCCCATTATGAATGTAATTCAATGACGATATTAGAGTCTCTAGCAAGTGGGGGGTTAGTTTTAGCTGTAGAAAATGCAAACGTACATCATCAATTTCAATATAATGCTTTAATTAAAACAAAAAGAAACCTTAATGATCTTTCTAATGGCATAAGATTATTAAAGAAAAATAAAAAAAAACAGTTAAAAATAAGAAAAAACGCGATTTTATATGCTAATAGATTTTTAAATATTAATACTTTGACAAATAAATACTTAAAACAATATAAGTCATTAATTAAATCTTAAATGCAAATTAATTATAAAAAATTTTTTGATAAAAAAGTAATTTTGATTACTGGTGGAACAGGATCATTTGGAAAAAGTTTTTTAAAAAAAATAATTAATTATAATTGTGAAATAAGAATTTTTTCAAGGGATGAACTAAAACAAAATGAATTACGTAATGAAATAAATAATAGTAAATTAAAATTCTACCTAGGTGATGTTAGAGATGAAGAAAGTGTTTTAAAAGTAACTTCTGGAGTTGATTATGTTTTTCATGCGGCTGCTTTAAAACAAGTCCCATCTTGTGAATTTTTTCCTTTAGAAGCTGTAAAAACAAATGTTTTAGGCAGTAAAAATTTGATTAATTGTTGTGTCAAAAGTGGTGTAAAAAAAATAGTTTTTTTAAGTACAGATAAAGCAGTATATCCAATTAATGCAATGGGCATGTCCAAGGCTTTAATGGAAAAAACTTTAATTTCAGAGACAAGAAATGAAAATAATTTAAAAACTAAAATGTCCATAGTAAGGTATGGTAATGTTATGTTTTCTAGAGGGTCTGTAATACCTTTATTTTTAGATCAAATAAAAAAAAATCAAGAAATAACAATAACAGATAAAGAAATGACAAGATTTTTATTATCACTAGATGATGCAATAGATCTAGTATTATTTGCAATAAGTTCAGATGATAATGGTAGTATATTTATTAAAAAAGCTCAAGCTTGTAAAATTTTAAATTTAGCAGAAGTGTTGCTTAAAATTTTCAATAAAAAAAATAAAATTAAAATAATTGGTACAAGACATGGTGAAAAAATACATGAAACTTTAGCTACCTCAGCAGAATTAAGAATATCACAAGATCATAAGGAATATTTTAAAGTTCCATCGGATAAAAGATCATTAAATTATAAAAGTTATTATGATGAAGGTGTTAAAAAATCTTTAGTTAATGATTACAGTTCTGATCTCGCAAAAAATTTAAACAACAAAGAGTTAGAAAAGCTTTTAAGATCGTTTTCTGATATTAAAAATCTTTTATAGATGAAAATACTTATAACTGGATCCAAAGGATTTATTGGTAAGAATTTATATTTTAATCTTAAGGAAAAAAATAAATATAAAATTTCTGAGTTTAATAGAAATGATAGCTATAAAAAACTTGAAAAATTAGTAAATACATCTGATATTATTTTTCATTGTGCAGGCGAAAATAGAGCAAAAATTAAAAAAAATTATAAAATTTCAAATGTAGATTTAACCAAAAAGATAATAAATATTTTAAATAAAAAAAAAAGTAAAACGTATTTAATTTTTACATCTACTAAATTAATAAACTATAAAGATAAAAGTACTTATTCAATCACAAAGTTTAAAGCAGAAGAAATAATTAGATTAAAATTAAAAAAAAAACATAAATTTAAAATATTAAGGTTACCAAATATTTTTGGAAAATGGGCGAAACCAAATTATAATTCAGTTGTAGCAACTTTTTGTTATAATATTTCCAGAAATATCCCTATTTCAATATTAAAAAATAAAAATATTGATTTTTGTTATATTGATGACCTATTGAAATTATTTAACGCAATCATAATTAATAAATATAAAAAAATTTCAATTAAAACTTATAAGTGTAATATTAAAACTTTAGCTGAGAAAATAAAAAAACTAAAAAAGGATAGGTTTAATTCTTTGAAAAATTTTTCAAAATCAAAATTTGACAAATATTTGTATGCAACTTATCTAACTTATATACCAATAAAAGATATAACTTATAAATTAATTTCAAATAGTGATTATAGAGGTGACTTTGTTGAATTATTTAAATATCCAAACAATGGACAAATTTCTTATTTTTCAATCAAACCAAAGGTAAAAAGAGGAGAACACTATCACAATACAAAAGTTGAAAAATTTTTTCTAGTAGATGGTAAAGTGATTTTTGATTTTTATGATCTAAATACAAAAAAAAAATTTAGTATTAAACTAGACAGCAAAGACAATAAAATATTAGAAACTATTCCAGGAATTGTTCATAGCATTAGAAATATGGAAAAAAAAATTTCTAAGGGTATAATTTGGAGCAATGAAGTGTTTGATAAAAATAATCCTGATACTATAAACGCCTAAGTTATGAAAAAAAAAATAAAAAAGTATAAATTGTGTACAGTTGTCGGTACTAGACCCGAAATAATTAGATTAAGTGTAATACTTAAGAAATTTGATAAAGAGTTTGATCACACATTGATTCATACCGGACAAAATTTTGACCATGAGTTATCCAAAATTTTTTTTGAGGATCTAAATTTAAAATTGCCAAAGTTTCAAATAAATTCTTTTTCTGGCAACTCTATTGGTACAATTTCTAAAGCAATGATTAAGGTTGATGAAATTTTAAATAAGATAAAACCGGATGCTTTTTTTATTTTAGGTGATACGAATAGTGCTTTAACTGCAATTTGTGCAAAAAAAAAAAAAATTCCCATTTTTCACTATGAGGCTGGAAACAGATCTTTTGATCAAAGAGTTCCAGAGGAAGCCAACAGAAAAATTGTTGATGTCATAGCCGATATTAATCTTACTTATAGTCATTTGAGTAAACTAAACTTAATAAATGAAGGAATGCAATCAAATAGAGTTATAAATATTGGAAGCCCAATGAAGGAAGTTTTAGATTTCTATAAAAAAAAAATAAATAATTCTAATATTTTAACTTCTATGAAATTAAAAAGTAAAAAATATTTTTTAATTAGTGCCCATAGGGAAGAAAATATTGAAGATCTAGAGAGATATAAAAATATTCATATGATTATTGGGTATTTACAATCAACATATAGAATTCCAATAGTTATAACAACACATCCAAGACTAAGAAAAAAATTAAAAAAAAGTAATAAAAAAAATATAATTTTTCATAAACCATTTTCATTTACGGATTATATAAAATTACAAAAAGAAGCTAAAATAGTAATTTCAGATAGTGGTACAATTAATGAGGAAGCATCTATTTTGAAATTTGATGCGATTAATTTAAGAGAAGCTCATGAAAGACCAGAAGCAGATGAAAATTGCGTAACAATTATGACTGGTACAAATTTAAATAATCTAATGAATGCCATAAAATATTTTGAGAATAAATCTTCTAAAGAAGAAGATACTTATATTCCATCTTATGAAAAAAATAATGTTTCATCTACTATTACAAAATTAATAATTAGTTATATTAATTTTGTTAAACAGAACAATTACAAACAAAATATAAATTGAGAATTTTAGTAATAAGTCAATATTTTTGGCCTGAAAACTTTAGGATAAATGAATTATGTAAACATTTAGCTAAAAAAAATAAGCTTACTGTATTGACAAGTAAACCAACTTATCCAAATAGTAAATTATTTGAAAAAACTAGAAATTTAAAAAAATTTGAGTCTATTAAAATTATTCGTTTACCAACATATTTAAGAGATCAAAGTAATTTTTCAATTATTTTAAATTATTTGTCATTCATTATATTTTCTGTAATTTATTCAATAAAATTTATTTTTAATTCCAATTTTGACAAAATTCTTGTCTTTGGAACTTCCCCTCCAAGTGGATTACTTGCTGCGCACATAATAAGAATATTTAAAAAAATACCAGTTTATTATTGGATTCTTGATTTATGGCCAGAAACTTTAAACTCTGTGGGTTTTAGTAAAAGAAATTTAATATTTATAATTTTAGAAAAATTCATGAATTATTCTTATTCGAAATGTAAATTTATTTTTTGCCAGTCTAAATCTATTCAATCTTTAATTTCGAAAAAAATAAGAAATAAAAAAAAAGCTATTTATTTTCCATCTTGGTCAGAAAATTTACCTTTACATAAAAATCAAAAATTAAATAAATTAATAAATAAAAGAGATTTTAATATAATGTTCACAGGAAATATCGGTCAATCCCAAGATTTTGAATCAGTTGTAAATGCAGCTAAAATTTTAGAGGAATATAGAAATATAAAATGGATAATTGTGGGAGAGGGTAGATTTTTATATAAATTAAAATTATTAATAAATAAAAAAAATTTAGAAAAAAAATTTATTTTTCTTGGTTCCCAAAAACTTAAATACATAAAATATCTATCGTCTCTTTCGAGCTGTTTATTAATTTGCTTAAAAAAAAATAAAATATTTTCTATTACAGTTCCGGGTAAGCTTTCAAATTATATGGAATGTAAAAAACCTATTTTAGGTATGATAAGTGGTGAGACAAAGGAAATAATAGAAATGTCTAAAAGTGGTTATTGTTGTGATGCAGGTGATTATAAAACATTTTCAAAGAATATATTAAAACTTAATAAAAAAACAATAAATCAACAATTAAAAATTGGATATAATGGGTATATCTACTCAAAAAAATTTTTTAATAAAAAAATATTATTTCGAAAATTTGAAAAACACTTGTTAATATAATTAAAAAGCTATTGATTTTAATTTAACATGCAATTAATTAAATTTGATGATTTTAAATAATAAATTTATTGTAACTATTTTTTATTTGTTGCCATTCTCTTTGATAACGGGTTCATTCTTACCTGATTTATTTGTTACGTTAATATTTCTTTTCTTTATTTTTATAAGTTTAAAAAATAATAATTTTTTAATAAATAAATTTGTAGTTTTATTTATTTTTTTTTATTTAGTTATTTTATATTCTGTTATTATTGTTTCACCTGCTCCAATTTTAAATCAAGGTACATCAATATTTTATATAAGATTCGGTTTATTTTCTTTAGCATTAATTTATTTTTTTTCAGATAAAAAAAAGCTTTTTAATTTTTCAAGAATATTTTTTTTTATTTTTATAATATTATTCATTGATAGTTTGTATCAGTTTTATTTTGAAAAAAATTTAATTGGTTTAGAATTAAGTCATCCACATAGAGTGTCTAGTTTTTTTGGAAGTGAATGGATAATGGGAAGTTTTATATCTAAAATTTTTCCTATAAATTTAATTTTTATTTCGTTATTAAATGTTAATAAAAAATTAAAATTTTGTTTGTACACAATAGTAGTTGTATTTTCCTTAATATTAATTTTTCTTAGCGGTGAGAGAACTTCTTTAGGAATGTTTTTATTTCAATTAATTTTTATATTTTTTTTTATTAAATATAATTTTTACAAAAAATTAATTTTAATTTTGATTTGTTTATCAATTATTGTGACAATAATTATTTCTATTAAAAATCAAGATATTACTTCATATAATAGAGTAGAAACTAAAATATTTAATACTTTACAGAGATTTGAGCATGGAATTAAAAATTTTATAATATTTGAAAATGAAAATATTCTAATTATCCCCTCTCATAAGGGCCATTATCAAACAGCAATTAATATATTTGAGCATAATAAAATATTTGGAGGAGGAATAAAATCTTTTAGACATTATTGTAAGGATAAAAAGTACAACTTTGACGAAGGTTCATGCTCAACTCATCCCCATAACGTATTATTGTTATTTATGAGTGAATTAGGTTTGATAGGATTTTTAATTTATATATCTTTTTTATTTTTTTTATTATTTGATATTTTAAGAAAATTTTTAAAAAAAGATTCAAATTTAATTAACTACAATAACTATAATAGATTTGTAATAATTACTGCTGGTTTGGTATCTACTGTATTACCATTTTTACCTAATGGAAATTTTTTCAATAATTATATGTCTATTTTGTTTTATTTATTAATGGGTTATTATCTTTTTTTTAGAAAAGAAGTTTATAAAAATTAGTCTATTAATTATTTTTTATATGTTTTTTGATAATATCTTCTTTCATATAAATTAAATCTCCAAAAAAAAGTATACCCTCAAAAAGATTATTATTACAGGTTTCAATTCCAGTAAATCTATATTTATTTTTTAATAAATTTTTTTCTATATCAGTAAAAGTTAAATATTTTTCGTAAACATTATCAAAAATCATTTCCAATTCAATTACAGATATTTTGCCAGATTTTAAAAAATTTTTACCTCCAGATAAAATTTTATCCTCATATCCCTGAGTATCAAGTTTTAGTAAATGAATATGGTTTATTTTATTTTGTTTACAATAAAAATCTATTGATTGAATTGAAGTTTTTTTTGTTTCAATAGTAAAGGAATTAATATTTTTTTTATTTTCCTTAGCTCTTAATTTTAACCATTTTGTATTTTTTGAAAGCTTGTTAAATGATGATGTAGAAGATTTTGCATTAATATAAAAATTTTTTATATTATTTTTTTCACCTAACGCAAAATTATTTAATTTAATATTTTTAGAATTATAATTTTTTTTTAAAAAAAGAAAATTTTTTTCAATTGGTTCAAAGCAATGTATTTCTGCATTAGGAAAAATATCTAAAAATCTGTTTATTGATTGACCTCTATTACCTCCAACATCAAAAATTATTATTTTTCTGTTCCCAAAAATTTTTTTGTAAATTTCATCAAAATTTAGAAAATTTCTTTCTTCTTTTTGAATTTTTTTAATATTATATCCAAGGTATCTAAATGAATTCAAAATAATTTTTTTAAACTTATTCATAATTTTTTTTTACATAAGCAATATATTTTCTTTTATATTTATATGAATTATTTTTCACATCTAATCTTTTATAAAATAAACTAAAGTTTATTAAATTATTTGTCTTTAATTGTTGTAATGTCTCATAACTCGCTAAGGAATTATACATTTCATCTTGTACCAATGGTTTATCAATCCATACGTCATCACAAAGTATGACTCCATTTGAATTAATTAACTTAAGTGAATTAATTATATCGATTGTTACAACTGGGTATCCATGTGCACCATCAATCCATATTAAATCATATCTTTTTTTTTCAGCAGTTAGACTTATAGAGTTTCTTTGACTAAAGTTTATTCTGGTATTTTTCTTTAAAATATTATTTCTTGTATCAATTAATTTATTTAATTTTTGAATATTTTCTCTCCCATAAGAATTTTTAAAAATTTCATCATCATCAGCTAAATCAATAGTATCTAAATTACTATTAGGAAATAACTTGGAAATTAAAAAACTATTTGTTGCATCGTATGTTCCAATTTCTAATATACTTTTTATATTTTGTTTTTCAGATATAGCACTTAGCAAAATTTGATGTTCTGAGGATGATGAATTCTTTAAAAATTCATATTTGTTTGATAAATCAAAAAAAATCTTAACTGCAGAGTTTCTATTTAAGTGCTTTTGCTCATATAAATAGTTTTGTTTTTCAATAAAGATTTCTTTTTTATATTTTTTTTTTGCAATTAAATTATTGATCTCAAATTTAATTTTTTTTATAAAATATATTGGATTAATAATAGCTTGGCGCAAAAAAAAAATTTTTCTAAATAAACTAAGCATGAAAAACATCCATAAAATTATTTTTGTAATTAAAAATTACCGGTCTAAGAAATAAACAGTTTGATTTTATTGTTAAAATTTTTTCTTTTTTAGTTTCAATTATAAAACTTTCATTTTTATGTAATTGATAAAATCTATCATTTAAATAAAATTTTATTTTTTGATCAGTTGGATTAGAAAAAAATAATTCTGTTTTATCATATCCATCAAAATAATTTTGAATTTTATAGATGGAGTTTGTTAAAATTTTATTTTTAACAATATTAGAATATTTAATATTATGGTTATTTATATAAGCATATGATGAATAGGTATTACCATGCATAAAAGATGGAAGAGCTTTTTTCTTTGAGTATCCAACATAACATCGATTTGAGATCATTAATTTTTCTTTAATATCAGTGTTCGACATGTGATAAATATGAAATGTTCCATAATCCTCTAAATTGTTCAAGAATGATTTATCAATTTTGATTTCATTTTCAGATTGTTCTAAGTTTTCCAAGAGAATCTCTTTTAAAAATTTTCCTTGTTTATCATAAAATATAATTATTATTTTTGATTTATCTATTTTATAAAAATTTTTCAAAATATCAGAAAACCTAAATATTGTCTCAAAATTTTTGTCTGTACGCCAACAAAAAGAGTCACTTACACTAATATTTTCTTTAATATTAAATAAATCAAATTTATTTTTTTTAATATTAAGATTATTTCTGAAAAATAATAATAATTTTGAATTAAAAATTTTTTTAGCAAATAATTTCATAAAATTCTCTTTTAAAGTTTGCTACTATTTTAAATTTGTCTTCACTTAAAATATATTCATGAGGTGGGTGAGTATGCTCAAATGACAAATGTTTGTCTCGTGAAGACAAATAAACTGGTATCCCAGTATAATTTTTGGTAAAAAAATATATTTCCTCGTTTAGTAGGTCATTATTTATTTCAATACAATTAGTATAATTTGTCTTTAATTCAAATTTTTGAATAATTTTTTTACTTTTAAAATTAATAAAGTACCCCTTAAATGTTTCATTAATCGGATCTTTATAAATATTTTTAAATATTAAGTAATTTTTAGAATTTTTTTTATTTGTTAATATATTTAATGAACTTACTATTGATCCTTTTTTATTAATCATTTGTAATGGATACTCAGATTGATAAGAGGAAAATCCACCCTCTTTTAAATTTATTTCTAAGTTAGCCCTAAAAGCAGGTGACGTTAAGGTAAAATTATTAAATTTATTTAAATTTTTAAAACCTTTTTCTTTATAATTCAGTATCTCATTATCACTTGCAAGAAAGAAAACATTATCATTGTTGCAATCATAATTATTAACTATATAAAAATCATCTATTGGTTGATTTGAATATAATTCTATATTCCATTTGTTATCTTTTATATTTATACAATAAAGGTTGTAATTACTTTTTTTGTATCCTTGATTTTGAAAAATAGGTATTTTAAGATTGCTCGAGAATTCTAAAAATTTAATTCCAAAAAAAAAGTTCATAATTTATTAGTTATTTTTATATTATTTTTATCAACTTTCAAAAATAGTAATTAAAAAAACTTTGTTTCATGTTTAATTCTAAAAATTTTAATAGCGTCATTCTTAATCCCTAAATTTATATCATATTGCCATCTTATATATCTTGATAGTTCTTCATTACTAAAATTATTAGAAACATCATATGTTTTTGACATATCAATAATTAATCTACGATATTTTTTCAAACCTTTAATGTAAGCTTTGTCTGATAGAAATTCATTAATCAAAGATTTGATTAATTTAATTTTTTTTTCTGACCGATCATTATCTTTAATTATTAGAATAAAATAATTATTTTTATTAATTAGTCTTGAATTAGAATAAACTTTGTTTATTTCTTTTCTAATATTCTTATCTAAATAAAAGTCACTAAAATTATTATTTATATTATCTAAATTATATTTCAAATGGTTTTTATTAACATCAATTTTAACGAAATCAGGATTAATATTATGAGTTCCGATTGTTTGGATAGTAAAAATTATAAAATTATTTTTTTTTAAAAATAATATTGAAATTAAAAATATCAGTAAAAATACAATAGTATAATTTAAATATTTTTTATTCATAATTATTTATTTTTTTCTAAAGTATAAACCGACATCATAGAAGCAAAGGCAAACATTCCTAAAAGATAAGAATAATCTGGTTCTGCAGCTAAGCCTAATAAACTATTCAGAAAAATTCCAGGAAGAAAGAAAAATTTTACTTGATTACTTAATCCTTTTTGGAATAAATTATAAATGCCTATATTTACAAACAAGATTAAATACATAATAATAACCCCAAATTTTGCAAACGTAATTTTAACAAAATACAATGGGTAATCTTTTACAAAATTGAAATATTCTTTCATTAATATTTTTTCATATTCTTTAGTGTATGGAACAACATTTGGATTAATCTTTTTAGCTTTTTTTAATGAGTATTCGTCGGTATTTTTTGGAAATTCTGACTTATAGTATGATAGAAAACCTAAATTATAATAAGCATTGTGCCAAACTGCTCGCACATGATTTAAAGCTATATCTCTTTTTTTTAGTTCATATAATAAATTTGGGTTTTCTTTGAAAAACAAATTTCTTTTTTCTGACAAATGACTTAATAAAATTTGAGAAAGTATTAATGGTAAAATTAATATAATTATCGAGATAAACTTTAGCTTAATTTGTTTTTCTATAGAGAAAAAATAATAAATTATAATACAAAATAAAATAAAAGAGCCTGATTGACCTCTTACCGTCTCTGAAAAAGCAATTAATAAACCAGAAAAGATTGAGTACAAAATTAAACTATATTTTTCATTTATTAAATTTTTTTTGAAAAAAAAATACCACATTGGTATCAAAGCCAGTGATGTTGATCCGTAAAAACTGTAGGTATCACTTATAAATATATTTAGTAAAAATAAAAAAAATATGCAAAAGAAACCGTAAATTTTGCCAAAATAATTAAATTTAATTTTATTAAAATAATAGATAGATATTAAAAATGTTAAAATTCCGTAGCCAATAAAAAATATATTTGTAGATATATTTATATCTAAGTTAAAAAAAAAAGACAAAATTGGAATAAATATATAAGAACCCAGATGGTCTGACATTCCAGACGGAGTTAGAATATTTGCTCCGCTGTTGCAAAAATCATTAAAAGAAACAAGTAATTTATCCGTTTTCAGATATCCATCAAGTGTAGCTTGGTAACCCTGTATTCTACACGGCATTACTTGAAATAATTTCATATTTAATTAAGTGAATATGACTATTTTTAAAGTATCAACCAACTAAAGTCTAGAAAATCTAAAAAATTATTTATATCTTTAAATGCCTATATTTAAATTTATGAACAAAAGTCTTATATCCATAATAATTCCAACATTTAACCAAGGCACTTATCTTAAGAGATGTTTAACATCAATTGAAAATCAAACTTTTAAAGATTTTGAAATAATAATTATTGATAAATATTCAACAGACAATACAAAAAAAGTTGTAAATGAATTTTCACATTTACCAATTAAATTTTTACAGGTAGAAAATAATGGAAATATTGCAAATTCAAGAAATTATGGAATTAAAAATTCTACAGGAAATGTAATAGCCTTTTTGGACTCCGACGATAGTTGGACAAATGACAAGCTAGATTCTTGTTACAGAAAAATTATTGAGGGTCATGATATTATTTTCCATAATTTAAAAATTATTGGTAATTCACAAAATTATTTTAAAAAAATACTAAAAGGCAGGGTATTAAAGCATCCTATACTCAGAGATTTATTAGTAAAGGGTAATCCTATATTCAATTCTTCAGTAATGGTTAAAAAAAATATTTTAGAACAAGTAAATTTAATTAATGAGAATAAAAAAATGATTGCTTCTGAAGATTATAATTTATGGTTAAAAATTTCAAATGTAACAAAAAAATTTTATTATTTAAATCAAACCCTTGGTTCTTACCAACTAAATCATAATGGAATTTCTAAACAAAAAAATATGAGTTATTCTACGTTATTTGCATCTAGGGAATTTTTTTCTTTATTAAGTCATAATGAAAAAAATTTAACAAGATCTAGAATTTTTTATATTGGGAGTAAATTTTTTTTTCAAAAAAAAAAAATATAATTTTTGTAAAAAAAAATTGTTAATTTCATTTAAGTATGGCAATCTTAATTTAAAGATAAAATCACTGTTACTTTTGTTTTTAATTAAAATTAAAATGTATTACGCAAATTAAACATTAAAGAAATTAATTGAAAGATTTATGAAATTTTATTTAAATAATTTTACTCTTAAATAGCAATAAATAATAAAAAAAATAGTAAATGAAATAATTGATATTGTATACAATTCAAACTTATTTAAAATTAATCCAATAATACAAAAAATTACATGTAAAATATTACAAAAAAGCAATGATATGATTAAATTAAATTTTTTATTTAAAATATTAAAAATAAAGTTCAGATCTCTTTTAAAAATATTTTTTTTTAATTTTATTCTTAAAATATTTATTGTTAAAAATTCATAAACTACAAATGCAACTGGCCAAATAATTGCAGTCGGATGAATAAATTTATTACCTTGAGTAAGTATTATTAAAAACCCTGAAACTAAAAATCCTAATGCTAAACTGCCAGAGTCACCAAGAAATTGTTTTGGAAAAATACTGAATATATTCAAATTAAATAGCAAGTATATGGCTAAAAAACAAATAATTGGCAAAAGAAAATTTGAAGTTTCATTGCTGATAAAAATAAAATAAGAAAAAGTAATCAGTAAATTAATAGAAAGCAATCCATCAATTCCATCAATATAATTAAAAGAATTTGTTAATAACAAAATACATAGTACAGTGAATATAAAGCTGAAGGACCCTAATTGAAAATTTACATTTTGATATGATCCTAAACTTTCAACTGTATAGACGTATTTAGAAAATATTAAAATTGGTATTAAAAGAAATAAAATCTTTAATTGTGGTTTTATATTTTTTACATCATCAATTAATCCTATAATGATTACGATAATAAATAGAGTAAAAGTAATAATTATTTTAATATTGTCGTAATTAAATAAAATGATCAATATTGCAAATGGTAATAATCCTAAACCAGCAATATTTGGTATCTTACTTGAATGTATTTTAATTCTGTTTGGTAAATCATAGAGGTTAAAAATTTTTGATAATTTATAAGTTAATGCTAATGACGATAATGCAATAATTAAATAAAATAAAATAGAAAACATTATATATATATACAAACTACTAAAATATTAGGTAAGTATTTTAAACATTAGTTTTTATTATAAATTATATATTTGACGAAATATATAAATTGGGTATAAAGCACTGCCTGGTAATTATTGCGAAAGTGTAATACCCGATCCCATTCCGAACTCGGAAGTCAAGCCTTTCAGCGCCAATGGTACTTTGTCTTAAGACATGGAA
>MDTG01353586.1_pt1 | contig 14133 bp, 17 predicted proteins | sample 811421 | NCBI WGS metagenome assembly MDTG01 (sample SAMN05326645, study PRJNA326480) | marine metagenome | isolation source: seawater | place: Pacific Ocean: South East | collected 2011 | reverse complement strand
TAAAAAAACATGATAATTTAAAGCATATAGAAGATATACTTTTTTTTACAGGTCTATTTGTTGTTCTTAATATTGGAATAAAAACAATTTATAATTTAAGCACATTTAGTCTTAAATTTATAAGTAAAAACTTTATAACCAATTACTATAAAGGTATAAATTTTAGAAAAATTACTAATAAAATAAAGAAAGATATACTTAAACCACATACTGACCGATTGTTTGAACTAAATAAGTCTGGTATGGAATTCAAAACTATACATAATAGATATAAAGATTATCTGACTTCACGAGATGAACAATTTATTATGGAAACAGTATATGAAAATACATTCGATAGTGACTTTAGTAAAATAAATAATGAATTTTTTTCTACATCAAATCTATGCACTTCAAGATGGTATGATATAATTATGATGCAAAATGATATTATAAATGTTATTAAATCATTAACTCATTGTCCTGATAATTATAAAGGTATATTATCTAATTCTATTCAAGAATGCAATCTAACTATATGTTTGGCATATAAGAAACAATATAATCATAAATATACCCCTGAAATTATTGCTTCCTCGTCTGTTCATCCTTCATTTCATTATATATGTTACTTACTTAATATTAAATTAATTTGTGTTAATGCAGATAGATATTCAGGTAAGATGTTAGTAAAAAAAGTTAAATCACTAATAAATTATAGAACCATATGCATTATTGCATCAGCACCATCACATTCCTATGGAGTCGTGGATAATATTATGCAATTATCAGAAATAGCCGAAAAGAATTGTATAGGATTACATGTAGATTGTTTATCTGATAATTTTTTATTGCCTTTCCTTAAAAATGATGGTAAAATAGTTATGAATTATGACTTTAATGTTTCAGGTGTTACATCTTTATCTACTAATCTTACTATGGAATCTAATAATATGAAAAATCTATTTTGTGTGCTTTGTAAGAATAATATACTTAAAAGCCAACAATTCACTAATTTAAATATATATGGTATCTGTGCATTTGAAAGTTTTAATAATAGAATTGATGGCGATTCTATTGCTTACTATTGGTTTTATTTACAATATCATGGCGTTGATAAATTTACAGAAAAGGCTAATCATACAATTGAATTAAAAAATATACTTATAAAAGAACTATTAAAAATAGGGTATATAAGTATAATAGGGGAACCTTTAGTTGGTAGAATAGCTATAAAATTCCAAAATATAGATATTTATGATTTATATCAGACATTGATTAATTATAATTGGAATGTAGATTTGTTGAATAATCCTGATTGTTTGTCCTTTTCTATTATTGATAATTTTAAAGATGAATCAGATGTGGCTGGATTTATAAATCATTTAACTAATCTTGATCTTCGTCAAAAAAAAATAAAATCTAATGATAATAAATTAAATATTTTTGGTGTAAAAAAAATAATTAAAAATATTAATCATTCTTTATTATTAAGTGAAGCATTCATGAATGTAAAATCAAATATCTAATATTATTCACTATTAACACTATTATTTACACTATTAATATTGTTTGTAGTTTCATTTGCGTTATTAAAACCAAAAGTGAATTGGGATGTAATAGGTAAATGCGGAGGAAGTGGAGGAGTTAACGCAGAAGTGATTTCATTGGTACTATTTTCAAAAAATCCTGATGAGGTTGATGCTCCATAATTAGATGAATATAATGGAGGTGGATTAACATGCATCACTTCACTTTGGCTAGAAGGTATAATAATCGTAGGAGCACTTGGCACTTCTTCAGAGTCACTTTCTGAGTGATTATCAAAATCATTAATACCCATGCTATATCCAATAGATGCTTGTCGTCCTACAAATGCATAACTACCTGATGATGTTTGTGTGCGGAGCATTCTATATGGTGTAGATAAATTTGGATTATTAAGGTCTACTGGTGACTGATTATCTATAAATGGAACAATAGATTGTTTAAATTTTTCAATAACATCTTCAATGTAGTTATCCAAAGTTATGTCATCTTCTTTTGTTATATTTTTTTGAAGTGCATCAATTTTATCAATTAAAACTTTCAATTTTTTAATTTTATTATTATCTACATTAAGTAAATCTAGTTCAAGAAATTGATTAGAAATATCAATAAATGTCTGAATTTTTCTGAAAGATTTACTATTAACTTTAGATTCATCATTATTAAAGTGATTGAATTCGATTTCAACATTAATATTAATTGTGTGATTTGGATTTTCTGTTGTATTAACCAAAATTTCTCCTATAAATAAATTGTTAAATGATGTAGTAAATGTATTACCTACATCAAATCCACCACTTTTTAAATAATTTTTAGGAACGCCGTTGATATTAATTACACATTTACTTTTATTGACTATGAAAAATGTCTTAGTTGTAAATTTAAAATTTGTTTGTATAGTGCCATTGTTAATAAAGGCACTGGAATCTGTTTTAACATAGTCAATTATAGATTCCTTATTTTTAATAGAAATGTTATCAGCTATTTTGTTAACATTTGAAAATATACTATCAATAATTTGGTCTTTCATTTCCATTATATTAAAACAGCTTCTTTCATGTTCTTCATTACTTAATGTTTGAAGTAGACTTTTGTCATAATCAGTCTCATTTCCTATTCCTATACAAGCATTGTAAAAATTTTTATAATCTTGCTTTATCTGAGGCACTCCTACTACGCCGACATTTACATAACCATCTGATATCAGTATCTTGTAAATATTATCAGTGCTATCAATATTACAGATATCAATTGTTTCTACAATAGCTGTTCCTAGATTTGTAGCTCCAGATGCATACATAGATTCGATTTTATTAATAATATCTTTATAATCTTCCTCTGTTTTAAGCTTTCTTCTATTAATAAGGGCATTAGCACTATTGGAAAAAGTTACTATTGAAAAGTAAACATTCTTACCCTCACTTGCAAGTGTATAAAGAAACATCGCACATTCTTTGAGACACTTCTTGGTTAGATCTATTCTCGACAAATATTGATTCCCACTTGTTATATAACTAGTCATTGAACCACTAATATCTACGTTAAATACAACATGGATATTGTCTTCAGTTATGCAACAGGAACTAAATTCCAAATTAGGAGAGATACAAATTGCATACTCTTTCTTTTGATTAATTAGATTTTTATTACCAAAAATACCAAAGTTGAAACCTAAAAGTGACATTTGAGTGCCTTTAGTTTTGTTACACTTGAAAGAAAACATAGTATGCTTAAAATAAAAAATATATATTTAAATCAAATTTACATTTTTATTAGTTAAATAATTCATCTTGTTTTGTAATAATTGAAATTTTCAGAGATGATGCTTTATCTACTTTTGAATTCGTAAATTTATCAGAAGGAATAACTAAATGAGTTATTTTTTTGGAGAGTCCCTCTCTAACATCACCTCCATTGGTTATAATCAACTGTTTCAAATCAGCATCTCTGAATCCAGTAAATAAGAACACTTTATCTTTAAATTTATCACTTTTTTGCACAATCTTATTTTCTGGTTGTGCAGAATTTCCTACCTGTATTTTTTTATCACAACATTTTTTATAAAATTCATTAAATTTACACCTACCAGTGATTATATTTGATGTTGTTTTTTCTGAAAATCCATCAAGATTATTAATTTTTTCTGTAAGCAATGATGATTCAATAGTTAACCAATCAGGAATACTAGTATTAATAACATTCATTCTTTTTTTTGCCATATTGTTGAAGTAAGGTGTTGCTGCAGCAAAATCACCCATAGTAGCAATTCCAATTTGTTTTTTGATAGAGTCCACAATTTTCTTTGAGGTCTTTGATTTCACACCTTCAATATTGTATTTATTTAATATATCTTCGTTCAAGGTAAGAACTTTTAAAATCGAATTACATCCTTTATGATATGCTTTGGTGATAAGACCTTTCTTAAAATACTCAATACCTAAAGTTCTACAAAAGTAAATGATTTGTTCTATCTCTACATCTTTACTACTTTCTACGCCATCTAAAATAATATGTGTTCCATTTTCATCCCAAGAGTATTTGTAATTAGGAAATTCAGGAGTTGCACAACTGATTACATCGATAATCTTAGGTATAACTTCACCACTTCTAATTATTTTTATTTTAGCTCCTTTACCTAATTTATTATCATTAATATATTGAGCGTTATATCCAGATGCTCGTGATATATTAACTCCTGATAGTGCTACTTCATCAAATATTACTACAGGTCTTAAACTTCCATCTTTTGAAATATTCCATTTTATACTTTTAACTGTTGTAATGGCAGATTGACACATTGTATCCATCTTAAATGCTTTAGCATATTTGGGATTTTTTGAAGTATTTCTGGGATAGAAAATATCATCTTGAACAATAATACCATCAATTTCAAACAATGAATCTTTTCTAAAATTAGTTAGCAAATTAGGGAGTTGCTCTTCAGTAAGCTGACTATAAAGCTTATAACTAACTGTATTAAAACCACCTTTTTTCAACAGTTCAAGTTGTTGCGAAATAGATTTATTATGGTAACAATCATTATCATATGTCCATTCGTAAGCAACAAATGTAATATGTTTTAAATTAGTAATATCTATCGCTTTCTTGTTTATAACACCCGACACATAATTTCTTGCATTCGCACCTTTGTCAGATATAGATTCCCAGTGTTTTTTGGGAACTATAAGTTCTCCTCTAACAAAGCCACCATGAGTCCATTTTTTTATAAGATTAAGTCCATTAATATATCTGATTTTATGAGAAATATCTTGACCATATGTTCCATTACCTCTTGTAAAAGCTCTAGGATTTCCTTGAGTTCTTAGGTCTATAAGTAATGAAGTTCCATCAAGCTTATCCATTACACATTTGGTATTTTTATATTTTATAAAGTAATTTTTCAATTCTGAACTTCTAGGCTTAACTTTATCCATTGAACCCATATGAATGGGAAGCTTTACTTTTTCACCTTTAATAGGTGCACCTATCTTATCATAAGTCTGACCCCTATTCATTTTATAGTAATCGATTATTTTATCATATGTGCTATCCTGAACAAGTGATTTTCCATTATAATAATGGTCGTCCAAAAAATGAAGAGTTTCCAGAATTTTACTATCACTCCATGATTCAAGACATGCATCCAAATTATTTTCAAGTAAACATACGTTAACTTCTTCACCATTACAGCTCATCTTGATATTGATTTTATCTAGCGTATAGTCTTTAATATCGGATAAATAAATACCCATGAGTTTTCCTAGTATATCCATACTTCTTCCATGATTGATAAAAAAAAGATAATATCCTCATCATCAAATTTTTAAATATGTTAATTAGCCTCTATATCTAATTGTCTTAGGTAATTTTGATAAATCATTTCTTCATCATCTGATTGATTACCTATGAATCTAACATTATCGCTAAATTTATAGTAAATTTTCTTTGATTCGGGATTTATATATATATCAAGACCACGCCAATAAATCATAAAACTGTTTTCTAGTATATTATCTGTAACATTTTTATAAGAAGATTTATTCGATACTAGATTTAAATGCAACAGACTAGAGTGCAAAACATGCTCATCCATATGGTCGTAAATTGTGGATACACATTTCATAGTTTGTTTACTTGCACAATGAAATCCACAAAATCTTCCTTCTTTAACTTTTTTACCACATTGCCCATAGCAATTAAAATGTGCTTTCTTTATCCATGCAATGCACCTATTAGGAACAAAAGTTTTTGAATTTATAACCTTTAATTTAATAGTTATTTTAGGAGCTTTACTATCACTTTTAATGTTTACAGAGGTTCTTAGATTATCTAAAAAAGTTTCTAAGTTATCAGATAGGGATTTTATTGTATTATTTAGATTTCTGATTTCAGATAATTCTTTTGATCTAGTAACTCCTAACCTCTCTGCTATTTTTAACCTTTTTTCAAAATTACCTATACCTGCAAATGTTAGTTCCCAAGTCATGCTCAAGGAGTCATATTTTCTACAAATATCAAAATTTCAGATTAATCAAATTTTTGAAATTTAACACTGCTATTAGATTTTTTTCTTAAATTAAATATATTTCTGAAACTATGACTTTTTTTTCCTGGAGATGATTTTCTTGTTTTGGATTCATTTATAGCTATACCTCCTGTAGATTCAAATTTCATATCACTTATAAATTTACTTCCTAAATTAAATTCTTCTTCTTCTTTTCGTTCCTTATCTGTTTTATCTATAGTTGAATTTATTTCTGCAAGAATAGTTAAAATATCTATTTCATTATCAACTGATACAACTATATCTTTAACTATACTTGGATCAATATCACTGAACATTGTTGCATACTTATTAATATTATTTATCATTTCTTCACTAAACATGTATAAGTATATATAATATTACATAAAAACTATTTAATATTAACATACTATATGCCTGCCAGCACTAAATCTGATTATAAAAATTCAACTAGAAAATATTTTACAAGAAGTGTAACAAGACAATTCATAGAAACTTATAATTTTGATGAATCATCAAAGGAGTGGAATAAAAATAAAATAAAAAAAAATAACTGCTGCTATACTTACATTAATTACGAATAATTTGATTAGTAGGAATAAATACTTCCATATCTTCATTATATTCATATTCTCTATATATTCCTGGAGCAATAGGTTCAAATCCAGAACCTTTAATACTAATTTCTATTTCAAATACAGGTAGTTTATTAAGTGGTGATAGCACTACATTTTCAGCGGTTTTGTATTCTTTAGGAACAAAATCATTATCATCTATCCAATCTCTTAAAATACCTACTTTTTTAGAGTTTTGATTTATTAATATAGTTTGATTATTAATAGAAGTGTAATATAAATCATAGGGATTGTTATTGTTATCAATAAATCTTATTGAATCTAAATTAAGTATATCCTTTTTTAAGATAACAATATTATCTTGATTATTATCTTCTTTTTTTTTCGTATTATTAAGTTCAATAGTTTTTACTAATTCATTACATGCAAATTTTTCTTCGAATATAGCTAACTCGTTAGGAGATATACCTACCTCAGCAAGACAATTACGAACTACCTTTTTTAATTTTAATTTGTCATTAACTATATCAATTAAATCACTACCTAAATTATTATCAATTCTTTTTACAGCATTTTCAAGAGCTTTTTGAAAATTTGAACGACCTACTATATCTAAATTTAATGGATAATCATCCATTAAATCAGAACTTTCATCTAGATTAATAATTTCTTTTGATTCCATGTTTGAATTATATTGATATTTATTTTTATTTTTATATATTGATACAGTAATTTTAAAATTTAAGGTTTTTATATATAAATTATCTTTATTTAATACTATATTTTTTTCATCTTTTGATTTATTATCACTACTTTCATCTGTTTTTTTTTCTGAATTGCTTATACTTAATATTAAACTTCTTTTATCTTTAAATTTATCATGACCATGTATTTGGAGATCAGTCATTATTTTTCTTCTATTATATGATTCTTCATTAAGTTTATTTCTTTTACTATAATTTTTAATTAAATCAGGAGGAGGATATTCATTAATTCTTCCTCCCCACATTATTTTTTTCTCTTTTTTCCTACTTTCCTTATCAGAATGTTTTTTACATAAATCTGAATCACCATTACATGCAAAAAGACATCTACGATTAATATCAGGATTCTTAATATTTTCTGGTTCCCAAATTCTTGCCATACATCTTGCTTTTCTTTCATAAACATTAATTGGAAAAGTCATAGATGTTTTATCTCTTAGATTATCTAAAAAAGTTTTTAGTTCATGTTTTATTTCTTTTTTCTTACTCATTAGAAGAATTGTTATTCTGTGTAAAGTTAATAATACATCAAATTTTTAAAAATATTTAAAACGAAAGTTTTATATATTATTATTATGAATATTGAAAGTGTTAATAATGATAATTTAAATTATAATAGTCATGATACTACAAAAATAGTAAACCTTAGTATGAAAAAAGAGGAAATTTTAAAAACTATGCTTAACATTTTGGGAATAAGTTATGATGCAATCGACGAGATTCATGGAAAAGACCTTGATAGAGACCTGCTTTTAGAGCATGATATTGTAAATCAATTAATGGTTTTAAAACCTGCAATAAGAAGTTCTGGATATAAAAGTGGTAAATTAACTTCACTTCATAAAAATAATGAATCTCAACAAAAATTTCCAGGAATTAATATGGTTCGCCAAGTCTTAAAATGTAATGGATATAAATTACATCCTTATGTTATAAGTTTAGGTTATGACCAAGAAACTGGTAAAAAACTTACAAAGAGAAAATTTAATATTCATAAAATAGAAATGGAACAGGATTAGCCTTCTACAAAACTTCTTCTGAGATTATTGTTAGCTACCATATTAAGATAAATTGAAGTCATGTATCTTTTATCAGGTGGTGATTTACCGAAAGGTTGATTAGGAAAATTTGAAGATTCAGAACATTTGTTATATAATGAATTTTTTTTTTTGACTTAATATTGAAGTTGAATTTTGTTCAGCAGAGCCATATTTAGGAATGGAATTGTCATATTTATCATATGTTTCTAGAGTATCATCAACTAACTTTTTTGATACTGGAATAGGTATAGGCATACTATATTTAAAAGTAGATTTCGAGTTATTTAGACCATTACGGTTTAACATCATCACACTTATATGTACTAACGGAGATTTTATTTTTACTATTTTTCCATTAAATTAATAATATTATCAGTAATTAAATCAGTATTTAATTGTAATTTTAGTAATAAATTATACTTTTTATTAATCCAATCATTATCAACATTCATTAATCTATCTTTTTCTAATAAAGTTATTTTATATTTTTTTGAAATAATATTATTAATTATAACTTCCATATTATCCAGAGCATTTATATATTTTTTTTCATAATTCTCTACATTTCTGTTAAGTAAATAGTCAAAAACATTATTTTCTATTTTTTCTAAAGACATGTATATAGTATTTCTCTTAGTTTTAAGTTGGAAATAATATATATATTAATTTAGATAAATTAAAAAAAAGATTTTACTGGTCTCATAATTGTTACTGTTCTTTTATTACCATCACTTTCTACAAATAATTTTGTGATTTCATTAGTTGAAAAATTTCTAAGTCTTATTCCATTTATTTCAAACAAATGGTCGTTTTCTTTAATTAATCCTTTTACATTAGCATTGCAATGAACTCTAGTGACAACTGTTTCTACACCCACACGAGTAAATGTTATACCTAATTTTCCTACAGGTATATCTACTTTTATAAGTTCTTTACTAGTATGTAGATCAATTTGCTCATCAATACTATTTTGATTATAATCTTCACTTGCAAGTGAATTCATACTTAAATTAAACAAATATATTATTCTCCTAATCTTTTAGGGCTCTTTCTAATACTAATCTTTTTCCTAACTTAAAGGATGGGTCCCAACTACATTTTCTCCAATATCGATGTATGATGTTTGCTTTTATTTTTTTTAATATTAGTCTTTCTCTAAACTTTCTTTGTAAAATTACAATTAAAAATGTTTTATCGTTGCATAAAAGATAGTTATCAAATTCATATCTGAAAACTATTCCTATTTTTACTTCTTCTGACTTATTCCCAAACATATGTTCGAGTCTAAGTTTATTATACCTATCCAGATTTTCAATCGTATAATCTTTAAGAATAGAAGAAATTATTTTTTTATAAGCTTCCTGTGATGAATTTTTACTATTTACCATTTCTAAATTATCAAGATAACTAGCAAATACTATATTTTTATTTTTAGTAAAATACCTAATTATTGCATTACTATTTATATTACTATTATTACTAACTAAATATGTATTAGTATCTTGAAAACCATGTTCATACCTATTAAATCTTTGAAATAAACATAGATCATACATCCCTTTATGATTCATTGTTATTACAAGTTTATATTTAATTATTCATCAAATTTGATTATTATTTTGTATTATTTATCTATTTTACATGACAACTATAGTTCTTATAGGAATAGACCCTTTTGCACAACCAGGTGTAGATTTTATAGATAAATTTGACAGCTTAGATAGCTGTTATGTTTATGTTATGGAATGGATTAATAATGAATTAGAAAGACAGAAAAATTTTGTTTGTGGACTTAAAGGTGATAAAAATAAACATATTGAGAATTATATGTCTTTTTTAAAAGAAAATAATTATTTACATTTTTATGGTGAATTTACAACTGTATCAAGTGAACCTTATGAATATAAATGGCTTATTTATGAACTATAATTTTATATTAAGAATAAAGTAAAATAATAGGGTACATGACAAGGATAATTATTGGTTCAGATCATAGAGGATTACTTTTGAAAGAAGAAATCAAATTGTATCTTATTGAGGAAGGATATCAAATTATAGATAATGGTTGTTATACAGATAAATCATGTGATTATCCTGAAATAGCTGAATCTGTATGCAAAGCAATACATAATGAAGAAGAAAAAGGTATTCTTATTTGTGGAACAGGTATAGGAATGAGTATAAAAGCTAATAGATTCTGTCATATAAGATGTGCATTGTGTTCCAATGAATTGATGAGCGAAATGAGCAGAAAACATAATAATGCTAATGTAATAGCATTAGGCTCCAATATAACTGATAGTAAGACTGCGTGTAATATAGTAAATATCTTCTTAAAAACTGAATTTGAAGGAGGTCGTCATTTAAAAAGAATAAATAAATTAAATTATAAAGTTACAAAAGATATTGCTGATATTCTTTAAATTCCTCCCAGAATTCATCACTGAAATATAATTTTACTACAGGATGTGTTAGGCCCTTTTTCTTTAAATTGTAGTATATATCAAAAATTATATCAACCTCTTCATGCATTGCACTAGGTGCAATATATTGTGGATAAGAAAATTTATTTTTATTTGTCGATAAAACTAATTGATTACCTATAGTAAATTGTTTCCAAACATCTTCATACCTTATACATAATATTATATCCTCAGTTAAAGAGTGTGTTTCCTCATAGTCACATTCAATAATGGTATCTACGGTTGATATCATTTCAAATACAGGAGGAGTAGATTCAATAACATTTTTGAGTTTTAATGGAATATCTCCTCCATTAAACCTTATAAATATTTCAACAATATCATTATTATATACGGCATTTACGTCATCTTCGTTTCTAACACTTATTAATTCTCTTAATTTTTGACTATTGGTTAAATTGTTTTTTTTATCAGATATGTTATCTATTTCTTTGAGAGATGAATCCATATACTTAATAAAATATTTTATTCTATCTATTTTTAATTTATAAATTTTTTTTAAGTTCAATAAGATTAAGCTTTGATACTACTTTCGTACAAGTTCCTATACATACACAATTATGAATATCATCTAAAATATATTTAGAACTAAAATGAACAAAAAAATCTCTTTTTTGATGCTTTACTTTAACTATCCACCTAGGTCTAACGCATTTAAATAAATTACCTGAAAAATTATTAATTCTATTACTGAAATATACATATTCTCCCAATTTGGGAGGCATTGATATATTTGACGGATACATAATATTAAATAAATTATAAACTATTTTATTAAAAAAAAATTTACTAGATACTTACTTTTTTATTCAATAAGATTTTTTCTACAACATGGACATTGAGGTTCATTACAATTATTAACTAACCATTTTCTTAGGCATTTTGAATGAAAGCAATGTCCACATTTAGTTTTTGAGATTCTGGCTCCATATTTTATTTCTTCCATACAAATTACACATACTTCATCCCGTTCCGCCTTTTTTGCTGTAGTAATTCCAATGTAGTCATTGAATTCTTGTTTAGTAAGACGCTTAGGAGGAGGTGGTTCATTTAGTTCCTCATGAATTGATGTAATCATTTCAAATATATCATTAAATAGATATTCAATTTCATCTGAGTAGAGTGACCTAACAAGACTTGATGCCGAACCATATAATACTAATTTATCATTTTCAATTAATTTCTGTTGATGAATAAATATAGGATGTTGCACATGATTTACTCGTCCTATATAGTTACGAAGGTCAGGGTAAAACGCTTCAGTTAAATAACTGATATTATTAATAATTTCATTAAAATTATTAACAAAATCATCCATATTCCATTCATGCAATGGTTTTGTAAACTCAAGCATAATTTTACTATCCATATATTTTTTTTGTGACCTTGTATTGTAAAGATGCATCGGTTCTTCTAGTATTTGGTAGTTAGATAATTGGTCTCTTTTTTTATCTAACGAAATAATGCGTTTATATTCACTCGCGTATTTTGTAAATGGCATAGATAATATAAAATCATTAGATGTTATTTTTAAAAATTTATTATAATTATTATGGTGAAATTCTTCTACTGATGAAATCAAAAATTTATCAGGAAAATGTAAGGTGTGCGGATAAGGCACACATTGTTCTGAAGAAGATATAATATTGTCAAACTCGTCATGTAAAGATTCAATATTTTCATTAGAAACTTGCTCTGGTATAGATGTCTGTAGCGATGTAGACATAGTAAAATAGTAAGTAAATTAAATAATAAAAATCATTCAATATTCAAATTTTTATTGAAGATTAGATTGATAAATCAATAAAGACTTTTATAAACCAATAATCGTAAGTATTTTAAAATAAAAAAGATTTATTAGTTAGTTATTTAAAGGATTTTTGATAATGTAGCTGTATTTCTTTCTTCTGGTTTAACATAATCTAATTCCAGGAATCTAAAAATATCACTTTCTTCAATAAATCTAGGTTTACCTATTTTAGATTCAATTACAGAAGTTCCAATCGGTTTTTTAGTTTTTTTATCACTTATACAATACTCATTCATTGAATAACCTTTCTTCAATGCAATAAGTCTCATGTGTGAATTAAATCCTCCTGAACCTGTAAAATATAGTTGCGCAAAAGGATATTGTTCAATTTCAGTATCTATAATATCCATGTGACGAAATTTAGAATAGGAGTGAAGCTTAGTTATCCCCATAAATTTCTTTTTCCCAGAAGCTAATACTTCTCTAATTATCCCTTCATCTTTAAGTTTTTTTATTAGCAAATCTCTATATATTTTATTTTTACCAGGAGGTCCAGATATTAAAACATCTACATCTCCTGAGCTTGAATGATTTCTTCGAAAACTTCCATTAATTGAAAATAACATATCTGGTGATATTTCAAAGCAGATTTCTTTTAAAACTCGATTGTATTCTTCCATTTCTTCACGTGGAATACGAGTAATTAAGTCATTATGATATTTTAGCCCTAATTTTTGTTTATCATGTATAATAGAACTATCTTCTAAAACCTTATCTTTCAATTCATCTACCGTAGTAATATTGTATTTGCTTTGTAGTTCTTTTGCTTTAGCTGGACCTATATTTGCAACTTTTGTTAAATTAACCACAGCTTTTATAATTGGGTTTTCCATCGCATCTTTAACTTGAGGAATAAACCCCTGCTCTAAAAATGATGATATCTTTTCCAAAGTTTTTTTTGGGTTTGCTTTACCATTCTTTTTAAACCATTCTTCCAGATCCTGAAGATCATTAACATTATCTCTTGGATATGTAGATAATAGTTTCATTGCATCAGCGTATTGTCTTATCTTAAAAGTTGCCCCTTTCTCATTATTTACAGTTGTTTTATGTATAAGTAGTTGGAATTGCTGAATCAGATTCTCTTTTGACATATCCTTTTTTACTATAGTAAGTCTTAGCTTTAGATTGAGATTCATCTCATGGTGATTACATTTGATATGAATTTTTGACATTAATCAAATTTAAAAAAAATATAGGCAACAACTTTTAATGTAGTTAATTAAGCAGATTCATTAGTTTTTTTTGTCTTAGTTTTTTTAGTAAGTTTCTTTTTAGTTTTAGGTTTATTTTTTACAATAGTTGCTTCTACTACCGGAGTCTCTGGCTTGTCCTCTACTGCTGCAGTCTCTGGCTTGTCCTCTACTGCTGCAGTCTCTGGCTTATTCTCTACTGCTGCAGTCTCTGGC
>MDTG01146244.1_pt1 | contig 14133 bp, 19 predicted proteins | sample 811421 | NCBI WGS metagenome assembly MDTG01 (sample SAMN05326645, study PRJNA326480) | marine metagenome | isolation source: seawater | place: Pacific Ocean: South East | collected 2011 | reverse complement strand
TGATGGATTAATTATAGAAGCTCATCCTGATCCGGTTAACTCTATAAGCGATCCAGATCAAGCTATTGATTTTAATACTTTAAAAAATATTTTTAATGGTTAGTGTAATTATAAGAAATAGAGATGAGGCTGAGTATATAGGATTTGCTATACAGTCGGTTGTAGATTATATTAAGGATCCTGAGATTATTATTGTTGATAATAACTCTAAAGATGATTCTATGAAAATAGTTTCTCTTTTCGATAGATATAATATTAAAACGTATTCGATAGATGATTATACTCCTGGTAAAGCTTTGAACTTAGGAGTAACTAAATGTTCTAACGATACCATATTAATCCTCTCAGCACATTCACAAATAACTAAACTTAATTTAGATTTAGTAAAAGAGTCTTTAAAAAGTAATGTAGCTGTATTTGGTAATCAAATACCTATTTTTAGAGGTAAAAAGATTACTAAAAGATATATTTGGAGCCATTTTAATAATAAAGAACAAACAAATATGTTTTCAGGAATAGAGAATAGATTATTTCTCCATAATGCTTTTTGTTTCTATACTAAAAAAGTATTAGAAGATTTTCCATTCGATGAAAAATTATCTGGTAAAGAAGATAGATATTGGGCTAAAGAAATAGTAAGTAAAGGTTTAAACTATTTTTATACTCCAAGTATAGAAGTTAATCATTATTTTACAAATAAAGGAGCAACCTGGCAAGGATTAGGATAATGAGCAAAGTAATATTAATAGGAAATGGACCATCTGCTTTAGAGACTGAATTAGGAGAAGTAATAGACTCAGCCGAGTTTGATGCAGTCATAAGAATAAACAGAGGACATAAATTAGATGATGGTACTGATGCTATATCTAAGTATAAAAAGTCTGTAGGATCTAGATGTGATTACTGGATAGCTAGTGACTTAAGAGTAGAGCTTGCTATGCAAAGACATAATCAATATAAAGGTATTTTTATAGTTACTCCTAAATTTAAATTTGATAGTAACTTAGCTAATAAAGTAACTGCTCATTATAATAATATTCATTTTATACCTCCGGCTTATGAAGACGATATTAATACTTTAGTAGATTTTTCTCCTAAGTGGCCGTCTACTGGAGTAGTTGGTATACATTTTATAGTTAATCATTTTGATGAAGTTTATATACATGGGTTTGATACTTACGATCCTAAATATGAATCGGTTCATTTTTTTGAAAATCGTAAGAATGTTTACAACGATCCTACTCGTAAGGATCATGAACCTTCTAAAGAAAGAACATATCTTTCTAAAATGATTGAAGAAGGTAAAATAAAAAGAATGTAGTATGAAGATATCAGTAATCGTTACAAATTATAATTACGGAAAGTATTTAAGAAGGTGTATCAAATCTCTTCTTAATCAAAACTTTGATAGCTATGAGATTATAATAGTAGATGATAACTCTACTGACGATTCTAAAAATATATTATTAGAATATATTACTAATTCTAAAGTAAATGTTATATTTAATCCTACTAATATAGGAGTTGGAGCTAGTAGTGCAGCAGGAGGAAAGCAAGCATTAGGTAAGTATTTAGTTAGAGTAGATGCAGACGATTACGTTCATAAAGATTTTTTAAGATGTTTATTCCTTTGGGCTAGGTATAATAACTCTGAAGCTGTTGCTTGTGATTATTTAGAAGTAGACTTTAAAGGTAATGTATTAAATAAAAAGAATCAAAAAGATTATCCTTTAGCTTGCGGTATTTTATATAGAGCAGATATATTAGAGTATTTAGGCTTCTGGGGTGCTCATTTACGTATTAATGAAGATATAGATATGTTAGAAAGATTTAATGAAGAGTTTAAAATAGAATATCTTAATATTCCTTTGTATAGATACTTTCAACATAGTAATTCTTTAAGTAAAGAAAGAGATGATTAAAAGGATAGATAAATACTTAAATGAACTATTCCCTCTTAATAGAAGCATTTCAGGTAAAGAAAATGAAAAGTCTTTAGAAATATTAAGAGAAATATATCCTTTCGAAATTAAAAATATTCCTAGCAATACTAAGGTTTATGATTGGACTGTACCGCCTGAATGGAACGTTAATGAAGCATGGGTAAAAGATTCAAAAGGAAATATAATAATTAACTTTAAAGATTTAAATTTACATTTAGTTAGTTACTCTATTCCTATAGATAAAAAAGTAACTTACAATGAATTAAAAGAACATCTTTATTACTTAGAAGAAAAGCCTGACTCTATTCCTTATAGAACTTCTTACTACAAAAGAGATTGGGGGTTCTGTATTTCGTTTAATAACTTTTTAAGGTTAGATAAAGATGAAACTTATCACGTTTATATCGATAGTAGTTTAGATAATAACGGAAAAATGGTTTACGGTGAAGCTTTAAAGAAAGGAGAAACAAATGAAGAGATTTTAATTTCTTCTTACATCTGTCATCCCTCTTTAGCTAATGATAATCTTTCAGGAGTAGTTTTAAGTTGTTTTCTTTTTGATCAATTATCTAAAATGGATACTTATTATTCGTACAGATTACTTTTAATTCCGGAAACTATAGGAGCTATCTCTTGGTTATGTAAAAATAGAACTAATAATATTAAATTTGGATTAGTAGCTTCTTGCGTAGCAGGTCCAGGTAAGTTAGGTTTTAAATCTACTTTTAAGAGAGACTCTAGTTTAGATAAAGCTATTATGTTTGCGTTAAAAGAGGAAGATTATATTAGTTATAAATTTGAACCTATAGGAAGTGATGAACGACAGTATTCATCTCCTGCTTTTAAAATACCTACTGCTACTATTACTAAATCAAAATACTATGAATATGATGAGTATCATACGTCTTTAGATAATTTAGATTTTATATCTTCGTCTAATCTTAAATTAACTTTAGATGTATATTTAAAAGCTATTAGTTACTTAGAACTAGATCGTAAGTATAAAAGAAAATTTAATGAATGTGAGTTTATGCTATCAAAATTAGGAAATATATACCCAGAGACTGGAGGAACTATTGCACAGCCTTTGGCTGTTAAAGATCACTTTAATCATGAATATACTTCTAATAGTAGTGGTAAAGTATTGGATAGTATTTCATGGCTGTCATATGGATGCGATGGAGATAAATCTTTATTCGATATTCAAAAAGAATCAGGTTTACCAATAGATGATTTAATTTACTCTCTTAATATTCTTAAAAGTAAAAATCTTATAGCATGAAAGTATTATTATTCTCAGGAAGTCATTCTCGTCATGTATTTGTTCATGAACTTATATTAAAAAATTTTGACGTATGTGGTGTGGTTGTTATGGAAAGGGAGCCAACTATACCTGGTAATAACGTAAAAGGAAACAAAAATTTAATTGATATATGGCCTGAAGGTATACAAAAGCTATATAAAGAACATTTTGATAAGCGTGACAAAGTTGAAAGAGAATACTACCAGGAAAAGAAAACTGATATATACGAAAGGTATTGTGATGTATTAAGAACGACTCCATCAACATTAAACTCAGAACAAACTAAACAGTTTATTGTAGATAAAAAACCTGATGTATGTTTTATATTTGGTACTAATTTAATAGGTGATAATTTAATAGAAGTAATGCCTCGTTTAAGAATTAATCTTCATTTAGGTTTATCACCATGGTATAGAGGTTCAGCGACATTATTCTGGCCTTTCTATAATCTACAACCACAATTCGTTGGTTCGACTTTTCATCAAATTATTAACGAACCGGATGCTGGAGATATTTTACATCAGACAACTCCTGAGCTTTCTAAGGGGAAGACTATGCATGAAGTATGTGCTGATACTGTAGTGCAGTCAGCTAAAGATGCAGTTACTTTATTAAGAATTATTTTAAATAACAAAGATGTAGAACTGCAGAGACAAAAGACTAGTGGAAAGAATTGGCTTATAAAAGACTTTGAGCCTCATCATTTAAGTCTTATTTATAAATTATATAAAGATAAAATAGTAGACGAGTACCTTAATGGAAATTTAGGTAACAGAAAACCAAAACTTATTAAAGCATTTTAAAATGGCAAATTTAGATTCAATCACTCCAGAGTACTTAAAGTCTCAAGAATATATTAATGATATGTTAATTGGTTATAGCGGTAACTATACACAGTTTATAAATGATTTATATGATGCTGAACCTAAAACAAATAATTATAATATTCGACATTTTCAATTAGTTAATAAGCTAGGCGGATGGAGATGGAAAGGAGTATTTACTTATAAAGAAACTTTTATCGATCTTATATTTAATAAAGATTTAAAAGGAATTGATTTTGGAGGTTCACAAAGACCTATTTCAAGTCATTTAGATATAGTAGATATAGAAGAAACTGATTACTACGGTAGACCAGTTAAATATAAATCTCTAGAAGAAGTCGAATACGATATAGATTTTATATTTTCTTCTCATACTTTCGAACATATTCCTAACCTAAAAGAAGTTTTAAAAGACATTTATAATAATTTAGTCCCAGATGGTATCTTAGCTCTTAATCTACCTTCTTATAGCTGTAAAAGATGGTGGGCCGATACAGGTAATTGGATGGGCGGTACTCCTCATGTACATACTTTTAAACTTAAAAAGACTAACGTATCTCAAGACATACCTAAGTTGATTGATATAGATGGACTAATCGAAGAAGTAGGATTTAAGATAGCTTTAGCGGAGTATGCTGGAGATAACAATATTATAATTTTTGCTGAGAAATGAAGATAATAGCAATCATACCTGCTAGAGAAGGTTCTAAGAGATTAAAACATAAAAATGTTTACCCTCTTAAAGGAGTACCTCTAGTAGAATATACTATTAAAGCAGCTTTAGGAAGTAAGTACCTAACTCCTGATAATATATTTATTAATTCAGACTTTGATAAGGTACTTGAAATAGGTAAAAACTATAATTTAAATTGTATAGATAGACCAAAACATTTAGCAGATGATAAAGTCTGGACTCAAAAAGTTATTAACCATACGGATAAACGTTTAGGTAAATTAGATGACGAAGATATTATCGTAGTTTTGCAAGCTAACTCTCCTCAAATGACTTCAGATAAAATTGATGAGTGCATAGAGATGCTCATAAGTAAAAATTTATGGCAAGTAAATACTATAGATAGTTCTATGATTAATAATGGAGCTATTCAGGTACTTAAGAGAAAAGTTAAAAAGCATAAAGGTAAAGTAAACTACAATGGAGTAGTTATAACTGATTGGATAGATATTCATACAATAGAAGACATAAAAGAATTAGAAAGTATAATATGAAAAAAGGTTACATCATAGCTGAGATAGGAGTTAACTATTATGATATAGCTACCAAAGAGAATATTACTCTAATGGATGCTGCTAAACTAATGATAAGAGAAGCTAAAGAAGCAGGAGCAGATGCTGTTAAGTTTCAATCATACAAAGCTAATAAGATAGCTTCTGTTAACTCACCTTCATATTGGGATACAACAAAAGAACCTATAACTAACCAGTTTGATTTATTTAAAAAGTTTGACTTATTTGGAGAGAAAGAATATGAAGAACTTAGTAGGTACTGTAAAGAAGTAGATGTAGACTTCATGTCTACTCCATTTGATTTAGAAGCTGTAGAGTATTTAGATAAGATAGTTGACATACATAAAATATCTTCCTCAGATATTACTAACTATCCTCTATTAAGAAAAGTAGCTAAGACTAATAAAAAGATTTTACTTTCTACTGGAGCATCGAATATGGTTGAAGTAAGAAAAGCTGTAGAGGTTATAAAGAGTGAAGGTAATTCTGATATAGTTTTACTCCATTGTATATTAAATTATCCTACATTAAATGTTAATGCTCATTTAAATATGTTAGACGATTTAAGACTACTAGGATATGAATTAGGATACTCTGACCATACTTTACCTGATGATAGTATGGTAATACTTTCTGCTGCTTACGCTAAAGGTGCTGTATGGATCGAAAAACATTTTACGTTAGATAAAACTCTTCAAGGTAATGATCACTACCATGCTATGGATCCAGATGATCTAAGAAAGTTTAAATCTAATTTAAATATATTAAACGAAGCACTAGGTAACAGTATTAAAAAATGTATACCTACTGAAGAGATATCTCAGAAGAATGCTAGAAGATCAATATATGCTAACAGTAATTTAATAAAAGGGACTATATTAAAAGAATCGGATATTATTTGTAAACGACCTGCAAGTGGTATCTGCGCAAGTAATTTTAAAGACTTAATAGGTAAAGAGATACTCGAAGATATAAACGAAGACACAGCTCTACAATGGGAGATAATAAAATAAAAACACTACAAATAACTATTCACTGTCTGCCTAGAGAGATAGATCAGTTAGAAAGATTATGTAACTCTTTGAGAGAAAGCTACTTCTTTGTTGAAGATCAAATAAATATTATTTTAGATGTTACTTTAAACTTAAACGAATATTTTATAGACTGGAATAAGAGTAAGATATCAAAAGAATTTTTTATAGATAAGTTTAACAATATAGATAAATTTAACGATTGGACTTATAAAAATGTATTTGATATTAGCGAAGATAATAACTGTTTAGGTATTAATGATAAAAGAAGAAACAGCATTAACGATAACTTAGATTCTGATTTCTTAATGTATTTAGATTTAGATGTATATTTTCCTAACTTATCTTTTACTTCTTTAGTACAGCTATTTAGCCAGATAGAAAATAAGTATAGTATAATATCTCTTGAAACTGTTCGTCTGTGGGATAACTCTTGGGATGGTTTAACTAATAAAAACTATATAAAAGAAGATCATGAGTTTTTTAAAACTTTAGATCCTTATAGAGTTAATAAGATAGCATTTGATAGTTTAGTTAGTAACGAAATTAATATTAGAATTATTAACCCTATAAAGTTTGGAGGAGGTTGGTTTAATATCTTTTCTAAAAATCTACTAAGATTTATAAACATACCAGTCTCTTTAGGTTCGTACGGACTTGATGATACTTTTGTTATGATGGCTGCAAATTATATGAAACAAAAAGGATACGATATTAATCAGTTTGTTTTAGAAGGTTTAGTCTGTATAGAAAATAATAGATATACTCTTTATGATTATAATCCTTATAAGAACTTTTTAGAGGATAAATCTTTTTCTAATAAAGGAAGAGAGTTTAAAAAACAAAGTAAAGAAAAGTCTCATATTAATTTTAATAATGAATTAAAAAAATTTATAGATAAGATATGAAAAGTTTTAAATTATCTAATGGGTATGATTTACCTATAGTAGAAGGTTGGAGAGAACGTGTTAAGTCTAATTGGAGAAATGCTTATAGAGAGTTCGAATACTCTCCCATACCTCAAGAAAAGGTTAATAAATTAAAACACGATATTAAATTAGCAGCATACATACTATCTAAACATAAAATATCGCTAGAGGATAAAACTATTATGGATGTAGGATGCTATTTAGGAATACAATGCTTTGGAGGAATAGAGCTTGGTGCTAGTAAAGCTGTAGGAATTGATATACCCGAATACTATATTAATCAGTCTACAAAGAAAGTAAATGCTTCTAAGATACTTGAACAAAGAAGAGACCAGATTAGAGAATACCATCCTCATATTGATAGATCTAAAATAGACTTTTATGATACTTCAGTATTTGAAATGGATTTCGATAATGAGTTTGATATTATATTTAGTTGGGAAACTTTTGAACATATTACTAACCCTAAAGAAGCATTAAAAAGAATATATAAAGCTTTAAAACCAGGCGGTATATCTTTTCATAATTATAATCCTTTCTTTTGTATTTCCGGTGGGCATAGTATGTGTACGTTAGATTTTCCTTTCGCTCATACTTTTTTAACTGATGAAGATTTTAAGAGATATATAGAAGAAGTAACACCTGTTAACCCTCCTGAGAAGTATAAAGAGTTAAGCTATAACTTCTTTACTAAAAACCTTAATAGAATGACTCAGCAAGATTTAAAAAACTATATTAAGGAAGAAAATTTTAAGCTGTTAGATTTTATACCAGTACCTGAATTTGCTATGTTAGATCAATTAGATGAATCTACTCTTACAATAGCTAAAGAATTATATCCTAATCTTTCTATTAATGATATGTTATGTAGTAATATATATTTTATAATACAAAAATAATGGAATTAAATTTAAATCAATTAAAAGAATTTAAAACCTCAGATAGGATATATATTCTAGGCTCAGGTAAGTCTGTACTTGATGTAAGTAAAAAAGAATGGGAAGAAGTTAATAAGCATGATAGTATAGGCTTTAATCACTGGTATGTACATTCTCATGAACCTACCTTCTACGATTTAAGTTACTTAGCTAATGACTATAAGTTTGGAGATAAAGAGAATGATATGTTCTATCAAGCTAGTACTAAACATTCAAAGAGTAAATTTATTCTTAACTTTAACTCACTTCCCGAACAACTGAGCAATTTTAATAATAACGACTATTTTAAAATTCATATTAATCATTTCGATTTATTTGAAAGTAACTTAGATAAAATACAATCATGTAATGTAGATGAAATAGGCAAGCATGCTAAATATTGGACGTTAGACTTCTTTAGTCACTTTAATCATCCTCATGGTGAGTTACTTCCTAATCCTAATTTTATTTATAAAAGCAGAGGACAACTGTTTGCTACTATTCAACTTGCAGTCTTACTAGGGTATAAAGATATAAGATTGATTGGAATAGATTTAAACTCTGAAAGCAAATTTCAAGACTATATAGAAGGCTCACCTAATTGCTCTAGGAGTGTAGGTTATGGAGGAGAAAATTTAGCTCAAAGAGTTAGCGCTATTGAAAACGCTAAAGACGAAAATGGAGTTCATAGTACAGCTCAGCAAACTAAAGATAAAGATTATTTGGGGATCGATAAATTAATTCATATCTTTACTAATAGATGTTTAAGTAGAATAGGAGTATCTTTAACAGTTACTAATTCTGATTCTTTGCTAACATCTTCTAATATTAAATTTCAACCTATCATAGGTGACTTAGAAATGGATAGAATAACTTTTTGTATACCAAGTAAATCTAATTTACGCTACTTAAAGACTTGCATACCTTCTATTAGAAAGAATGCCTATAGAAAAGATCATGAAATAATTATCTTTGTAGACTCAGATGAAGATGGAACAGTAGAGTGGTTAAAACTGAATAAAGAAAAATATAATTTTAATTATTATATTAATCCTTCTCTAGGTGAAGAGCTTTACGGTATAGGAAGAGCTTACGATTACTGTATTGAAAAGTCTACAACTGACATCTTTATGATATTTCATGCTGATATGATGCTTGGTAAAGACGCTGACTTTAAAGCTTATCAGAGATTAAAACAAAAAACAGTAGTGTGTTCTACTAGAATAGAACCTCCATTGCATCCTAATGCTGGTGAAAAGATACTTATAGATTACGGACTATGGCCAGAAGAGTTTAAAGAAGCAGAGTTTAATAAGTTTGTAGAGCAAGAAAAAGATTCTATAAAAGTAACTGAAGGTATATTTGCTCCTTGGATGATGTATAAAAAAGAGTTTAATGAGATAGGAGGACATGATCCTATAATGCATTCTTGTAGAGAAGATTCCGATATCTTTAATAGAATGTTACTTGCTGGATTTAAATTTATACAGCCTTGGAATAGTTTAGTATACCATTTAACCGGTAGAGGCGCAGGAAGCTTTGATGGGGATGAAGAAAGACATAATAAATGGAAAGAGGATATGAATAAATCTACAAAAGAGTTTATTCGTAAATGGGGTTCAAATGTAAAACATACTGCTTTAATGAAACCTATTGTTGCTCCCAAATACGATATTGGCTTTATTATCAGTAACTCTAAAGATGTTCAGCTTATAGAAGCTTTAGAGCCTTGGTGTAGTACTATGTATGTTGATAATAGCAGAGAGAATTTTATAAGTTTAGAGCAAAAGAATACTTCAGTTAATTTATCTAAGAAAGTATTACCGTTCGATAATGAAAAGAACAATGAAGTGTTAGTTAACATAAATGGTAACTTACTTAACAATCAAGACTTTCAGATTATTCAACAGTTAGGTGATATAATTAAAGATAGTGGGAGTATAGGTAAATTTAAATTAGGTAATATAGAAGTAGATATAATTAAAATGAATGAATATCAATATGATTTAATTTGTATTTCTTAATATAAATTCGTATATTAATAAAAAGAACATATGGAAAAAGCAGCAGTAGTAGGAGGAGCAGGTTTTATAGGCTCCAATATAGTTGATAAATTAATTGAACAAGGAGTAAAGACCGTAGTTATAGATAATTTATCAACAGGCAAAGAACAAAACATAAATAGTAAAGCTAGTTTTTTTAAATTAGATATCTTTAAAGATAGTGAAGAAGCTTTAGTAGAAGCTCTAAAAGATGTTGAAGTAGTATTTCATACTGCAGCACTTGCAAGAGTTCAACCTTCTATTATAGATCCAGTTGAATTTGATAAAGTAAATACTAACGGCACAGTTAATCTTTTAAAAGCATCCGTAGAAGCAGGAGTTAAAAGAGTAGTATATAGTGCGAGTAGTTCATGTTATGGAGATGCTGAAACTTTTCCTACTCCGGAATCTCATAGCATTAACCCTCTATCTCCTTATGGTTTACAGAAGTATATTGGAGAACTATATTGTAAAATGTTTAGCCAAGTATATAATATTGACACAGCTTGTTTAAGATACTTTAATGTTTATGGAGAAAGAATGAACTTAGAAGGTGCTTATAAATTAGTAATAGCAGTCTTTGCTCAGCAACATATGGATGGAGTACCGCTAACTATTACTAATACTGGAGAGCAAAGAAGAGACTTTACATATGTAGGTGATGTAGTAGATGCTAATTTACTTGCTGCTGAAGCACCATTCGACCTTCAAGGTGACAGCTTTAATATAGGTAACGGTAATAACTACTCAGTAAATGAGATAGCAGATATGTTTGGTGGTGAGGTAGATTACTTTAAAGAAGTATTAGAACCTTTTGAAACTTTAGCCGATAATTCAAAAGCTAGAAAAGTACTTGGGTGGAATCCTAAAGGAAATTTAGAATCGTGGTTAACTAATTATATTAAAACTCTTTAAGATGAAAAAAAAATATTTAGTTGAATTTACTCATTTAGATGGAAAAGTTGAAAGTATAGAACTAGTTACTGAAGATATAGAATGGTCTATAGAACAATGGTGCAGAAACAGAGCTATTGCTAAACATCAAATTATCGAAGAAGGTCAGTCTAATAATAAACGAATGCTCTTTGGATAGCTATTTATTAATAGAAAAGAATCTTTTTCTTATATTATAATTATGGAAAATTTAAAATCACTTATTAAAGAAGTTATCTCAGAAGCAACAAAGGTAAACTTTGCTGGTCATAAATTTGTTCTTAAAATAGACGTTAATGAAGATCCAAATAAAAAAGGAGTTAAAGTTCAATTTATACCTACCTCATTTGGTAAACTTACATCTACAGAACAAAATGATATAGCTATCGAATTGCAAAAAAGATTAGAGCAAGGTTTAGCTAGCTATGAACTTAACGTTGAACGAGACAGAAATTTAAAAGATAAAACTGTAATAGGCTTTTTTATATACATTGAATACTTCGATAAACTTATTAGAAAAGCTTTAGCAGGACAAAATCCTAACTAAACCTTTTTTTATATGAAGAGTTATAAAGTTTACAGCCTTAACGATCCTAACCAAGAAGCTATAACTTCATGGTGTGCAATTTCTAAACCAGCAGCTGAGCAGATGTTTGCTGAAATGAAAAAACTTCCGTTACCTGAATTTAAAAAAATATACGGAGTTTGCAAATTACAAAGTGAACTTTATTCAAAATAGTATGCAAGATAAAAAAGAATATATTAGAGAAGTTCTAAAAGATATTCATAAAGCATCTTATCGAATAAAACCTATCTCAATTAATCTTCCTAAAAACGCAAAGATGGATAGAAGATCGTTTAGAAAAATTATAATAGCATTAAGAGAAATAGATGAAAGAAGAGATTTTATGGAGCAAGAAATTGGATTAGATATGACCACATATGAAGATAAATTCTTTAATATTATAGAAGATCTTTTAAAAGTAGTATTTAATAAACATCAGCTAGCTTTAATACAAATGTATTTATATCAACTTTTTCCTGATAAAGAATGGGACGGTAAAATTACTGTACAGATAGGAAAAGAAGAAAAAGAAGTAAACTTTAAGACTGTTGAAGAAGTTTGGAATGTAATAAAAAAATTAGAGAATTAGTTGGTTTTCTGATTATTTATTCGTATCTTAAGGTCTATTAAATTATAAACGGTTATATATATGATAAATGTACAAATGCTTAAATGTCCCGCTTGCGGCGAATTCACTTTACATCCAAAAAGAAAAGAACTAGGATACCATGTCTGTGTTAACTGCTCTTCTGCTAAACCAGTAGTAGCTATAACTACTGTAGAAGGTTCTGGTGATCATACTTGGAACGATATTATTATTATGGATCAAGATAAAGCTGCTTCTATAGCTAGAAAGGAAGCTGAAGTTATGGGACATAAAGTTGATATCGAAATGTTAGACTTTGATCAAGATGATATGGCTTTATCTCAATCAGTTAAAGAAAGAGTTCAGCAAGTATTAGATGATCAAGAAGATGATGAAGAAGATTTAGTTGATCCTAATAAGAAAAATTCTGCTATACAAGGTATTGATTACTAATGGGAAGAGCTGCAAAAATACTTTCAAAGGATGATTGTTTGAGAGCTATGAAGATGACTCGCTCTAATAGAGCTGCTGCTAGATATCTTCACGTCTCTTACAATCACTATAAGAAGTATGCAAAGATATATAAGACTGAAGACGGTATATCTTTATTAGAAGCTCATAAGAATCAAGCCGGAAAAGGTATACCTAAATTTTTATCATCAGGAGGAAAAGAACCTCCCTTGATTGATTTAATTGAAGGAAGGATACCTGTTGAACATTTCGATCCCAAAAAGATTAAACAGAGAATTATCTTCGAAGCTTTAATAGAAGAGAAATGTAATAAGTGTGACTTTCAAGAAAGAAGGGTTACTGATACTAAAGTACCTTTAATTCTACATCATAAAGATGGAAACTTAAAAAACTTTCAATTAGATAACTTAGAGTTTCTCTGCTACAATTGCGGCTTTCTATATGGAGTATCACCTATAACTGAGAAACAAATAGAGAAAATGGAAGACTATGTGGAGAAACATGGAGAAGAGTTTGATTGGGAGATGGATAAACACCATATTGAACACTTAAAAGAATTAGGTTTGTACGATGAAGACAAGCCTGGAGAAGAGTTTATATCTAAACTTTAAACTATTTATCTATATGAAAAAGAAGAAAACTAATAAGCTTTCAACTTTTAAAAAGAAAAAACCTCTCGAAAGAAAAGTAGCTGATGACCTCGTAAAGCTACATGAACGTAATGAAAAATTACGTGATAAAAAGATAAATCCATCTGTTCTAGATTTATTCTAACTTAAAACTAAAAACATGAAAAATTTATTTAAAATTACTTTCGCTGTATGTACTATGTTCGTTTTGGTAGCATTTACTAAATATCAAAAGAGGATATTCGCTACCCCTGTTAGTAGTATACAACAATTGGAAATAGAACCTATAAATACTATTCCGGAAAGTAGCACTGTAATTTCAGATACTGATACTAGAATCTTTTTAACTAAAATAGGTTTTAAAGAATCAGGTAATAGGTACGATATAGTTAATAGATATGGCTATATGGGTAAGTATCAATTTGGAAAGAAGACTTTAGAAGGATTAGGTTATAAGATTTCAAAAGAAGAATTTTTAAACAATCCTACTTTACAGGAAGAAGCAATGCTTGCTCTTTTAAAACATAATAAAAAACATTTAAAAAGATTCATAGAAAAATATGATGGTGAAGTAATTCATAATGTATACATAACTGAATCTGGCATCCTTGCCGCAGCTCATTTAGCCGGACCAGGAAACGTTAAGAAGTTTTTTAGAAAAGGAAAAGATTTTAAAGACGGATTAGGAACTACTATGACATCTTATATGTTTCTT
>MDTG01021532.1_pt1 | contig 14134 bp, 9 predicted proteins | sample 811421 | NCBI WGS metagenome assembly MDTG01 (sample SAMN05326645, study PRJNA326480) | marine metagenome | isolation source: seawater | place: Pacific Ocean: South East | collected 2011 | reverse complement strand
TCTCAAATCTTTTGCTAGAGAATAAACAAAACGCTTTGGTAGTGGGACATAGTAATACAACTGGAGTTTTAACAGGTCTGCTCGTTAATCAAGAAATTGGCGATATTGATTTGGATGTATACGACCATATTTATCAAGTTTTAATTGTTGGCAAATCTCATAGGCACAATTTATTTAAGTCGTCTTTTGAGTGTCTCGAATAAAAAAATAAAATTTAATTTGACCATTATGACAAGAAAATTAATTGTTTTACAGTTTAGCTTACTTTTTTTATATAATTTTTCATTGGCTCAAGAAATTGTTCCAATTATTAATTACTCTGTCAATAACAGCGGACAAGCACTTCTTTCAATTGAAGCTGAGGAAGGAAAATATTATGTCCTTAGTTCTCAACATAGCCCTACCTTTGAGTGGGCTACTGCGGTTAATATGGGGGTAGACGGAACGATGATAATTTCAGACCCTGGCGGGGCATATCCTATTGAAAATTATACAATTACAGAATATGATATTTCTAGTCCTGGTGATTTAGACGGAGATCAAATTGATGATGTGACAGAGTATAACAATATGCCTACCGATGCACCAATAAATTTTGCGCAAGCTATTGATTTTGAAGATGGTGCAACTTCCATTCCTGATGCCGAAACCTTTATGGGGCTAGCAACGGTTAATGATGTGGGTTGGGCGCCTTTTCTGGATGGACAGCTGTATGTGAAATTTGGAATTTTAGATAGAGACTCGCCTGAACCAAAGGTATATTTCATCAATAGTAACACCTATACTATTCATGGGGCATTTTTTGCTGGTATTGGTGCTACAGTAACTGGAGATGACGGTTCAGGGGAGATTGTATTTAATCCAAACACTATACTTCCAGGTGGTGTAATTGGCAGTTACTCTTTTAATTTCTCATTTGGAAATACCTATGATTTTGAGGCTTCACAAAGGACATACGAATTGCTAGTTGCTAATATGCCATTCCTTCAAAATAATTTGAATCACTTTGTAAGCGAAGGCAATGAAAACCAATATTTGACTCAATATGCTGATGATTTTGAAGGTACACGAATTAATGTTGTTTTAGAATCAGATGTCTTTGGAGATATTGATTACATCCCATTTCATGAGGCTGAAGGCTATGGATACTTTAAACACATGAGTCTAGATGAAACTCCAGGTTCAAGAGATATCGTGCTTTATGATGCCCTTCCTAACTCCCTACCAAGAGTAGGTGGTATTATTACCTCTGTTATCCAAACTCCCCTTTCTCACGTTAACTTAAGGGCTATACAAGATAACGTTCCTAACGCCTACATTAATGATCCGCTATCTATTGACTCTATTGCAGGCTTATTGAATAACTATGTGTACTATAAAGTGGAAAATGAAACCTTCCAATTTAGAGAAGCAACCTTGGATGAGGTAAACGCTTGGTATGAAGCTATTCGACCTACAGAACCCCAAATTCCAGTCAGAGACCTCAGCATTACTGAAATTTTACCCTTAGATGACATAGAATTTGAAATGTCAACTGCCTTTGGGGCGAAATGCTCGAACGTAGCTACCATGCGATCCTTTGGATTGCCTGAAGGTACTATTCCAGATGGATTTGGCATTCCGTTTTACTTCTATGACGAGTTTATGCAATTCAATAACTTCTATTTAGAAGCGCAGGTAATGATAGATAATCCAGCTTTTCAAAACGATATTAATTTCCGAATAGATCGTCTTAAAATGTTTAGAGATGATATCAAAGATGCTCCCATGCCTCAGTGGATGATGGATCAACTTCAAGCCATGCACGATGACTTCCCTGTAGGGACAAAGGTAAGGTGTAGGTCGAGTACTAACAATGAAGACTTGCCCGGCTTTAGTGGTGCTGGTTTATACACTTCAAAAACTCAACACCTAGACGAAGGACATATTTCTAAATCTATAAAACAAGTTTATGCCAGTATGTGGAACTTCAGAGCTTTTGAAGAAAGGGATTTCTATCGAGTTGATCACTTTATGGCAGCAATGGGAGTGCTGTGTCATCCCAATTTTGAAGAAGAAAAATCTAATGGTGTTGGTATAAGTATAGATCCTATTTACGAAACAGAAAATACTTTCTACATAAATACACAGGTAGGAGAGTCATTGATTACAAACCCTGACCCAAACTCTGTTCCTGAAGAAATCTTAATTTATGAAGATCCTGAGGATGCGGGGGGCTACTTGGTGCTTCAATTATCTAATCTAGTTGAGCAAGGTGAACTCGTAATGGATCAAAGTTATTTAGATCAAATGAGGGAATACCTTTCAATTATTCACGATGAATTTGCCATCTTGTATGATGTAGAAGGGGTGGAAGGTTTTGGTATGGATATAGAATATAAGGTTACGGCCCAAGATCAAATTACAATTAAACAAGCAAGACCATGGGTTTCATTTTGGGCAGATATAAAAGCCGATAATGATTTGGAATTTACAGAATTTATAACTCCAGTATCATCTCCGGACTTAGGAACTAACGAAGCTGTAAAAGCTGTTATTTCTAATACTGGACTCAACCCTATGAGTGATTTCACCCTTACTCTATTTGTAGATGATCAGGAGATTGAAACCTTAACTATTAATGAAACCATAGAGCCATTTTCAGATGCAGAATTTCAATTCGAAACGTTACAAGATTTTTCAGAAATTGGAGATTATCATTTAACAGGAATAGTAAGCGATATAAATGATGAATATGGAAATAACGACACCTTAGACTATATTCTAACTAAGATTAATCAATTAGATGCTGAGGTGTCTCTAGGGGCGCTTAATGAGAAATGTAACACTGAAATTGAGGCTACACTGACTATATTTAATAATGGAGGTAATACTATAAATAGTGTTCAATTTGAAATCATTATTAATGGTGAAAGTGTAGGGTATTTCAATGAGCAAGTTGATGTTTCATCACTAAATCAAGTGGATATATCCGTATTAGTTGAAGGTGAGATTCAAACTTTTGAAAACGAGGTAAGCGTAACAATTTTAAGCGTAAATGGTCAGATTGATGAGGATTCATCCAATAACTATGCTTCAGCAATTATAGATCTTCAATCAACCTATGATTTTGTTACATTGATTATAAATAGTGATCAATATCCAAACGAAACATCATGGTCAATTTTTGACTTTGATGATAATATAATTGCAAGTGGTGACCTTAATGATAATGATAATTATGATATTGTTACTGAGCAAATTTGCTTGGACTACGCTTCGTGTTATTCACTTTTTGTTTATGATTCGTATGGAGATGGGATTTTCTCCCCAGGTAATTTCTCTGTGCTCAATTCTTCAGGCGAAACAATTGTATATAACGATGGCGACTTCGGAAGTCAAGCTATAGAAATACTCTGTCCTGACGGATCTGCTTGTGCAATAAATGCAGATGTAGTCGTTACTCATTCTACAAATGATGATGGTATAATTTCAATTTTTACACCTTCTTCAATTCAATATAATTATAGTATTGATGGTGGTATGAATTTTACAACGGATAATATATTTACAGATTTAACTACTGGGGAGTATTTTGTGGTTGTTCAAGATGAAGATGGAATATGTTCTTATGAAGAAACGGTGTATGTAAATGAATGTACTTTGACATCTATTGATGTTTCTGCAACCAATGTTTCTTCAGCAGTAGTAGCAAATGGATCAATTATAATTACTCCAACCTCTGGATTAAGTCCGTATTTATACAGTGTTGATGGCGGTCAGAATTTCGAAGAAGATAACGAGTTTTACAATTTGGCTGTGGGTAATTATAATGTAGTCATTCAAGATGCCTCTGGTGTTTGCGAATATGAATTAATTGTTCCTGTTGAGATTGATGAAAGTACTGGTTTAGCCGAAAATAGTATTAATTCAAACGACATACTTATCTATCCTAACCCTACCAAAGATCAGCTTTATATTGAGCTCAAGTCATATTCAGACTTGTCAGAAGAGATTAATGTCGAAGTATATGACAACTCTGGTAGACTTATTAGTGTTGGTTCATTGTTGGGTTCTAACAATGCTATGACTATGGTTTCGTTAAGTGGCTTAGAGTCGGGGATATATTATGTGAAGTGTTATAACAAAACATTTAATAACTATTTCAAGGTCATTAAAATTTAAAATAAAAGGACCTTGTAAGAACAACAAACCAACTATTTAATAATTTTAAATTCTTTGGAGTCGTTATTGGAATTAATTTTCAGAATATAAATACCACTTTTTAGCTTTGCTAAATTTATTTTAATAGTATTTGCATTAGAGACTACTATTTTACCACCGTTTACATACTGCCCGTTTAAATTATAAACTTCAAAGTTTGAATATTTGACTAGACTAGTATTTGAACTAATATTTATCCAAGATTTAAATGGATTTGGAAATACTTCAAAATTTATATCATCTATTGAAGAACTGTTACTTGTATTTTCGTAACAATCCTCTGGAACTAAATGAGAATCTTTTATCAAACCGTTAATTTTAGATTCTACAAATGATTCTTCAGAAGTATAATTATAAAAGGCACTATTGATAACATTAAAATCAGCTCCCATAAAATCTTGAAATAGAGTAGAAAATGTTTCCCTATAATCAAACTGTAAACTTTCAATTTGATAGTTATTGTCACTATTTGCTTCAGTCAAATCGGGGTTGATACCCGAAACACCCGCTTGAATAGGCTTACCAAAAACAAACATAGGTGACACTTGTCCATGATCGGTTCCCATATTGCCATTTTCAGCTGCTTTTCTCCCAAATTCAGAATAGGTTACTCCAACCACATCGTCTGCAATACCTTGATTATCTAAATCATTAAAAAATGCTTCTACAGCTGTTGAAAGTTCTGTTAAAAGTTCGTGATGCTCCCCAATTGGACTGTCTAAATCTTGTACTTGATTATTATGAGTATCAAAACCTGAAATTTTTACTAGAAAAATTTTAGAATTCAATCCTCCGCTAATTAATTTAGCTACAGTTTTTAATTGATCAGCTAAATTGGTATCAGGATAACTAATGTTATTTGCTCCATTATTAAAGGCATTAGAAATAGATTGTGAGTATTGATTAGACAGATTGTCAACACCAACTATATATTCTAATTCGGTGCCATAATGCGAGTTAGGGAAGAATTGAGGCGGCTGACCAGAAAGACCTGATAAGACGGAATAAAATCCTGACGGATCTTGTCCAGTGATATTTATTGCCATCCCATGATTATGGTTTCCAATAAAATCTAAAGCGATACTTTTTGAGCCTATCTGAACAGCAAGAGGATATGACTCATTAAGTTCGTCGGCATAGTTGAGTTCCATAAATCTTCCAACCCATCCAGATTCAGTACCATTCAACCAACTGTTTCCATCATTTCCAGTTGACATAATATCTTTGGATGTAAAATGACTTCTATTATGAGAAGGGTATCCAACAGATTGTATTAGTTTTAGCCAACCTTTATCATACATTGATTTAAAACTGCTTAGTGCAGGGTTCAAGCCAACTTGTTGGTTTTCTGCTAAGGTACTATCTAAAGTGATGTAACTATTCAAACCAGAGTTAGCTACCTTTATATTGGGCCTCAACGCACTGTATGTGTCGTATTGATTTATTGGAATTATGGTATTTAGCCCATCGTTACCCCCTTTTAAATTTATTAGAACCAACTTTCTGTGAGAAAAATCACAATCATCCAATGACAACTGCTTCAGCATAGCTTTCATTTCGAAAGGTAATAATCCAATAGCGGATGCCGTTGCTGATAGTTTTATAAAACTTCTTCTTTTCATTGATTTCTTTTAAAGCTACATTAACTGAAACTCAGCAGAGTTAACCATTGATGTTATCAGTGAATTAAGCCGTGTTCTAACAATAACATCATCTCCGTCATTGATATACATATTCCAAGCACCAGTCCAATAATAATCTTCATAATCTTCCAAGACTATATCTGCAAAATATTGAACCCTATCTTGATTAATAAATTCTGGAAAAAGATAGTTGGCTAATTCAGTTACTAAATCATTAATATTACTAGGGTTTTGTATGTTTTCAGTAACAAATGCGACGATATCTATTTGAGTAAAAATATTGGCATTTGGAAATATTTTATTTTTTCCAGTGACTAAACTTTCAATTAATTTATATCGAGCTATTATTGTACTCGAGGTGAACCAATGTCTATCAAAATCGGGTTCTTGATAATGAGCTGGAAAGCCTGCTACCGTTTCAGGATTAAAGAAGTTCATTCCTGAAGATGCAAAATAAGAGTTGTGTAAAAATTTTCTGAAAAACTTGCCATAATATTCTTCAGCATTTGTATTGGGATTAGGTATGGGTATTTGAAAAAATGTGATGACTTCGTTTACCAATTGCAATGGACTTTTCACTATAGCTCCGACAATTTCATCGTTATCTAGGTCATCGGCTTGATCAAAAAAGTGCTTACTTGACAACAAGGTATTAACAGTAGGTAAAATATCGTAGTTATCGCTAATAAGTTGCTGTGATAAGGGTTCTATAATTTCTGACTCTACTTCATCGTCCCATTCGCTTTTGACAAAAAATCGATACAACTTTCTACAATACGCTCTTGCTGTTTCCTCTTTATCAAAAATCATATCCACAAAATCATGGAGTTCTTGGTTCATTCCCTCTTCGGTTTCTTGACCAATTATTTCGTTGTTGTTGAAGGCATCACTAAAAACCTTATTTAGGGAATCGTGTTTACTTATATCATTATATCCTTTGGGTAAATTAGTGTCTTCTTCAATTATTGATCTGTCATTTAGTTTTCTGAATCCGGTGAGAACCCTTGCAGCCTGCTGTACATCCAATTCATTATAATTGGTATAGTTATCAATTCCAATTTGAGGACCTTTTAAAATGGTAAATAGTTCTAAAAATTCACGCGCATAATTTTCATTTGGGTTATTGGCATGATTGTCTGTATTATTCAGATACTCAAGCATTGCATTATCTAGAGTTATTTTTTTTGCAAGAGCTTTAAAGTTGCCTAATGCGTAAAAGTCTAATAATTTTAGGTAATCAAAAAAATATGTTGATGCTCCCGCATTACTGTTATTAGCAACAGTAAATGATGTGAATAGGAAATATGAAAGCTTATATTTTATTGTGAATTGATTGACAGCATTATACCACCACCATGCGCATACATAGGCTCGCTTTTTATCTTGAGTAGAAAAACTATTTGGCAGTTCACTTGAACTAGTCCAGAATCCATCGTTTTGGTAATCAAAAGGTTCTGAAATTAGATAATCTTCATTAGATGTTAAAAAGGACAGTGCGTCAGTTGCTGTCATTAATGAAATGGCATCAATATTTGATTTAGAATAGTTAAAAGTAGCCCTTCTTAATAAATGCTTTGCTTTGCGCAATCCCAAAACTTGTGTGTAAGGCGTAAGTAAATCGCTCATACTACGCAAGTTACTGATTTTTGAGCAAAAAATCGTAACATTAAATAAGTGTTCCCTTTTGGTGGACCTAAGTGTTCTTATTTCGAACTTTTCTAGAGAATTAAACTACGCCTTTTTTAGAGCCATAATATAAAAATGCAAGAGAAATAAGACCTAATAAAATGACTGGAAGAGGTGCGGTCAAATTAGAGCCTTGTAATACCGCAACCAAGTCTGTAGAAGACACAAATCCAAAGAATACAAAATATAAGAAAGATTGTCTTCTTAAAACTGATTCATCTGTAAAAGACATTGATCCAATAATATGAAATATTACTCCTGTAAATACAAGACTAATAACTAAAGTAAAATTCTCAAACATCTGCATAGCATCATCAGAGGGAGTGCTGCCAAAAGTATCAGTTGCTAACATTAGTCTAAATTCTGGAGAAAACAAACTAATAATAAGAGGCATAATTTGAAATATACTAATAGCAATAACTATTTTAAAAATTGTTTTTATTTTCATAATTTTTTTATTTAAATATACAAAAAAAACTAAATTGAATGAGTTTATTTTTAGTGGGCCTTACGGTCCTAAGTTCGAACTTTTTTTATCTACGCAAGTAATAAATATGCTTCTTTAATTGAATGATAAGATACGCCATAACACTCAATTGCTATAGATTTCAACAGTTGATTTTCTGGCAAATGGAAACCAACGAATTTTAAGCCCTAACCTTTCAGATTATCACAAGCTTTTTCTTTACTTCAAGCATAAGAGAGCCCATAAAAATGCTAATTACATGTCAAAATGAAAGTCAAAAAATGTGATGTGATTTTATAAATAATAAATTTATATTTGAGTAAAAGTAAATAACTTGACTAGAATTAAAGACAAATATATTTTTGAATATCAGTTTTGGCGTTTAGCAGACCACTTTTGGGGAAACAAAACACCTTCAAATAGATTTGAAAATAAAAGAAAAGATATATCGTCAACTCTCCATTCAGAATTTAAAAATACAAAGGCAAAAGGCTCTCTAAGAAAAGTGGACAGAGTAAAGAATATTTCTGATTATGATCTTAAAAAAAAATACATCAATAAAGGTATCCCCGTTGTTTTAGAAGGCAAAGCTAAAGGTTGGGTGTGTGTTAAAAAATGGACAATGGGCTGGTTGTATAAAAACTATTGCGATGATAAAGTATCGCTATTTGATGCCACTAACACAGAAGACATAAACTTTGACGTTGAAGAAACAACTTTAAAAGACGTTTTAGATGCAATGAAATTTAATGACTCGTCCAAATACATTAGATTTAACAGGATATTATACGAACACCCCGAGCTAATAAATGATTTTGATTGGAAATGGCTGTATAGAATGAGAAATAAAATTAGTTCTGGAAAAACCTTTCAAGTGTTTATAGGAGGTAAAGGGAGTAGAACCACTCTCCACTCAGCAAGTGAGCATAATTTATTTACTCAAGTTTATGGTAAAAAACATTGGTATTTGTATCCCCCTGAAAATGATGTTATTTTAAACCCTCCAATCAATCGATCTCCATATTTTTATAGCAAATATGATCCAGATAATCCTGATTTTGATACTTATCCCAACGCCAAGTTTTTACAAACCTGGGAATGCGAATTAAGGGCTGGTGATGTCTTGTTTAATCCTCCATCATGGTGGCATCAGGTTACAAATCTCGACAATTCAATTGGTGTCGGCTTCAGATGGTTTAGCCCATTAGATAGCTTCAAAAGCAGTTTTACACAAACCTTACTTACCATAATGTCAAGCAATCCTCCAATATGGACAGCCGCAAAAAATCGAACAAATTTTGCGCAGATTTTTAAATATATGAAGGAGCAGAAATAACTATATTATGAATATATTACTAACTGGAGCAACAGGTTTTTTAGGTTTTAGAACATTAGAAAGATTAGTTCAACTATCAGAGGTTAAGTCCATTATTGCTAGCGGTAGAGTTTTAAGAGATTCACGAAAAATTATTCACCCTAAAGTGAATTACATACTTGGAGACTTGGCAGACGAAGGTTTTGTAAACAGCATAATAAAAAACATCGAAGTTGTTATCAATACGGCTTCATTATCCTCTCCGTGGGGCTCAGATGAGTTATTCTATGCTTCTAATGTGTTGAGCCAAAAAAATATAATAAATGCCTCCAAAACAAAGGGTGTCAGCAAGATCATTTACATCTCTTCACCTAGCATATATTACAATGGTGAAGATAGACTGTTAATAAAAGAATCTGAACCTTTGCCCAAAAAATTCGTGAATAATTATTCCAAAACTAAACGTAAGGCAGAGAATCTATTACAACAATCGGACTTAAACTATATCATCATTCGACCTAGAGCAATTATTGGTAGAGGTGATACTGTAATTATGCCAAGATTAATAAAAGCTCACTCTGAAGGAAGGTTAAAAATCATAGGAAGTGGAGAAAACGTGGTAGACCTAACGTCCGTAGAGAATGTGGTAGAATCTATCGTTTTATCAATAAACGCACCAAAAAAAGCTTTAAATGAAACGTATAACATTACGGATGGAAAACCACTTAAATTGTGGGAAGCTATCAATGTTGTTTTTAAAGGAATTGGAAGAAAGCAAATTGATGAAAAAGTTAAGTTTAATTTTGCTTATTTTGTTGCTGGTATTTTAGAAGTTGTTTCTATATTATTTACCAAAAAAGAACCTTCTTTAACAAAATACAGCGTCGGTGTATTATCCAAAACCTTCACTTTAGATATCTCGAAGGCAAAAAAATTATTAAACTATACCCCCGTTGTCACAACAGAGCAATCAATAGAAGAATTTATAAACTGGTATAAAAGTAGTTATGAAGGTTAAGTTAAGTTTAGGCTATGCTGGCTATTGTTACTCAAAGGCTAGTCATGTAGTAAAAGGGGATAAAAATGAACGTATTAAATTTCACGCCTTATATGGTCTTTTGCAACACCCCAAGCACGGTTGGATATTGTTTGACACAGGCTATACAACAAGATTTTATGAGGCAACCAAAACATATCCAAATAAAATATATGCCGATGCCACACAAGTGATCATTAATGAAGAAAATGAAATTAAATCGCAGTTGCGCTCAATAGGAATACAAACTTCTGATATAAAACATGTTATTATTTCCCATTTTCATGCAGATCACATAGGAGGTCTGAAAGACTTTAATGATGCTGTTTTTTATTGCACAAAGTCAGCCTATGAACAGGTACAAAACATGAGTGGTTTTTTTGCCTTTTCAAAAGGGATATTGAAAGACTTGATGCCGATTAATTTTGAAGAACGAATGTCAAGTATCGAAAACTTCGCCGTAGAAATGGAAGATGACGTATTTGGCATAAAATACGACCTGTTTAATGACGGTTCAATTATAATCTACCGATTACCTGGTCATGCTGCAGGGCAAGTAGGCATAGAGGTAGAAACACATAAGAAGAAATACTTTTTAGTCGCTGACTCCTGTTGGGACAAACGTGCTTATCAAGAGAATAAATTACCCAATTCCCTTGTTCGTTTATTTTTTGACTCGTGGAAAGATTATATCGATAGCCTAGAAAAAGTAAGTCAATACCATCAGAAGTATCCAGAAGTATTGATAATTCCAACGCACTGCAGTAAAACGACTCATAACTTGGTATTAGATAAAATAAATTTGGATGTTCTTTAAACTCAAAATATTACTGTTTTTAATAGGTATAAAATTAGAACGATTCATTGGTCTTCACTCTGCTTTGTGGTATAAAAAGCTAAAAATATTCATTTACCTTAAAAGAATTAATCACTCCAAATTTTACGCTTCTTTTGATGTGATTAGTAGTAAATTCTTAGACCTCCCAATTATGAATAAGTCTTTATTCATGAAGAATTTTGATTCAATTAATACCTGTGGGATAAGCTATAAACAAGCCTTTGAACTTGCTGAAAAAGCAGAACAGCTTAGGGACTTCTCCCCTATGATTGGAGAAGTTGCTGTAGGACTTTCTACAGGCACAAGTGGCAATAGAGGTATGTTTTTAGTGAGTGATACTGAACGTGCCAAATGGGTAGCGTATATGATTGATAGAGTTGTGGGCTTTAGTTTAAAAAAGAAAACCATTGCCTTTTTTTTAAGGGCTAACAACCAATTATATGAGTCGTCCAAATCTAAAAGACTAAGCTTTAACTTTTTTGATATCTATATAAATATTGACTCCCATATTGATAGACTGAATGCCTTATCACCTGATATTTTAATTGCTCAGCCATCGGTTTTAATGATCCTTGCAAAAAAGAAAAAAGCAAAAGAGTTAAGAATACAACCCACAAAAATAGTATCAGTAGCTGAAGTATTGACCCAAGAAGACCGAAAATTTATTGAATCTATTTTTGAGATTAAACTGTCAGAGGTTTATCAATGTACTGAAGGGTTCTTGGCAAGTAGCTGTTCGTATGGAACTATGCATTTCAATGAAGATTTTTTAATCGTAGAGAAAAGATATTTAGATGAAGAAAAAACAAAATTCCATCCAATAATTACCGATTTAATACGAAAAACACAACCAGTCGTTAGGTATGAGTTAAACGATATTATCACGGAAAAATCGGATTGTAAATGTGGTAGTAAATTTTTAGGCATTGAAAATGTAGAGGGAAGGTCAGACGATATTATTATCTTAGCTGATATTAACCAAAATAAGGTCAGAATTTTCCCCGATATTATTAGACGGGCAATTGTACTTTCGTGTCAAAGTATAGAGGATTATACTTTAATTCAAAAAAACAATAAATCACTGAATCTTTACATAAAAAGTGAGTTAGAGCAATCGTATTTGGTAGCTGTATCGGCTTTAGAAAAAGTGTTTATCAATTATAACATCGTTGATTTTGAAATTAATAAACTAGAAAATTATAGATTCAAAATTGGAAATAAAAAAAGAAGAGTTATCAATGAGTCTTAATAAAAAAATAAAGATAGTGTCTACTGGATGTTATTTACCAAAAGCAATAAGCTCAGCTCAACTTGAACGCCAACACAAACTACCAGGGGGTTGGTCAGAAAAATATTCTGGAGTAAAAAATAGACATCACGTCACTTTTGAATCTAATGCCTATATGGGTGCTAGAGCCATAGAATCAGCTCTAGAAAATGCTAATTTACAACTTTCAGAAATAGACTTAATTGTTTCTGCAGGTGCAACTTTTGACTATCCCCTTCCTAACCAATCTAGTGTAACAAAAAGCGAATTAAAAGACGCATTAAAGCATCATATACCAACCATTGACATTGATACCACTTGCTTGAGCTTTATAAGTAGTTTTGAAATCGTATCCAAAATAATGGATAAGCATCAATATATAAATGTAGTTATTGTTTCTTCAGAAATTGCTTCTAATGGTTTAAATCCGAATAATGCTGAAACCTTAACATTATTTGGCGATGCTGCTGCTGCAGTTATTTTAACTCATCAAGAAGAAGGAGAATCATACTTCGTCAAGGGAGCGATGAATACCTATTCTGAAGGGGTTTTTCATACGCTAATTAAAGGCGGAGGAAATAAATATTTCTTCAAAGACAACCCATACGATCAAGATATGCACTCTTTTAACATGGACGGTGCGAAACTGTTAAAACTGGCAAGAAAAGAAATGAAAGTATTCCTTAAAGATTTCTTTGAAGATTTAGACTTCTCATTAGCTGATATAGATGTTATTATTCCTCATCAAACTTCCAAGATTGGACACCTACTATTAAAGAAAATTATTGGTGTAGATGAAGATAAAGTCATGACTAATCTTAATGACTTTGGGAACTGCATATCAGCATCTATCCCTTTGTTGCTGCATCAAACTATAAAAAGTGAAAAAATCAAAAGAGGGGATTTGTGCTTGATGATTGGCACATCTGCAGGCTTTTCAATTGGGGCATCAGTATTTAGGTATTAAAGGGAAACCCACTCATTGAGTGGGTTTCTTTTTGGTGGGCCTCTCGGTCCTAATTTCGAACTTTTTTAGAAAATTATTTCATAATTTTGTTTGAAGAAATAAACGCAATACATTTATCTCTTCGTCATCAAAACACAATACTTTAATGAAAAAAATATTTTTAATTTTAACATTGTCAACAGCTGTTTTAAATGCCAAATCACAAGATACTCTTGTGTCGGCTTTTTTTGGACTTGATAATGGACTCCCAAGTCTATTATGTAATCAACTTGGAAGCCAGTTAGATGGTATGCCTGTTAATTTTAAATTCCCATTAGATGCATTAAGTTTATCGGAAACTGATTTTGAAGTTTTAGATAGCCTTGGAAATATACATACTCCTATTTGTGCTTTTTTGGCCCCAGCTAATGAAAACGGAGAAAATCGAACTGTGCTTTTATTAGGTGAATTTGGTGCCGCTGTTACCAATCCACCTGTTGAAGTTAGAGTTGTAGGGGATTTATTCACAACTGATACTTTGTCTGGAGAGTCTGCTTGTTCAGAAATCATTAACCTAAATGGAGTCACTACTACCAATATTATTCCGCTTGATGATGGACCAAGTTTATTCTTTGCCCAAAGAATTGATGGTAACCTGAATGAATGTAATTCAGGAACACAAACGATTCAAGTGGCTTGGAATGGTGGTATTACACCGTATATAAATGGTGATA
>MDTG01331037.1_pt1 | contig 14135 bp, 10 predicted proteins | sample 811421 | NCBI WGS metagenome assembly MDTG01 (sample SAMN05326645, study PRJNA326480) | marine metagenome | isolation source: seawater | place: Pacific Ocean: South East | collected 2011 | reverse complement strand
TCTTTTAGTATTAGAGCTGGGATTTTACCTCAACTTGGAGAAGAATTTCTTTTAGATGCCCAGCAATTAGGATTTATAAATTCGATGTGGTTTTTAGGTTTTCCTATCTCTATGATTTTAGGTGGGCTTTTTTACCATACCATTGGACCGAAGAGAATAATGCAATTTGCTTTTTTCACCCATACTATAGGAATCATTCTGACTATTTACTCGGGTGGTTATTCGGGATTGTTGCTTTCAACCCTTTTAATTGGAATTGGGAATGGTTGTACAGAAGCTGCCTGTAATCCAATGATAGCAGACGCATATGAAGGGAAGAGAATGAACACCTTACTTAATCGCTTTCATATGTGGTTCCCTGGAGGAATTGTTTTAGGAAGTTTAATTTCATTGTTTATGACAGATGCGGCTTTAGGATGGCAGGCTCAAATTTGGATTATAATGATACCCACTATTATTTATGCATACTTATTTTTTGGGCAAGAATTTCCAAGGCCTAAAGTGCAAGCTGCTACTTCAATAGGAGAGAACTTTAAGGCAATGGCTTCTCCCATTTATATTTTCATTTTAGCATGCATGGCCTTAACTGCTATTTCAGAGTTTGGGCCTCAACAATGGATAGAGATAATAATGAAAAATAGTGGCGCACAACCATTACTGATACTTGCTTTAATCACAGGTTTAATGGCAGTAGGCCGCTATTTCGGTGGTGATATTGTACATAAATTAGACCAAACAGGTGTACTTTTAGGTTCAGCTGTTTTAGCAACAATTGGAATTTTTCTTTTCAGCACTCAAACTGGGGGCATGGTCTATGTAGCTGCTGTATTTTTTGCAATGGGAATTTGTTATTTCTGGCCAAATATGATTGGTTTTGTAGCTGAAAAAATTCCTGCCAGCGGTGCTTTAGGGATGTCAATTGTTGGCGGCATTGGAATGTTTTCTTCTTCTATTTTCCAACCTATTATTGGGTCTTGGATTGATAATTCAATGGAAGCCCAAAGCTTGCTTGGTTTCACAGGAGAGCAACTCAAGTTAGCAGCAGGTCAACAAACTTTAACCTACATGATTTCGTTCCCTGGAATTCTTATAATTTTATTTACAATACTTTATTTTTGGCAAAAGGGGAATACTCAAACCTCAACTGTATAACATTGTAATAGATATCAAAAAAAGCCACCCTTCAGGTGGTTTTTTCCTTATTCATTAAATCTTCAATTTCCTCCAAATTAATTGGTATGTTAGACATTAAATTTATTGGGTCACCTGATTTTTGAATTACAACATCGTCTTCTAAACGAATACCAAAACCTTCTTCTGGGATATAAATACCTGGTTCTACAGTAAATACCATATTTGCTTCCATAGGTAAGTGAAGAAGACCATAATCATGAGTATTTAACCCTAAGTGGTGAGCAGTTCCATGCATAAAATATTTTTTGTAAGCTGGTTTTTCTAGTGTTTCATTTTGAATATCTGATTTGTCCAAAAGGCCAAGATCTAGTAACTCAGATGTTATAAGTTTACCAACTTCAATATGGAAATCATTCCAAAGAGTTCCAGGCACCAAAAGTTTTGTAGCTTCATTTTTTACTCGTAAAACAGCATTATAAACTTCTTTTTGTCTCTTATTGTAAGTGCCTGAGATTGGTAATGTTCTTGTAAGGTCGGCTGAGTAATTTCCATATTCTGCAGCTACATCAATTAAAACTAAATCTCCTGCTTTACATTGCTGATTATTTAAAGTGTAATGTAAAATATTAGCATTAGCTCCAGATGCGATTATTGGTTTATAAGCAAACCCCTTGGATCTATTAGTCAGGCACTCATGAACTAATTCTGCTTCTATTTCATATTCCCAAACCCCAGGCTTCAAAAACGATAAAATTCTTCGAATTCCCTTTTCAGTTATATCGCAGGCTTTTTGTAGCTGTTTTATTTCTTCTTCATCTTTAACCGCTCTTAATTGTTGGAGAATTGGGTTACTTTTCGCTACATTATGAGCAGGATACTCTTTTTTGCACCATTTGATAAAACGATCTTCTCTTGTTTCTGTCTCAACAGCTTGACGATAATGCTCATTAGTATTAAAATAAAATGTGTCACATTGGGTGCTTAGTTCTTGAAAAATGGTTTTAAAGTTGTCCAGCCAATAAACGGTTTCAATTCCACTAAGTTCTTTGGCTCTATCTTTACTTAATTTTGCTCCTTCCCATATGGCAATTATGGAGTCGGTTTTTTTTAAGAACAATATCTCTTTGTGTTTTGGATTAAAAGCATCTGGAAACAAAACTAAAATACTTTCTTCTTGGTCGATACCTGAAAGGTAAAATATGTCTCTATGTTGTTCAAAAGGAAGCACACTGTCTGCACTAATGGGATATATATCATTTGAATTTAATATAGCCAAGCTATTAGATTTCATATTATTGACGAAAGCCTTACGAGTTTTTCTGTAAAAAGAATTAGAAAGAGGTTCATACTTCATTTTAAGTTTTTTACGAAGATAATAGTTTTTTAAATCCTAGTTTTTAATCCTTTGTTCCTCTTAAAATCAATATTATTATATAATATTTAACAAAACCTTACAAATAATTATATTATTTATAAAGGATAAAAATTACAAAAAGCGGTTTGCTGCTATAGCTTTATACCTTAATTTTGTAATACGAATTGAAAATTTATGTCTTTAAATTCCTCCTCTATTGGAAGAAAAGTAGCGATGGCACTCTCAGGAATTTTTTTAGTGCTTTTTTTAACTCAGCACTTTAGCATTAATATGCTTTCTGTTTTTAGTGAATCATTATTTAATCAGGTTTCTCATTTTATGGGTAATAATCCAATTGTCCAATTTATTCTTCAACCTATCCTTATTTTTGGCGTACTTTTTCATTTTGTTATGGGTTTTATTTTAGAATTTCAAAATTCAAAATCGCGATTAGTAAAATATTCAAGTTACAAAGGAAATTCTAATGCATCTTGGATGTCAAGAAATATGATTTATTCTGGTATTGTGATTTTGTCATTTTTGGGGTTACATTTTTACGACTTTTGGCTCCCTGAAATGAATTATAAATACGTTGAGGTATTACCTTTAGATCCAAACCGTTATTTTGAAGAATTAGTTCATAAATTTGAAAACCCAATTCGCGTAACTCTATATGTGTTTTCATTTATTTTTTTAAGCTTACACCTTCTTCATGGTTTTGCATCTTCTTTTCAGTCAGTTGGAGTTAATAATAGATATTCTAAGGCAATAAAATCTTTCGCTACAGCTTTTTCTATAATAGTTCCTGTTGGGTTTGTTTTTATAGCATTGTTCCATCATTTAAAAGCAGTTTAACATGGCAAAACTTGATTCAAAAATTCCAAAAGGCCCGGTTTCACAGAAGTGGACTAATCATAAAGGTAAAATCAATTTGGTAAGTCCCGCGAATAAGCGTTTGATTGATATAATTGTTGTGGGTACAGGCCTTGCAGGTGCTTCAGCCTCTGCAACCCTTGCAGAATTAGGCTATAATGTAAAAACATTTTGTTTTCAAGATTCACCTAGACGTGCTCATTCTATTGCTGCTCAGGGAGGGATAAACGCAGCAAAAAATTATCAAGGTGATGGAGATTCAACTTATAGATTATTTTATGATACGATTAAAGGTGGAGACTATCGTTCTCGTGAAGCAAATGTTCATCGTTTAGCTGAAGTTTCTACTAATATCATTGATCAATGTGTTGCTCAAGGAGTTCCTTTTGCACGTGACTACGGCGGCTTGTTAGACAACCGTTCATTTGGCGGGGTATTGGTATCTAGAACTTTTTATGCAAAAGGTCAAACGGGACAACAATTACTTTTAGGAGCATATTCTGCAATGAACAGACAAATCGGTCGTGGAAAAATTAAAATGTATAATAGACATGAGATGATGGATATCGTAGTTATAGACCAAAAAGCAAGAGGTATCATTGCTAGAAACTTAGTAAATGGTAAAATTGAACGTCATGGGGCACATGCTGTGGTCATAGCTTCTGGAGGATACGGCAATGTATTTTTTTTGTCTACAAATGCTATGGGGAGTAATGTTTCTGCTTCATGGAAAATTCATAAAAAAGGGGCATATTTTGCAAATCCTTGCTATACACAAATTCATCCTACTTGTATCCCTGTGTCTGGAGATCACCAATCCAAACTTACATTGATGTCAGAATCTCTTCGTAATGATGGTCGTATTTGGGTGCCTAAAAAGCTAGAAGATGTTAAAGACATTCGCGAAGGCAAGCTAAAACCCACAGGGATTAGTGAAGAGAACCGTGATTACTATTTGGAGCGTCGTTATCCTGCTTTTGGAAATTTGGTACCTCGGGATGTTGCTTCTCGTGCAGCTAAAGAACGTTGTGACGCTGGCTTTGGAGTCAATAAAACAGGAGAGGCAGTCTATTTAGATTTTGCTTCAGCCATTACACGTTATGGAAAAGAACAAGCTCATGTAAAGGGTTTAGATGAGAGCAATTTAGAATTAGTTAAAAAATTGGGGCAAGAAATTGTACGTTCTAAATACGGCAATTTATTCCAGATGTATGAAAAAATTGTAGATGAAAATCCCTACGAAACACCGATGATGATATATCCTGCTGTTCATTATACAATGGGTGGAGTATGGGTAGATTATAATCTTATGACATCTATTCCTGGTTGCTATGCAATTGGAGAAGCCAATTTTTCAGATCATGGTGCAAACCGGCTTGGGGCTTCTGCCCTCATGCAAGGATTAGCAGATGGTTACTTTGTTTTACCTTACACAATTGGTGATTATCTATCAGATGATATTCGTACGGGTCCAATTGACACACAACATCCTGAATTTGAAAAAGTAGAAGCCATTATAAAAGCTCAAATAGAGAGATTTATCAGCAATAAGGGAAAAAATCCGGTAGATCATTATCATCGTAAGTTGGGAAAAATTATGTGGAATAAATGTGGAATGTCTAGAAATGAAAAAGGACTTAAAGAAGCAATTATGGAAATACAAGATTTGCGTAAAGATTTTTATAAAAATATCAATGTTCCTGGGAAAGCTAACGAATTCAACGAAGAGCTTGCAAAGGCAAGTCGTGTTGCAGACTTTTTAGAACTCGGAGAATTATTTGCTAAAGATGCTTTAGAAAGAAGCGAATCTTGTGGAGGACATTTTCGTGAAGAGTCACAAACTAATGAGGGAGAAGCACTTCGGGATGACAAAAACTTCACCTTTGTTTCGGCTTGGGAATATAAAGGAGCCCCATCAAAGGCAAAACTTCATAAAGAAGATTTAAAATATGAAGAGATTGAGGTAAAAACAAGATCTTATAAATAAAAATTGAGGTAATAGATATGAATATGAATTTGACATTGAAAGTTTGGCGTCAAGCTAATTCTGAAGTAAAAGGGAAACTAGAAACTTACCTAATGAGTGAAGTTTCTCCGGATATGTCTTTCTTAGAAATGATGGATGTACTGAATGAACAACTTATGGTTGAAGGGATTGATCCCATTGCGTTTGACCATGACTGTCGAGAAGGAATATGTGGCATGTGTTCAATGTTTATAAACGGTGAGGCGCACGGCCCAGATCGTTTAGTAACGACTTGTCAACTTCATATGCGTAAATTTAAGGACGGAGACACAATCATTATTGAACCTTTTCGTGCAAAGGCATTTCCTATAATTAAAGACTTGACAGTTGATCGATCTGCCTTCGATCGTATTCAACAAGCTGGTGGATTCGTTTCAGTAAATACCTCAGGTAATACCCAAGATGCCAATACAATTCCAATTGATAAATATGATGCGGATAAAGCCTTTGACGCAGCTACCTGCATAGGATGTGGTGCCTGCGTAGCAACTTGCAAAAATGCTTCAGCTATGCTTTTTGTATCTGCTAAAGTTTCTCAATACGCTCTACTTCCTCAAGGAAAAGTAGAAGCAACTGATCGTGTTTTAAACATGGTAAAACAAATGGATGAAGAGGGATTTGGGAACTGTACCAATACTGGTGCTTGTGAAGTAGAATGTCCTAAAGGAATTTCTTTAGAAAATATAGCTCGTATGAATCGAGAATATCTATTTGCTAGCATTAAGGGTTAAAACCTTTTTTTATTTTATTTAATATTAATAAGAGAGTAAAATTTAAAAACTTTAATTTCTATGAAGTGAAATAAGTTTATTGGTAATATTAGTTTTTATAAGCTCGTCAATATCCTCAATTTTTTTCTTAATTCCCTCAATAAAGTCATTATCTGAAAGTATGTAATGCCCACAAATTTTTATCAAGCTTTCTTTTTGTTTTATTGGATCAAAGTCTTTTTCAACCCACTTAATCCATTTTTTAGAATCATAACAAAGTTCCCAATAACGATTAAAAAGATCATCCCTGTTTTTAATTTGAGTTAAATAGGTTTGTGTTTCAATTAATCCAAATTCAGGAGCTATGTTAATAGAGTCTAAGCCTTGCGACATCTTAATTTTAATCAATTCTTCTGGGATATAATCCCCATTATGTTCTTTTGCTTTTAAATTATTTATTTTAGCAATTTCTAACATCTTAAGTAATCTTATAAGATCAAAATTACCTGTATTTTTATTTGACAAAAGAGAAGTTCCGGATTGAATCACCAAATATTTAATTTGTAAAAACTCCTCTTTTGAAAGATTTGACTTCAAAAACTTTAAAAGCTTTCCAAGTTCTTCTGGTTCAAACTTTCTTATTGACTCTTCAGTACCTACTTCAAATTTAATTTTAGGATTTCTCGATAAACAAAATCTTATCATTTCTAGGGTCCACTTTGATCCTTCAGAGAAGGATGGGTATTTTTTCCAAGGATCAATATGTATGTAGTCAAAGTGTAGACAATCATACTTTAGAGACTCATACCCATCATCTTCAACCTGACCTTGACTAGGACCTCCGTGATCTCTCATAATAACCATTTCATTTGCATATTTTGAAAGAGCTTTAGTAGTCCAATTATTAGAATAGCCTCCTTCATAATCGACCTGTCTTCTACTTGGAATCAATCCAACTTTATTTTCTGTTTCCTTTTGAAACTTAATAATTGAATCAACAACATTTTTGGACATAGGTCCGATAAAATATTTTATACTCATGAATTATTAATTTTATTAATACGAAAGGTAATTTTTTTCAATAAAATGCATCGATTACTTTCTTCATAAATTGTCCTACTTGACTAGGTTCCAACCAGCGAGTTACAACAACAAGTTCCTTGTCAGGGACTATAATTATAAAGTTACCCCCAAAACCAGAAGCATAGAATACATTCTCTGGCACTCCTTCCCAATATCGATCGGTTCCTTTTTTATTTAACCACCACATATAGCCATAGTTCTTTTTAGCTGGTGAAGATTTTAATGCTTTTTGAATCCACTCTTCGCTAATAAGCTGTTTTCCTTTCCAAGATCCCTTGTTCAAGAAAAGTAATCCAAAACGAGCATGATCCTCTGTATTAATGAATAATCCGCCTCCAGAATGTCCTCCTCCGGAAACTGATTGCATTCGGGTTCCGTCGAGTTCAATCCATGAGTTTTTATAACCATACCATCTCCAAGTTGAACTTGCTCCTATCGGGTCCATAATACTTTCTTTTATTACTTGGGGTAAGGGTTTTCGCCATACATTTAAGAGGCAGTATGCAAGAAGATTTACTCTAACATCATTGTATTCAAAATGACTTCCTGGAGTACGATACTTTCTGTTTTTCCAATTATCTATTTTCCCATCTTTTGGAGGGCGATCTGCCCAGTCATCTCCCCCCCACAAATTTCCTGACCAATCTGAAGATTGGTTCAGTAAGTGTTTCCATCGTATTTGTTGGTTATGTTCGCCATCAAAAGTCGAATCCCAAATTAAATTGGAAACCAAATCATTGGCCCTGAAAAAGCCCTGGTCTATAGCTAGACCCGCAATTGTTGAAAGATAACTTTTAGTAACGCTAAATGTCATATCTACCCTTTTTGTGTTTCCCCAGGAAGCAATCACGTATCCTTTTTTTAGAATCATCCCAACAGGACCACCACGCTTTATTGTAGGTCCTAAAATCTCATGGTAAGGTTCACGTTCAAAACCTTTTAAGATAGCTATACGCAAATCTTTCGAACCACTATATTCTTTTTCTTTCGCAAAGTTTATTGCAGCATCTAATTCCTCACTTTTAATTTTAAAGTCCTCTGGCAAACGCTGTTCCCATTTAATTCCAAAAGGAGGAGGGAAATACATTTGCCCAGCAGCTAGATGCCCAAGCATTGAAAATAGAAATACTAATTTTATATTATAATTCACTTAATTTTTCAGAATTCGATTAAATTTAAAGATAACTAAATTCCATAATGGCTGCTTAATTATTTTAATCCATTAGAAATGAATGCTAATCTGAATATAAAGGCCTTACAAATTCCAATTTTTTGGGAAGATGATATCAAAAATAGAGCCTATATTGACAAACATTTAAATTTAATTGACAAAGAGACAGATATCATACTTCTCCCAGAAATGTTTACATCTGGTTTTACTATGAATACAAAAAAAGTTGTCCAATCAATGAGGGGCTCTTGCATACTTTGGATGCAGGCTTGGGCAGAAAATTTAAATGTACTATTAGGTGGCAGTTTAGTGATTCAGGAAAATGAAAATATTTACAATCGTTTTGTAATGGTAGGGCCTGATGGTATTGTAACACATTATGACAAACGCCACACGTTTACTTTATCTGGAGAAGATAAATTTTATGCTACTGGTACTAATTCAGGTTTATTTGAATATAAAGGATGGAAAATTTGTTTGCGGATCTGCTATGACTTACGTTTTCCTGTTTGGTCACGTAATATAAATGACTACGATGTATTAATTTTTGTAGCGAATTGGCCAGCACCTAGAATAAATGCATGGGATACTTTACTTCAAGCTCGTGCCATTGAAAATATGAGTTATGTTATAGGTGTTAATCGAATAGGAACCGATGAAAAAGGATTAGATTATCCAGGCCATAGTGCAGTTTACGATCCCCTTGGAAATTTACTTACGACGAAAGTATCTTCCAAGGAAAGCACTATTGAGGTTGATTTAGATTATTTGGAACTACAATCACTGCGGAATCAGTTGCGCTTTCTTGAAGATCGGGATAGTTTTGATTTGTATTAAAAGTTTCATTCATATCCCAATTCGCTCTCAGATCAATTTCTTTCCAATAGTAAATGACCTTTTCAGGTTGTATTTTTTGCAAATAATTACCTGTATCCCATTTCTTATTTCCATTAAAATCTTCTATTAATCTAATAATATATTTTCCAGGATCAAGAAGTTCAAAAGTATATTTATTTTCTGGGACAAGACTGTCGTATCGACGAAAAACTTTTTTATTTTTAATCAGCTCTATTATAAAAGGATATGAAGATTCATGTCTAACTTTTAGATAAATATTACCAAAGTCTTCTTTTTTTCTTGTTAGTGCCTTGAATGATATAGTATCATGTGTTCTACCCCAAAAATCTTTAAGTGCATTAGGAAGTAGAGTTATATCATATTGGTCACTTGGCAATACTTTGAAATCTAATACTATCCTATCATAATTTTCAAGTACATTTAAATTAACCGGAACGGGAAGGCTATCAATATTTGTAATTAGAACTTTTTTTGAGTCAAAGTTTGTAATTGGAAGGTTACTTGCCAGTTCAAACTTGTCTTTTAACTTCAAACTTCCTTTTGTTGATGCTGTAATAATCAAAGAATCTTTAATTGGCTCTTTTAAATAAGCAGTTTTTATTCTCAAAGTATCATTAATTTCTAATTCAAATTTTATAGAATCCAAAACAGCTCCTCGAAACCAAAAATTTAAGGTGTCTGTTTCACGACTTTTAGTAATAAGTGTTTCAAAATTTTCAGGAACTTTGCTAATCAATTTATAAACTTCGTTATTATATTCTCCGAAATATGCTAAAGCTATGTGATGCTCATTAATGAAATAAGGTGCATCCCATGAAAAATTAGCATGTTCTTTAAAAAGTCGTAGATCTATCACAGAATCTTTAGGAAGTTCAATGATTTGATCCACATATCCTATTTTATCTACCCCTTGATCAAAAAGATAATTTCCGGTTAAATCTTGAAGAGCAATAAGATTATATTTACCTGCGCGTAAATTTTGAAATTTATAAATTATTGTATCTAACGTGCTAGTCACATATAAAGGTTTGTCGGTGAATATGGTGGAATCTTTATAAATACTATCTACAGGATAGAGTTGTAGAGAAATATAGGTTTCTGTATTTTTTTCAAAAGCATCTGTAACTCGACCTCTTAAATAAAGAGAGTCAATTGTAGCACCTGTAGAAATAGTGTAAGTTAAATAGGGATTTGGGTTTGATTCATTAAAATCTACAATACTTTCACCAAAGTTAAAAGTGTAAGTAGTATTTTCCATTAGACTATCTTTCAATTCTAGAGAAATCTTTCTGGAAGCACCACTAGAGGGGGAAACTTTGTATTTAGTTGAATTTAGTGGAGGAGAAATAATAAGTTGTTTACTTAAATCCTTTAATGTTACATATTCATCAAAAGTAAGCGTAAACCCATCTTTATCAAAAAAAGTGGTATTAAGTTTTGGGGAGGCATTAATCAATCTTGGTGGGATAGAATCTTCGGGACCTCCGGTAGGAGAGGCACGTTTTGCACACTGAACTGTTAACAAAAGGGTTAGTATTGTAAAAAAAAGTTGATCGAAGTATTTCATACCTAATAGATTCATCACAAAATAAAACAATATTCCTATTACAACCTACCTGCAAGAGAAATGATCCCAAATTTTTAAAATTTAGTTAGATAATCTAAATCTCCAAAAATTACTAAACCCAATGTAATCAAATTATTTACCAAGAAAAGAAATTTTTTTTTTGAAGATATAGGGCTTATTAAAATGGTTATTTAACTTGATTAATAGAATTCCATTCAAGAGATGATAAAAAAGATCAAAAAGAATTATTTTTGAGCCATGACACAAAAAGTAAATCAATTTAAAAGAGTAATTTCCCATGCCAAAGAGTATGGTTTTGTATTTCCTTCCAGTGAAATTTATGATGGCCTTAGTGCAGTTTATGACTATGGTCAAAATGGAGCTGTTTTAAAAAATAATATTCGTGATTATTGGTGGAAATCGATGGTTCAGTTACACGAAAACATAGTTGGAATTGATTCTGCCATCTTTATGCACCCAACAACTTGGAAAGCATCTGGTCATGTTGATGCATTCAATGATCCTTTAATCGATAATAAAGTTTCAAAAAAGCGATATCGTGCAGATGTTTTAGTAGAAGATCATGTTGCTAAAATTGAAGCTAAAATTGAAAAAGAAGTAGCTAAAGCTTCAAAACGTTTTGGTGAAGCTTTTGATGAATCAGAATTTAAAAACACGAATCCAAGGGTTTTGGGATATATAGAAAATGCAAACGCTATTCTTAAAAGATTAGGAAATTCTTTACAAATCGAGGATTTTGATGATGTTAAAGCTTTAATTGAAGAGTTGGAAATTTCTTGTCCAGAATCAGGGTCAAGAGATTGGACAGATGTCAAACAGTTCAACTTGATGTTTGGAACTAAACTTGGCGCCTCTTCAGAATCTGCAATGGATTTATATTTGAGGCCTGAAACTGCACAGGGTATCTTTGTTAACTTTCTAAATGTTCAAAAAACTGGGCGAATGAAACTTCCTTTTGGAATAGCCCAAACTGGTAAGGCATTTCGAAATGAAATTGTAGCACGCCAGTTCATCTTTAGAATGAGAGAGTTTGAACAAATGGAAATGCAATTTTTCATCCCTCCTGGCACTCAAAAAGAGTGGTATGAGCACTGGAAAAATAAAAGATTAAAGTGGCATTTAGCATTGGGCATGGGAGAGGACAAGTATCGTTTTCATGATCATCAAAAATTGGCTCACTATGCAGATGCTGCTTCAGATATCGAATTTCTTTTTCCTTTTGGATTTAAGGAACTTGAAGGCATCCATTCCAGGACAGATTTTGACCTTGCAAGCCATGAAAAATTTACAGGCAAAAAATTACAGTATTTTGATCCGGAACATAATAATAATTATATACCATTTGTAATAGAGACATCAATTGGTTTAGATAGAATGTTTCTTGCCGTGTTATCTAACTCATTAACTGAAGAAAATCTTGAAAATGGAGCTTCTAGAACGGTTTTAAAATTACCGCCTGCTCTTGCTCCTACTAAAGTTGCAGTTTTACCTTTAGTCAAAAAAGATGGTTTACCAGAACTGGCTAGAAAAATTATAGAGAAATTAAAATGGGATTTAACTATTGCCTATGACGAAAAAGATGCTATTGGCAGGCGTTACCGAAGACAGGATGCATTGGGAACTCCGTTTTGCATTACTGTGGATCATCAAAGTTTAAATGATAAAACAGTGACTTTCAGAGATAGAGATTCTATGAAGCAAGAGCGATTTTCAATAGATTCTTTAAACAATATGGTAGCAGAAAAAGTTTCAATTAATTCTCTTCTCAAAAAACTTTAGAATTAATTTTACAAGTATAAAAAAATCATTAACAAAACCATTTAAAAGATAAATTTAAATAACAAGTAGGATTTTTTATCTTAGTAAAAAAAGGATTTGAAAATACTTTCCTACAATGTAAACGGTATTAGAGCAGCACTAAAAAAAGACTTTGCTCAATGGCTTGAAGCTACTGACCCTGATGTTCTTTGTTTACAAGAGACTAAAGCGTTAAAAGAGCAAGTTGAAACTTCTATTTTTGAACAATTGGGCTATAATCATTTTTGGTTTTCAGCTCAAAAAAAAGGTTATAGTGGAGTTGCTATATTTTCTAAAATAGAACCAGAAAAAGTGATTTATGGAAGTGGAATAGAACACATGGATTTTGAAGGACGAATCCTTCGTGCTGATTTTGATCAGGTCTCAGTAATAAGTCTTTACCTTCCCTCAGGCACTAATGTTCAACGCTTGGAGTACAAGTTTAAATTCATGTATGAATTTCATAATTATATACGTGAATTAAAAAAACACAAACCTAATCTGGTAGTATGTGGGGACTATAATATTTGTCATAAATCAATAGATATTCACGATCCTATACGTAATAAAACCGTTTCGGGGTTTCTCCCTGAGGAACGTCAATGGTTAGACGATTTTTTAAAATCTGGTTTTATAGATTCTTTTCGATATTTAAATCCGGAACCCCATAAATACAGTTGGTGGAGCTATAGAGCAAATTCACGAAACAATAACAAAGGCTGGAGAATTGATTATGCTTTAGTAAGTATCTCATTAAAAAAGAATATAAGAAGATCTTTTCTTCTTCCAGAAGCAATGCATTCAGATCATTGTCCTGTCGGTTTAGAACTAACTTTTTAACATGAGATATTTCATATTATTTAATGCTATATTATATTTTTCGAGTTGTGTTTCAACAAAAGTTTTTAATGATTTGGAATCTCGATATTCTGAGATGAAAATACAAGGTTATAAATTGCAAAATTCTCAGGATTCTTTACAGCAATCTTGGGAAAGATTAAATAATAATTGGAATAAAACCAAGTCTTATTTGAATCGTTCAAGGGACAGTGTTATTTTGGGACTCAGTGAGATAAAAACACTTAAAGAAGAATTTGATCTTTTAATGGAAAACAGCAATTTCAAAATACAAAAAAGTATTGCTAAGAATAATTCATTACTAAGAGAGATTGCTTTAAAAGAGACAGAACTATATTCTCGATCAGAACGTGTAAATCAATTAGAAAAAATAATAGATGATCAAAAACAAGCTTTAAATAATCTAAAAGAGCAACTTTCAGATGCACTATTGAATTTTGAAGGAAAAGGCTTAACCGTGGAACAACGTAATGGTAAAGTTTACATATCAATGGACAACAAACTATTGTTTAAGTCAGGAAGATGGAATGTAGAATCTCAAGGAAAAAAAGCTATCCAACAACTATCAATGGTATTAATGGAAAATCCAGAAATTTCAATTTTAATAGAGGGCCATACTGATAATGTTCCTTTTACAAGTAGAGGTGCTATGAAATCTAATTGGGATTTGTCAACGAAAAGAG
>MDTG01281714.1_pt1 | contig 14135 bp, 15 predicted proteins | sample 811421 | NCBI WGS metagenome assembly MDTG01 (sample SAMN05326645, study PRJNA326480) | marine metagenome | isolation source: seawater | place: Pacific Ocean: South East | collected 2011 | reverse complement strand
GGTAATTAAACTATTAACGATTTTATAACAAAAAGGATCAATATGTCAGAAGATGTTTCAAGCAAAGTTAAAAAGATAGTTGCAGACCATTTAGGAATTGATGAAGCAAAAGTCACAGAAGAATCTAGTTTTATTGATGATCTAGGCGCAGATAGTTTAGATACAGTAGAGTTAGTAATGGCTTTTGAAGAAGAGTTTGGCTCAGAAATTTCTGATAGCGAAGCAGAGAAAATCTTAACAGTAGGAGACGCTGTTAAATTTATCGAAGGCAAAGCCAATTAATAAATTTTTATAATGCCCGCTTCAAATGATGGGGTAATGGTAATTTTATCTTCTCCTTCTGGAGCAGGTAAAACAACTTTAGTTAATTTACTCTCAAAATTAGATAATTTCAAAATTTCAATTTCACATACGACAAGACAGCCCCGTCAAAATGAGACACCGAATAAAGATTATTATTTCGTAAATGATGAAGAATTCAAAAGGTTAATAAAAAATCAAGAATTTTTGGAGTATGCAAAAGTTTTTAATAATTATTATGGAACAACAAGAACTCCAGTTATAGAAAAATTAAGTAAGGGTCAAAATGTATTATTTGATATTGATTGGCAAGGCGCTGACCAAATAAAAAATAAAAATTTAGATTATAAATTAATTACTTTTTTTATATTGCCACCAAGCAAAGAAATTTTATTCAAAAGACTATCTAATAGAGATATGAAAGATAAATTGATAGTAGAGGAGAGAATGAAGCAATTTGAGAGAGATGTCTTACATTGGATAAATTATGACTATGTAGTTATTAATGATAATATTGATGAATGTTACAATAAGATTTACAATTTGATTAATGCTGAAATAAATAATGGATCAAAAGATTATGATTTGGATTTTATTAGAAATCATGTTGAAAGCTTAACTAGTTAATTTTTCAAATTCATTTGTTAGTTTATAAAAAGTTTCAAAATCTAAGTTTTGCGGTCTATCTTTTAAATTAATATTAAGTTTATTAGCTACATCAATATTTCCATTAAATAAAAGATTATAAGGTTTTTTTATCATTTTTCTTCGATGTGCAAAAAAAATTCTTGTAATTTTTTCAAGATTTTTTGGATTTTTGAATTTAAAAAAATCTTGTTTGGGTTGAAAATATAAAACAGTGCTATCTATTTTGGGTTTTGGAAAAAAACTAGCTGGTTTTACATCGCAAATTTTCTTAATCATTAATTTCCAATTAGAGATTATAGACAACCTTCCATAATTGTTTGTATTTGGCAAAGATATTATTCTATCAGCAACTTCTTTTTGAAACATTAAAATTAGACAATCAAACCAAAAATTTTCATCATTAAGATTTAAAATCCATTTACATAAAATTTCGGTAGAAATGTTATATGGAAGATTACCAAAAACTATGAGTTTATCATTATCAAGTTGATTTTCATCAATTTTTAAAACATCACCCTCAATAAGTTTAATTTGAGTACCATAATTTTTTTGGAGTAATTCTACTAATTTTTTATCTTTTTCAATAGCAATTAATTTCTTTGGTAACTTGTTTAAAAGTCCAGAGGTTAAGTTTCCAGTACCAGGACCAATTTCTAGAATTTTTTTGTTTTTTATATCAACAATGTTTAAAATTTTTTCGATAATATTTCTATCATTGATAAAGTTTTGCCCTAAACTTTTTTTTGCTGAAATCACTTATTATCCAAAAAGTCTAATGCATTCATTAAGCTAAGAGGACTAGACTTATTTTTTCCAAGCATTTTTTCATTTGGTCCATGGTCAGGAGTAACTCTTAAAAAAGGGAGTCCAATAGTTATGTTTATTGCATCAAAACCAAATAGAGTTTTGATAGGGGTTAATACTTGATCATGATACATTCCAACTATGACATCAAATTTTTTTCTATTGTTATCTAAAAAAATTGTATCTGCAGAAAAAGGCCCTTTAATATTAATACCATTTTCTCTAAGTTTTCTAACTGAAGGTTGAATAATTCTTTTGTCCTCATTATATTTAAGTATACTTTCACAATGAGGATTTAATCCTGTAATTCCAATTCGAGGTTTAGTTCCTAAGTATTTTTTAAAAAAGTTATTAATTAAAACAACTTTTTCAGAAATATTTTTTTTTGTAATTTCTTTATTTACAAGTTTTAAAGGTAGATGTGTCGTGATTGGACAAACAGATAACTTCTTATTAAAAATTATCATTGCAAATTTTTTACTATTAGTTTTTTTTGCAAAATATTCGGTCATTCCTTGGAATTTCTTATTTAAATAATTATTTTTATTGATTGGTCCATTCAATATTTTATTCGTAAAATTTTTTTTTAATAAAACGATAGCTGTGTTCAAAGTCTTATTAATGTATCGTATATTATTTTCTTTATTTTTATTAAAAGTAAAATTTTTTGTATCAATATTAATTAAATTTAATTGTTTGTTATTTAACTTATTATTAGAGAATTTATCTGTATGAATAATTTTGATTTTTTTCTTAAATTTATATTTTTTAATTTGTTCTTTTAGGTGTTTTTTTGAACTTATTAAAACTAAAGGAGACTTGTATTTCCTTTTTTTTATTGATTTAAAAAAGATTTCAAAAAAAATGCTATTCGGTTCACCAGGAACAATTAATATTGGTTTAATATTTTTCAATGTAAATCTCGTTTTCAATTTTTTTATAATACAAAAATGAAAACTCATTTAGTTGTCTATTCTTTTCAGAATTAACTAATTTTTTTAGTTCTACATCTCTGTCAATTTTTTTTTCAACTTTATTTCTTTTCAAATTTGAAACCTGCAATATTAAATTACCACCACTTGTACTTATGACATTAGTATAATCATTTATTTTTAAATCTTTTATCTCATTTAAGATTGTCTTAGAAAGCTGTCTTTCATTTACCCAACCGATTTCACCTCCAAGTGAGGCAGTTTCAGAAATACTATGAATTATTGCAGTTCTCTTAAAACCATATTCTTTAATTGACTGAATAATTTCATTATATTTCTTTTCAAATGATAACTTATCTTTTTCTAAAAATATAATTTCATTTAATAAATAAATATTTTCTTCATAATTTTGGTCACTCAATAAATCTATTTTTTCTTCTAATATTTTTTTATCAATTTTGACTTTATCTATATATTTATCATAAATTAAATTATTCCATAATTTTTCAATCAGTAATTTTTTTTTAATCTCAGATTTTTTGATATCTATTGAAGAGAGATAATTCTCAAATTCAATATCGTTATTGATATTTAAATATTTCATTAAATTATTTATAAATATTTCTACATCAGCATTTTCATAATCAACTGCATAAATTTTTTCAATTTCATTTCTTTTAACTATTTCCTTAATCAATGAATTTTGAGCTAGTTTCAAAATCTGGTCATCTTGAACATCATTTAATTCTTTATTTATTGCCTTTAAATAATTTGCCTCTTTAAAAATATCATAATTAGTTATGATTTCATCTTCAACTTTTAGTAATATCTTAATAGATTTGATTTCCGCTAAGGCCGTAATCGAATTTGATAATAAAATAATACTTATTAATATTTTTTTTATCATATTAAAAACTTGGTGAGTTTATAGAAGCAAATGGTGTTATTGTAATAGAAAAATAAATTTCTTCATTAGGTGTGATGTCTCTATCATTGTAATAATTTTTGTTATACTCTACTGCTGCAACTAAACAATCATTTTTGTATTGATACATTAAGTTATAAAATTCTGTTAAATCTCTTTTTCTATTTCTTCTTGTATTAAAACTAAGAGTGTTATTTTCATTGAATTCATATTTGAAATCTCTTGTAAAATAACTATCTGATCCAATGTCATTATTTTCCTCTAAAAATTCAAAAGATGTAATAAAGTTATTTATCTGCATTTGAGCCTTTGTTAAATTGTAATTTGTTGTATCAAAATTATTATCTAATGAAAATTTTTGTTCAAAGGTAAAATTCTTGCTTGGTGAAAAATTGAATTGACCCAAAATATCAGAAGATTTATTTTGCATTGTTGATGATTTGGGTAATTTTACATCACTTTCATCTTTGTATATTTGTCCAATTTGTGAAGAGAAAATTTTATTATTATTTTTCGTATAAATATCATAATCAAAACCGAAAGTTAATGATCTGCCACCTTCTAGGGAATCAGTTAAGCCCAACCTGTTATTTGAAAAAAGATTTTCAATACTAATTTGCTTATCTTCATTTTTTAAGTTCTCTGATTTGAATGGACTAAGCATTGTAAATATTTTTGGAGTTAGGTATTTTGTAAAATTACCTTTTTCATTTTTAAGAGGATAGGACAACATGTATTCAGCTGTTAAAAAATTGTCAGACTTGTATTTATCTTGATATTTTGCTGAATTACTTCCTTTTTTTGATGAATTTTTATAATTTATTCCCAATTCATTAACTAAACCACTATTAGAAAAAAATTTATTTGATTTATAGATAAAACTGTTAATAAAATTTTTTTCTGTAGTATTCGTATTTTTTATTTGATTAGATCCAGTAGTAACAAATTTAAGCTCACCTTTCAGATCTAAATCATCAAAAATTAATTTTGATAGTCTAAAATTTGGTAAAATAAATTGATGTTTATCAGAGTCCTTTGTAATAGATAAATCTTCATAAGATGCTGCTTCTATAAAAATATCAGTATCTTCCCTGTTAGCTTTCAAATTAATATATGAATGCATTAAATCGTCACTGCTATTTATTGATGTTTTGATGTCATCATTCTTTAGATATGTATCATTTGAAACTTTCTGTATATTGATTTCAATACTAGATGTATCAAAATTGTTATCTACTAAATCAAAAACTGTATTAGAAAAAAAATGACTTTTTGAAGAGTCATCTGTTTTTTTTAAACTGAAGTCTGTTATATGATTTGTATTTTTCTCAACTCTTCTATATTCATTTTGAATTAAAACATCATTATTAAAAAAGAATCTTGGTGTTAAAGTTAAATCTTTATTTTCAGCAATTATCTTATAATACGGAACACTAAATGCACTACCTGAATTTTTTGAATTTTTAATCGACGGCATTAAAAAACCAGATTGTCTTTTAACAGATGGATCAGGATGAAAAAATTTTGGAAAATACAGAATTTTTTGATCATACAGCCTTAACCAAGCGTTTTCATATTTAATGAGTTTTTTTTCTTTATCATGAATAATCTTTTTTGACTCCATTGACCACGGTGGACACTTTTCATTTGGCTTACAATTTGTAAATATACCTTTAGATACAATTGTATTATTTTTATCTAATATCATTGATCTACCTTTTAATCTTGAGTTTTTTTGATTTGAATTATCAGATAAATAAATTTCAGGATCTTTAGATAATATTCTTTCTTGATTGAGGTCAATTCTAGTATTTTTAACTTTATAAATGTTTTTTTGTTTATCTAGAATTTCTAAATCTTTTACATCAATAATATTTTTCTCTGTATCAAAAATAAAACTATTTGTTTTTGCAGTATTACCGAAATTATCTGTTATAATAGTAAGATAGTCAGAGGTAATTTTATTATCTAAATTTGAATATCTTAGATCAGATGTTTCAACAAAATAATTATTTTTATATTTGACAAAAGTTTTGCCTAGAGATTTAATTTTTTCTAAATTCTTATTATAAACAAATTCATTACCACTAATAGTTAATTTATTGATTTCATCTATTATTACAGCATTTCCTCTAACTAAAAGCTCTTTTTTATCTTTATGATATTTAGAGTAATCCGAATAAATAATTATTCCATTATTAGAGATTACTTTAACTTTTCCTTGAGCAATAATTAATTTACCATTATCTTCAATATCAATCTTTTTACTCTCAAACACAAAATCATCATCAGAATAAACATTATTAAAAATTGAAAATAATGAAACAATTATAATTAAAAAAATTTTTTTTTTATTTTTCATTTAGTTTAAGTAGACCAATAATTGAAATAATGAATAAAATTAATTGTGGACCCCATATTGCAATATAAATTGGAACTTTTTCATTTTTTCCAATAATACCAAAGAAATCATTTATATAATAAATCAGTACAGATATAAAAATTCCTAATATAATAAGTTGTATTTTTCGATTATCAATTTTCATGTTAAATATGATTGTAGTAATCAAAATAGCCATTACAGTTAAATATAAGGGGTATGCAACGACTTTTTGAAAGTGGTAATCAACTTCTGTTGTTGAATAATTTACCTTATTGTAATCATTTTTAAGCTTAACAAGCCCCCAAAGTGTTAAGGAGCTTAAATCAGAATATAAATTGTTAATTTTTTTATAATTGAAATTAGAGTAGAATTTCATTTCATCGTATTCATTAATTGTATTGTCTAATGAAATTAATTGAGTATTTTTTAAAACCCACTCATTTTTTTCTATATTTATTTTATCTGCAACAATAGTTCCAAGGTAGTTAAACTCATTATCCAACAAAGTTATTTCTGCCTCTATTAGATGATTTAATTCAATTTTTTTTGCATTTATGAAATTAATATTTTCCTCATTAACATCTTTAATCCAAATACCGTTTTCAGTAATTGATGCCAAAAATTTATCATCTTTCGTATATTCTAGTTTTATATTTAAATAGTTAAATTTCAAAATAGCTGAAAAATTATAAAAAATTAATACTGAGAAAATTCCAATGAAAAAAGAAGTTAAAGCAATATTATTTAAAATTTTTAAATTACTTAAACCATTATTTTTAAAAATTACAATTTCACCTTTGTCATTAAGTTGTATGAATAAAAGAATTACACTAATAATTATTACAAAAGGTATAATTTGAAATAATTGTGAAGGTAAATCTAAAAATACAAGAAGTAATGGATAATATAAGCTTATATCGATATCAAAAAAAAATCTCAATTCTCTTAAAAAATTCATTATGAATCCTAATATAAAAAAAACGAAAAAAATTATCAAAAAATTATGGATAAATTTTTTTATTAAATATTTTTGATAAGTTTTAATTAATACCATTTAATGACTCGTTTTAGACTTATTGTTAAAAAAATAATAAGATAAAATTAATAGTGCAGGTAATGCTAAAATAATAGCTAGATTTACCAAATTAACTTTTGAAATCATGCTGACAGAAACTTCTGAAAAGACTATAAAAAAAATTGAAATTAAAAAAACCCTTAGATTAAAGATCTTGTAATTAGGTTTTGCATTTGAATTTAGTATTATAAAAGCAGTTATAATAGTAATTAGATATATAAACAAAGGTAAATAGGATCTTTTATATAATTCTTGAACAAGTTTTGAGTAAAATCCCTCTGAACAATTAAAATTTTCGAATCTAATATAATTATTTGTTTTAATATTTATTACACATCTTAATATACTAAGTGTACTTAATTCTTGTATTTTTGCTGATGTGGTCGTTTTGGTTGTATATTTATCTAAATCTAAAACTGATTCTTCAAAATTAAAAATTGTGGTTTTACCATTTTTGTTTTTGTTAATTATTTTACCATTAAATAAATTAAGAGATTTTTTTTCAACATCATTAAAAATAATACCTTCTTTAGCTATAATAAATTGTACATTATTATCATTGCTTGCATCTTTTATAACTATTTTTTTAATTAAGTTTTTTTCTTTTGATTCTAGAAAAATTGTTAAGTTTTCTACAGTATCTACAAAAGTTTTTTCTTTAATTAATGAAGGAAAAAAATCAACATTCGAAGACCTGATAAATGATCTTGCTTTATCTTGAGAATATGGAGCAAGAAATAAAGATAAAAAAAGAGAAATTAATACAAAACTTGAAGATATAGCCAACAATTTTTTTAGAAAATTTATTTTTGATATACCATTTGACCAATAAATTAAGAGTTGGTTTTTTTCCTCATAAAGATTCAACACATAATATAGTGCAAGAAAAAATGACAATAAAAATGTTTTACTTAAAATTTTTGGATAATTAAAAATTGAAAATTTGAAGTAGGTTAAAATGCCATGCCCATCCTCAGATACAATATCTAAGTAATTTACAGCTTGTAAAAGCCATATAATCAGGCTTAAAGTAAATAATGTCGTTAAAAAATAAAGCGTAATATCTTTAAACAAACCTAGGTAAATTCTTTTTTTCATTGAATATTTTTTTGATTTAATTATATAACACTATCAATCAAAAGTTGTATAAAAAATGTCAATAAACCTAAATTTTACTAATAATTCTCAAGTTCAAAGTTCATCTAACTATATTCTTTTCTATGACAAGAGTAAGTCAATTCATGGTCTAAATAAATCAAATTTAAAAAAATATGCTAACGAATTGGAAAAAAATATCCAATTTTCAAAATCTAAAGAAGGAAAATATGAATATTTCAATTTAGAAAAAGGAATTAAAGTTACTCTAATCGAATTAAATAATATCTCATCTTCATTAGAAATTGAAAAAAAAGGTGCCGCACTCAATGAATTTTTAAAAAAAAACAAGATATTAAATAATTTTTTCTTAATAGAGAACTTAGACATTTTTAAAAAACAAAAATACATTTTTTTCACAAAATTTTTGCATGGTTTATTACTAAAATCGTATGAATTTAATAAATATAAAACTTCCAAAAATTCTAGACAATTAATCGTTTTAAACATTCCAAAAAAGATTAAGGAATTTTTAAATAAAAAATTTAATAGATATGATTCTTTGCTAGAGGGAATAAAACTTACAAGAGATCTTGTTTCAGAACCTGGAAATGTTTTACATCCTGACGAATATGCTAAAAGATTAAATTTATTAAAAAAAGATGGTCTTAAGGTAAATATTTATGATGAAAAAAAATTAAAAAAACTTGGTATGAATACTTTGCTTGGAGTTGGTCAAGGAAGTATCAGAGGATCGTATTTAGTAACAATAGAATGGAATGGGCTTAAAAATAATTCTAAACCTCTAGCTTTCGTTGGTAAAGGTGTGTGTTTTGATACAGGTGGAATATCACTTAAACCAGCAAAATTTATGGAAGATATGACTTATGACATGGCAGGTTCAGCAGTAGTTGTTGGGTTGATGAAAAATTTAGCTTTAAGAAAAGCAAAAATAAATGCAGTTGGTGTAGTTGGACTTGTTGAAAATATGCCTGGTGGCAACGCTCAGAGACCAGGTGATATTGTTAAATCTTATAGTGGAAAAACAGTTGAAATTCTTAATACAGATGCCGAAGGAAGATTGGTACTAGCAGATGCACTCACATATACAGAGAAAAAATTTAAACCAAAGTTTATAATTGATTTAGCAACTTTAACTGGTGCAATAATTGTTTCATTAGGTTCTGAATATGCAGGTTTATTTTCAAATGATAACAAATTATCAAAACAATTAATTAATGCTGGAGAGAATGTTGAGGAAAAAGTATGGAGAATGCCTTTAAATGAAAATTTTGATAAGTTAATAAATTCTAAAAAAGCTGATATGCAAAACATAAACTATGTAGGAGGAGCAGGTTCAATAACAGCTGCTCAATTTTTACAAAGATTTATTCTAAACAAAACTCCATGGGCTCACCTTGATATTGCTGGAATGGCTTTTTCAAAATATGGTGGTGCTTTAAATTCAGGTGGTGCAACTGGCTTTGGTGTAAGATTATTAAATCAACTAATAGAGGATAATTATGAGTAATGTAGAACGAACACTTTCAATAATTAAACCAGATGCGGTAGAGCGAAGTTTAGAAAATGAAATCAAAGAAATGTTCAAAAATAAAGATTTCAAAATTATTGAGGAAAAAAAAATTCAAATAGAGAAATCAGAGGCAGAAAAATTTTATAAAGTTCATGAAACAAAGCCATTTTACAACGATTTATGTGCATATTTATCTTCAGGACCTATTGTCGTAATGATTTTAGAAAAAGAAAATGCTGTTCTTGCAAATAGAGAATTAATGGGTGCAACAAATCCAAAAGATGCTGAAGAGGGCACTATTAGAAAAAAATATGGAATATCAATTGATAAAAATTCAGTTCATGGATCAGATAGTGTTGAGAATGCAAAAATAGAAATTGATTTTTTCTTTAAAGATTAGTTAAGACTTTTTTTAAAGCTTTAGGATATAATAGATGCTCTTGTTTAAGTATCCTTTTTGCAAGGCTATGAGTATTATCATATTTTAAAATCCTAACTTTTTTTTGTAAAATAATTTTTCCAGAGTCTAGCTTTGAATTTACATAATGAACAGTGCATCCAGAAAATTTTTCATTATTATTTATTGCTTTTTGATGAGTATTGAGTCCCTTATACTTTGGTAAAAGAGAAGGATGAATATTTATTATTTTTCCTTTAAATCTTTTAATAAAATTTCTTGATAATATCTTCATAAATCCGGCCAAACACACTAAATTAATTTTACTTTTTTTTAGCTCATCAAGCATTTCTCTTTCAGCTCTTGAAATATTTTTGTAATTAATAACCACTCTCCTTATCTTAAATTTTTTAGCATGTTCAAGACCTTTGATTTTTGATTTATTTGATATGACTAATTTAATTTTAAATTTAGATTTTTTTCTTAATGAATGCTTGATTAAATTTTTCAAATTACTCCCTGTCCCCGATATAAATACAGCAATATTGAATTTTTTAATTCCAATCAATTTTGGCATCAAGCTTAACTTTATTTTTACCTTTTATTATTTTCCCAATGACATATGGCTTAAATTCTGATGTAAAAAAATTATTAATTTTTTTTAAATTTTTGGGATTGATAATTAAACAAAAACCAACTCCACAATTAAAAGTTTTTAACATCTCTTTTTCTGAAATATCATTTTTTTTTAACCATTTAAAAATTTTTAAAGGTTTTATCTTTTTTAAATCTATATTTGCGCATAAATTGTTTGGAATTATTCTTTTAATATTATCTACTAAACCACCACCAGTAATATTAGCACAACCATTCAATATATTGTTTTTTGTTAAATTAAGAATTTCTTTAACATATATTTTAGTTGGCATAATTAATTCTGATTTTAAAAATAAATTTTTTCTGATATTTATTTTTTTTTTATTCAAAACATGTCTTACCAGTGAATAGCCATTAGAATGAATACCTGAAGATGGTACTGCTAAAATTAGATCATCTTTTTTAATTTTATTTTTATTTAATATTTTTTTCTCACCTACAACACCAACTGCAAAACCTGCAATATCGAATTTACCCTTTTCATAAGTCCCTGGCATTTCGGCAGTTTCACCACCCACAAGTTCGCAATCAGAAATTTCACAGCCTTTTATTATTCCTTTAAGAATTGATTTAAGTTTTTTAAGGTCGATCTTATTAATTGAAATATAGTCTAAGAATAAGATAGGTTTAGCTCCTTGTACAATCAAATCGTTTACGCTCATTGCAACTAGATCGATGCCTATTGTATCAAACTTATTAAGTAAATTTGCAATTTCAATTTTGGTACCAACTCCATCAGTACAAGCAACGATTTTAGGTTTTCTGATATTATTTGGGAGGTTAGAAATTGAGCCAAATCCACCAATATTATTTAACTTTTTATTGCCTCTTTTTTTTGATGATATCTTTGATATGAAATTAACAAATTTATCGGCAGCACCAATATTGACGCCGCTTTTTTTATAGGTAAAGAGTTTTTTATTCATTAGAATATTAATTTAATAACTATGTATAATCAAAAGCACTTATATATTTTTTTTTTAATTCTAGCTCTAATTTTATCTTTTTTTTCCACAACAGAGGTAAAAGCAAAAGCTTTTTTGATAGATGAAATAGAAATTTCAGAAAAATTAGAGAATAATTTCAATAAAGATCTATTGATAAACAGAGGATTTAAAAAAGCATTCAAAGAATTAATGAGTAAATTAATACAATCAAAAAATTTAGATAAAACAGAAAATATTAGTTTAAACGAAATAAAAAGTATGATTGAAACTTTTTCTATTAAAGAAGAAAAATTTATTAATAAAACTTATAATCTAAATTTAGGAGTTTCATTTAATAAAAAAAAAATTTTTAAATATCTTGAGTCTAAAAATATATTTCCAGCTCAAATAATAAAAGAAAAGTTTTTATTTATTCCAATCATAATAGATGAATCAAATACAGATCTATTAGTATTTTCAAATAATCCAATTTATTAATATTGGGGAAAAAAAAATAAAAAAAATCATTTAATAGATTATATTTTACCTACAGAAGATTTAGAGGATTTAAATTTGATTAAAGAAAATTATTTAGAATTAGAAAATTATAATTTTAAAAAAATTATTGAAAAATATTTTTTAGAAAATTCTATTATTGCATTATTTTTTAAGGATAAAAACCAAATTAAAATTCTTTCAAAAATAGATGTCAAAGATATTAAAGTAATTAAAAGTCATTCATTTGAAAATGTTGATTTAAAAAATAAAGATAATTTGGAAGAATTAATTAATAACCTAAAAACTATTTATGAAGATTTTTGGAAAGAAAATAATTTAATTAATACATCAATTAAACTTCCTCTTTTAATACAAATGAATAATAAAAATTATGAATTAACATCTAAGTTTGAAAATACACTGAATAATATCGACTTAATAAGTTATTATTCAATTAGTAAATTTGATAAAAATTCAATTTTCTATGAGGTAATTTTTAATGGAACACCTAAACATTTTTTAAATATTATGAAAAATAACAATTATGATATTGATACACAAAAAAAAGTTTGGATCTTAAAATGACTAATCTTAATCAATTAATTATAAAATTTGATTATGAACAAAATTTTAGAGATGACGATTTTTATGTATCAAATAGTAATAAACATATCTTTAAATTATTAAACCAATGGCCTAAATGGGGAAAAAATTTTTTAAATATTATTGGAGAGAAATTTTCAGGAAAATCACACTTAGTTAAAATTTTTATTAAAAAATACAAAGGTATCAAATTAGATGCAAATTCTTTAAGTGAGGAAAGTTTAAAAATTCTTAAGATTCATCAAAATATAATAATAGAAAATTTAAATAATAAAATTGACGAAAAATTATTTTATAGTTTGTTAAATATTATTGATTTAGATAATAAATTTATCATAGTAACCTCAGAAAAGCCTATAGTTGATATCGAATTCAAATTAAGTGATTTAAAATCTAGAGCAAAAAATTTTCTTTTACAAAAAATAGAAAAACCTGATGATGACCTAATGTTTGCTTTGATATTAAAAAATTTATCAGATCGTCAAATATCTCTAGATAAGAAATTAATTGATTTTATTATCAAAAGAATTGATAGATCGTATGGCAAAATATTTGATTTCATATATAAAGTTGACGAACTAAGTTTAAAAAAGAAAAAGTCAATCGATTTTAAAATTATTAAAGAAGTTTTAGGAGAATAATTGAGCAATAAATACCGTACACATAATTGTAGTGAACTTCGTAAAAAGGATGTTGGCAATGATGTAGTTCTTTCAGGCTGGATTAACAAAAAAAGGGACCATGGTAATTTGTTGTTCATAGATCTTAGGGATAATTATGGAATCACTCAATGTATAATTGATAAAGAGAATTCAAATTTTAATGAACTAGAAAAAATACAACTGGAAACAGTAATTAACATTGAGGGTAAAGTTGTTAATAGATCTAATGAGACAGTTAATAAAGAAATCAAGACTGGTGAAATTGAAGTTGGAATTCAAAAATTTAAAGTTCTTGGTACTTGCAAAGAATTACCATTACCGGTTTTTAGCGATCAAGAATATGCAGAGGATATAAGATTAAAATACAGATTCCTTGATTTAAGGAGAAAAAAAATTCATGAAAACATTATTTTAAGATCAAAAGTAATTTCATTTATAAGAAAAGAAATGAATAGATTTGGATTTTTAGAATTTCAAACTCCAATATTAACATCATCTAGCCCAGAGGGTGCTAGGGATTTTTTAGTTCCAAGCAGATTAAACCCTGGTAAATTTTATGCACTACCTCAAGCCCCACAACAATTTAAACAATTAATTATGGTATCTGGATTTGATAAATATTTTCAAATTGCCCCATGCTTTAGAGATGAAGATGCTAGAGCTGATAGAAGTCCAGGTGAATTTTATCAATTAGAT
>MDTG01026110.1_pt1 | contig 14135 bp, 15 predicted proteins | sample 811421 | NCBI WGS metagenome assembly MDTG01 (sample SAMN05326645, study PRJNA326480) | marine metagenome | isolation source: seawater | place: Pacific Ocean: South East | collected 2011 | reverse complement strand
CTCTGGGTTTACTAGCAATGCTTCATCTACTATTATTTTGAATCAAATCATTCCAGTTGAAGAAAGATTGTCGGATGATAATGCAAGAACCAACATTGCTTTAAATTTTAAAAATTCTCAATCAAAAACTCTAAATAATGGTGATAATGTTGAAGTTTTATCAATAAAAAATGTAGATCTAAATGTACAAGTTTATGGTAGAGTAAAGTCACCTGGATCCTACCCGGCCCAAAATAACTCTCTAAAGTATATTCTTGATATTGCAGGAGGATTTGATGATCCTGTTTATAGACAGACTATTCGTGAAGATGAAATTGTAATTCTAAGACGAGATTCAAATGAATTCTATGGTATAGAAATTAAAATTTCTTATAATGAAGCAGATAAATTACAGTTATTACCAAACGATAAAATATTTGTCTATGAAAATATAAATTACAGAAACAGCTTTACATATCGTATTGAAGGTGAAGTAAATAAGCCTGGTACATACCCTTTTTCAAAAGGAATTACGATTTTAGAGGCTTTAGAGCGTGCTGAAGGGCTTACAAGTTTATCAACATTGAAGAATATTGTTGTATTTCAAGAATATACTGATTTGAATCAAAATGATGAACAAATTACACGAGTTAAAAAAGTAGGAAGTATAAATCCAGAATATGAAATAGGATCTAATTCTGTTATAGTAGCCCTGCCTTTTGAAAATGTAGTTAGAGTTGAAGGGAATGTTTATGATCCTGGATTAGTCGCATTTTCTGGTGGGCTAACTATTTCTAGAGCTATTGAGCAAGCTGGAGGATATAAGCCTTATAGTTTGAAAAAAAGAGTATATGTTATAAGAGCTGATGGAGAAATAGAAAAAGTAAATCTTTTCCGAGGCAAAGCTAAAAGATTATATGCAGGAGATACTGTAATGGTTCCAGTTAATCCCAACCCATCTGATTTTGACATTACTACCTTTGTGGCAGATATATCATCAACATTAGCTAACATAGCAGCTATACTTGTTATAGCTGATAACCAAAATAAATAAAAGATGGTGCAGTTAGTTCTTCTCCGTCATGGAGAAAGTCAATGGAATTTAGAAAATAGATTTACTGGCTGGAAAGATGTATCATTAACTCCAAACGGAATTCAAGAAGCATCTTTTGCTGGTAAACAATTAGTTAGAGCAAATATTAATATTAAGAGTGTTTATACGTCTTTATTAAACAGGGCTACAGAAACTTCAGAGATTGTTACAGAGATTTTAAATTTTCCTAAAGATAAAATAAAATACGATTGGCGCCTAAATGAAAGACATTATGGTGCGCTTCAGGGATTAAATAAATCTGAAACCGCTAAAAAATATGGCGAAGATCAAGTACAGATATGGAGAAGAAGTTATGATATTCAACCGCCAATTTTAGATTTAAATGACGAGCGTCATCCCAGGTTTAATAAAAAATTTAAATTTATTAATAACAAATTACCAGCAGGTGAGAGTTTGAAGGATGTCATTGAGCGTTTAGGCCCATTTTGGAATGAATATAATGAATACTTAAGAAATAGCTTAGGAAGTCATATGATTGTTGCTCACAGTAACTCATTAAGAGCAATTATTAAACTTATTGAAAATATATCAAACAAAGATATTGTTGAGGTTAATATACCAACTGGTGTTCCATTGATTTATGAATTCGATCAAAATTTTAATATTAATCATAAAAAATATTTAATCGATAAAAATACCTTAAATTCGAAACTGAGTGAAATTAAAAATCAAGGAAAGGCGAAGATAAAGAAATGAAAAATTTTTGGAATGGACATAATGTTTTAATAACTGGCGCCGATGGTTTTATTGGAAGTCATTTAACCGAAAAACTTATTTCTTTTAATGCTAATGTCACTGCGCTTACTTATTACAATTCTAGAGGAAGTAATGGCTGGTTAGATAGTGCATTTGAAGAAATACCAAATAATTTGAAAATAAGGCAAGGCGATATAAGAGATCCGCACTTTGTAGATAGTATTATTGGTGAAGCCTCAACAGTTTTTCACTTAAGTAGTTTAATTGCAATCCCCTACAGTTATAAAGCATATCAAAGTTATATCGATACAAATATTACGGGATTATCAAATTTATTGACTTCATGTAGAAGGCATGATGTTCAAAAAATTGTTCATACATCTACTAGCGAAGTATATGGCTCAGCATTATACACTCCAATTGATGAAAAACATCCGCTTCAGGGTCAATCACCGTATTCTGGATCAAAGATAGCTGCTGATATGATTGCAGATAGTTTTTTTAGGTCATTTGATATGCCCATTACAACAGCAAGACCCTTTAATACTTATGGTCCTAGACAGTCACTTAGAGCTGTTATTCCGTCAATTATTCAGCAGTTAATAAAAAAAGAAAATGGTAGTTTTCTAGATATTGGTGACTTATCTCCAAGGAGAGACTTTAATTTTGTTTTAGATACTGTTGATGGTTTTCTTTCATTAGGAGAAGCAGAAAATGTTATAGGAAAAGTTTTTAACATTGGTTCAGCAGTTGATATATCAATCAAAGAATTGTGCGAAATTTTATTTGATATTTCTGGAACGCAACTAAAATATAAAACTGATTCAAAGCGCTTAAGACCAGAGAAAAGTGAAGTAAATAGATTGCTATGCGATTCTTCTTTAATTTATAAAACTACCGGCTGGAAGAGTAAAACTGATTTGCATATTGGATTAAAAACTACATACGATTGGTTTAAATTAAATTCTCATGAATATGGCAAGGAAACTTTTCTGCTATAATGGATATTCCTTTATCAGTTCCTAATTTAAGAGGTAAAGAACTAGAATATGTAACGGATTGCATAAATTCAGAATGGATTTCTTCAGAAGGTTCGTACGTTGAAAAATTTTCCGAGGCAATTAAAAATTACACAAAAGCAAAATTTGCAATACCTTGCATAAATGGTACTAGCGCACTTCAGACTAGTCTAAGGTTAATTGATTTAAAACCAAACGAAGAAGTAATTGTTCCTTCTTTAACATTTATAGCGCCAGTTAATGCAATACGATATTTTCATGCGAATCCAATTTTTTTTGATTGTGATAGCTCATTCAATATTGATATTAATAAATTATATGAATTTCTAAAAAAGAATACATTTTTTGATAATGGGGACCTTTACAATAATATCACCCAAAAAAAAATTAAAGCCATTATTCCTGTCAATATTTTTGGGAATACATATGACATTGACTCTTTGTTAGAGGTCTCAAATAGGTTTAATTTGCCAGTTATTGAAGATGCATCAGAAGCAATTGGATCATTTTATACTAAAAATAGACATGCTGGTACCGCTGGTTTGACAGGCTGTTTATCTTTTAACGGAAACAAAATGATTACTACCGGTGGAGGTGGTATGATATTAACAAATAATAAAAAATTAGCTGAAAAAGCTTCTTATCTGACACGCCAAGCCAAGAATGATAAGGTATTTTATGTTCATAATGAGGTAGGATATAATTTTAGATTAACAAATGTTGCAGCAGCTATTGGCTTAGCTCAATTAGAACAATTGGAAAGCTTTTTAATAAAGAAAAAAGAAAACTTTAACATTTATAAAGAGTTAATTAATAAAAAGCAAAATATTGAATTAATGAATATTCCAAAATTTGGTAAAAGTAATTATTGGTTTTATGCGCTTAAAATAAATAGCTCATATAAAAGAAATATTAAAGAAATCATAGATTATTTGGGTAAAAATAATGTTCAAGCTCGACCTGTATGGAAACTAAATCACGAACAACTTCCCTTCAAAAATTGTTTTCACGGAGATCTTTCACAATCTATTGAACTATATAATACAGTATTTAATGTTCCATGTAGCACAAATTTAAAAACAAAAGAAATTGAATTTGTCTGTAGTCTATTATAAAAATCCTTAAATGAATATCAATATCAATCAATTGGAAATATCGTTTCGAAAAGCTCGAATCTTGGTAGTTGGAGATTTAATGCTAGATCGCTATTTATTTGGTAAATCTGAAAGACAATCACCAGAAGCACCTGTACCTATCATAAATCAAACCAAAAAATTAAATCTTTTAGGAGGTGCTTCAAATGTGTGTATTAATATCAGTTCTTTAGGTAGTAATGCGGTTACATGCTGTGGTTTGATTGGAAATGATAAAGCTGGAAAAAATATAATAGAATTATTACATAATAATAATATTTCTTCAGAAGGAGTCATTTCAGATCTTAAACATTTAACAACTGTTAAAGAGAGAATTTATTCGAACAAAAAACAAGTAGTTAGAATAGATAAAGAAAATGAAGTTATTTCAAAGATATCTTCAGAGTTAATTTTAAATTTTATAAAGAAAACTATTTCAAATTATGATATTATAATTTTATCAGACTACAATAAAGGTGTTATTAATGCTGAATTGGTGACTGAATTAGTTGATCTAAACAAAGGCTCTATACCAATAATTGTAGATCCGAAGAAAAAAAACATAAATGAGTATAGCGGAGTTGATTTAATCACTCCTAATTTAAAAGAACTTCAAGATGCAAATAATGCAATTTATTCAAGTAACAAGGAAATTATTAAAGCAAATTGTGATATTATGATTAAAAATGATATTAAAAATATAGTTACTACATTAGGTCAAAAAGGAATGATTGTATCAGAAATGAATCGTAATACATATATTAAGGGCTTTAATGTGAAAACTCCTGATGTCGTTGGAGCAGGTGATACTGTAATTGCTACTATAGCTTTATGTTTGAGTTCTGGCATGAATATTTTACAATCTTCAATGATTGCTAATATTGCAGCAAGTATATCTGTGTCAAAAGTTGGTACATCAAAAATTTCTTTTGATGAGTTAAAAAGTAAAATAAAAATTTAAGTTATTTAACTCTATTTTCCTTTACATAGAATTTCCAATCCATAACTTCAATTTGCGAATGCTTGCTTATTTCAAAAGATTGATAATTCTTGCTTGGATAAATCCTTAATTCTTGTCCGTTAACAAGTAGATCTAATGGCATAATAAAATTATCATTTACATTTTTCCACTTGTAAAAAAATTTAGAGTTTGTTTGATAGTATTCTAGCTCTGGTTGATTAGGTGAATAGAAATATTGTTCTGCAAAGTACCAATAATCTTCCCCTGTTTTTTCTTTTACCTTACTAAAAAAATCTTTCGTATCTGCAAATCCCTTTGCATTCTCTGTCATAAATTCTTTTAATATTTTAAACCATATTTCATCATTTTTTATGGCGCTTCTCAGAGTGTGCATCACCCAGGCACCTTTCATATAAGTGTCACCATGCAAAGCCCAATGGTTTTCGTTTTCATTACCAACTATAGGAATTTCATTTACAATTCTATTTTTTAAAGTATTTAGATAATGAACTCCAACTTCGTAGCTATTAAATTTATCTTCAAAATATATTGCTTCTGAATAAACTTGTAATCCCTCATGAATCCAAATATGAGTCGGATCAGAAGCAGTAACGCTATTTCCAAACCACTCATGACCTGTTTCATGTATTATAAGAGGATCTATAACTCCATACATTGGCCAACTTTTACTTCTTAATCCATTATAAATACTAAATCCATTACCATAAGTTACTGCGGATTGATGTTCCATGCCTAAGTAAGGTACCTCTATCAATTTGTAGCCATCTTCATACCATTGATAGTCACCAAAATATTTCTCATAAAATCTTATAACCTCTTTTGATTGAGTAAAGTAATTCGAAGCAAGTTCTTTATTATAATCTAAAACGTAATGATTCATATAATGAATTGTATCATCTTTAATAAAAGTATCTTGAACTGCTACATAGTTTCCAATTTGGACTGAGATATTGTAATTGTTAATTGGGTTTTTAACAAACCACTCATATGTTGATTTACTATTTTCAGTTTTTACACTTCTTAGCTTACCATTACCAACAGCAACCATATTTGATGGAACAGTATATACCATTCTTACACTATCTCCCTCCGCAGTGATATGATCTTTATTTGGCCACCATATTCTTGCACCTTCACCTTCACAAGAAACAGCAATCCAATCTCGACCATTTTTATCTTGGGACCATGTAAAACCTCCCGCCCAAGGTGGATTATCTGCTCTTTGAGGACTACCATGATAAAAAACAGTAAAATCAAACATACTATTTTTTTTAATAGTTGATGAAAAATCAATCAATACTGCATCTAATTCTCTCGAAAAAGATAACTCCTGATTTTGATAAGTAATTTTTTTGATATATAAATTTTCAGCTAGATCAATCTGTAATTGATCTAAATCTCTTTTACTTTCTGCTTTAACTTTCACAAACCCATTTAATGATTTGTTTTCAATATCAAAGTCAATATTTATATCATAATATGATACTCTATATGATGAGCGATTTTCATTTAAATTTCCTATTAAAAAGTTGTTTGGAGTTAATTCAGGTAATTGATTTTGATTTCCATGAGGTCTATTTTCCTGGCAAGACAATAAAGTGCATATCAAAAAACTAAAAATTATTTTTTTCATAAAAAGTCCTTGTTTTAAATATGTTTTCAGCAAAAATGATGTAGTATAAAATAACACAAAAAAGAAACCATAATACTATAGCAAAAGCTTCTTTTATTAAAAATAAAAAATATACTATAACAAGATAAATCAACCATTTAATCCATTTTGGTTGAGACAATAATTTTAAAAATAAATTCATGACACACTTTTTAAATAGTTGTAATATTCCATTGATTCATAATAAATAGATTCATAGTTATTGTCTATACAAATATCCTTTTTATTGTATTTTTGAAATCCAGTAGTATTTATAACATTATCATACCAATGTTTCCACCAGATGCCATCATTTTGATGATTACCTTTTTCCCATTTGAGCATAGAGATATCAAAATTAGTATTTACACTTTTGCACCAATCAGATAATATTTTATGAGGGTTTTTAAGTAAATCTTTAGAATCTATAACAACAAATTTTTTACCACTTTTTTTTAAAAACTTGATAATTTTTAGCTGTTGAGGATAGCCTAATTCATTAACTGATTCAAGCTTATTTTTTATTGTATATGAACTAATAACTTCTTTTGGATGTCTAATAAGAATACAATTTTCACATTTTTTAATCCAATCTATATTGCTTAAATCTATTAAATGATGAGCCATATGTTTTTGATACCATATAGTTTTTTTATTCGGAATATCATCTAAAAGGTGGTTAATTATTTGATCATATTTGGATAAATAGTAATCAATTATCTCTTCTCTCATCGGATGACTCTTCAGAGTTTTTTTTAAATAATAACCATAAAAAGGCTCATCAGTGACATATGTATCTTTTCTAGATGACCAAGAACGCATAAGAGCAGTTGATATGTTTCTAGGACCTGACCAGCAAGCTATTCTTATCATACTATTCCTTTAGAAAAAATTAATTGCAAGAATTCAAATTTAATTTTTTTCATTGTTTGTTTGCTCTCTCAAAAACTTGGCAAATTTAAAATCTATAATGTTATCTATATCCACTGCTCTAATATCAGGAATTAAAACACTCCTTACTTTCCCATTCAAAATATTAGATGAATTTAGTATGTATTTTGGATTAGCAACATATGCTACGGTAGTCATATCAAAAACTTCCGGAGCATCTTGTCTTCTTGATGAAGACTTTTTTATTTCAGAAATAACTAATTCAGAAAATCCAAGACTATTCTTTTTTACCATGTTAAAATATGGATTATTTTTTGCCTCTTTAACTGTAATAACAATATCGCAACTATTTTCGTTGTACTCATTAATGCAATTTTCAACGTCTTCAACTGATCTTAAGGGAGCTGTTGGTGGCAAACTGACAAACAGGTCAATATTTTTATCATAATGTTTTTTGTATTCTTTAATGCTATGTTTCCATGCATCAAGCTCCTTGCTACTATCTTGTGCTAGTTCTTTTGGTCTGATAAAAGGAACTTCTGCACCATATTCTGTTGCGATTTCTGCAATTTTTTGACAATCAGTTGAAACAATTATTTGATCTATAGATGGACACTTCATTCCTATATTAATTGAATGTGCAATTAGAGGTATTTTATCAAAAAGTTTAATGTTTTTATCTATAATTCCTTTTGATCCGGAGCGCGCAAAAATAAAACCAACTACATTTTTATTTTTACCAGGCACAAAAAACTCGTTTTTCTAATTTTGATGATTTCATCATATCATCAATAAGCTTTAAAGTTTGAATTCCTTGATCAAGGGTGACCTTAGGTTGCGTATTTTTTTGAATACATTCAAAAAAATCTTTCACCTCATTGATATAGGTATAATTAGTATCATTTGAACCATTATAGCTGAAGATTTTCTTCTCATTCTTATATATTTCTATAGAACTATTGATCAAATTAAGATAGAGGACACCATGTTCAAAAATAATTTTACAATTACGAGATTTTTTATGTTGTAAAAAATCAAGATGAACTGTACAAGGAAAAGTATGGTTGCTATTTGACATTTCAATGTCAGCCAACACTAGATCTTCAACATCTATTTCTAATTGACTTACTTTTTTAATGGTTGCGTAAACTGAAAGAGGGTTACCAAAAATCCACATTAAATAGTCTAATTCATGGCTAAGCTCTAATAATGCACCTCCTCCAAGATTTTTTTTAGCAGATACAGAAAATTTATATTCTTTTTTTGGTCTCCAGTTTGGTAAGAATTGGCCAACTTCAACGGAAGCGCATAATACTTTTCCATATTTTTTATCATTTAAAATTTTCCTAGTTTTTATTAAAGCATCATTGTATCTCAAATTATATCCGATTGTTGTTTTAATATTTTTCTTTTTAATTTTATTTAAAAAATTATCAATATTTTTTGAAGAATTAGCCAATGGTTTTTCAAAAAAAATATGGATATTACTATTTAAAATTTTCTCTGCAGATTCGATATGATAGCTTGACGGGTTGCATAAGAATGCAATTTCAGGATTCATTGAAAGAGCTTCATTGTAAGAGAAGACCTGCTTTGCTCCATTTATTTTAATTGAATTTTTCTTTGATCTAAGAATGATAATCTCACATTTTGGAAGAATAGATTTTATATTTTTAAAATGCCTTCTACCTATGCTTCCAAAGCCAATAATTAAGATTTTTTTAAAGTTCATTTTGTAAGTTTGTTCATTAAATAATTTCTTAAATAAATATACTTAGATTCAAACAAATTAAAGAATAAGTAAGCAAAAATATTACATATAACAAAAAGTAGAAAGAATTCAACTTTATTATTGAATTTTAATAAAGGCATCAAAAGAACTATAATGGAGTAATGAACTAGATAAAGTGAATAGCTGAAACTTGATAAGGTATTACTGAAATTCTTAAAGGTGTTTTTAAATGAATATTTTTTTATTATTTCAAAAGTAGAAAAATAAATTGAAATAAGTGCAATAATCACTGAAGGCTCATAGAAATAAATTACATCCATATTTGAAGTTAAAAATATCAAGTATACCATTGGCGCAAATAGAAATATCCTGTTGTTAAAAATTTTTAATTTAAGTAACACAATTCCAGATGCAATAAACCACGCATTAATTATAAAATATCGAATATGATTCAAATCAAAAATGGCCTGGAAAGCTGTAATTGCAAGACCAGAAATTATTAAACCTAAGCCAATGTACTTTTTATTTTTTAAGAAAATGAAAAGAATTCCTACAAATACATAAATCCACCACTCTAATGCAACTGACCATAGCGGTCTCATTGATCCAATAGGATCAATTACGTCTCCAAATTTAAAAGGGTTTGGTAGGCCTCCTACATTAAATAGACTTGCAAAAAAAGCGTTAATGTTTAAGTTTTCAAATAATAGAAGAGTATTTTTTTCAGAAATTAGATAAATATTTGATATATCAATAGCAATGCAGACAATTATCGCTGGAAGCAAACCAGCGTAAATCCTTGAAAATCTATCAATAAAGAATTTTTTAAAATTAAATGTATTTTCCTGAATTGCTTTTAATGCACTGATTGTTATTAAGTGTCCTGAGAGAATAAAAAAAATAACTACTCCAAAATTTTGAATATATATACTTTGATTTGAAAAATAAAAACCATATAGATGTCCTATTAGAACAAGCTGAGCAGAAACTCCCCTAACAGCATTTATAAAATCAGATTGAGTATTATTAATTTTCTGCATTTTTATTACAATATGATTTGATTTTATCTAAATATAATGATCTCACAATATTAGTTAATGATTGAGGCTCTGTAGAGCGTAATGGACTTTTTTCAAGCCTAGAAACAGGTATAACTCCTGCAAAAGTTCCCGTAACAAAAGCCTCTGTACAATCTTTAATATCGTTATATTTAAAATCTCTTTGCTCACAAACTATATTATTATCTTTACAAACATTTATTACCTTACCTCTTGTTATGCCATTTAAACAATAATCACCTTTTGAAGTAATTATTTTTTGATTATTTATAAAAAATAAATTTGTTGAATTACATGTGCTAATATTGCCATACATGTCATCCATGATCCCTTCATCATAACCAAGTTTATTTGCCTCAATGCTTGCTAGTATACAATTTAATTTGCTAAGAGTGTTGAAATGAGGATGTAATATATTTTCGTTTGGCCTGATATTTGACACCCTACCAATGCTAATCCCATCGGTAAAAGTTTTGGGATCTGTTTCTTTAAATTCAGGAATAATAACTAAGTTTATTGGACCTACATTAGCATTAGGATTTTGATATGGCGTAATTTTATCTCCTCTTGAAATAATTAAACGAATATGTACCCCATCATTCATATTATTTTTTTTTAATACTTTTTTTATTTCAAGTAGAATATCTTTTTTTGAAAAGGGTATTTCAAGTGAAATTCCGTGTGCGCTTTCAAATAGTCTATTAAGATGATCTTCAATAAAAACTAGTTTATTATTATGAACTCTAATTCCTTCCCAGACACCATCTCCAAGCAAAAAACCGCTATCAAATACTGAGATCTTAGCTTTGCTTCTACGGAATAATTCACCATTAATATTTATATAAATATTCTCATTTTTTGAATTTTTAATATACGAATGACTGCTCATTTTGTGGGCCCACAGGGACTTGAACCCCGAACCTGCGGATTATGAGTCCGTTGCTCTAACCAATTGAGCTATGGGCCCTTTAACTTAATATACAAAATACTTTGAACTACTAATTAACCCAAGTATTTTAAGTATTAATTTATGTTATGAATAAAATAAAAAAAATTATTTGGTTTACAGGTCAACCTGGAAGCGGCAAAACAACTTTATCAAATGCTCTCGAAAAACAATTAGAAAATGATCATCCAGACCTCAAAGTAGTTTCAGTTGATGGTGATGACTTAAGAGATATTTTCACTAACAAAGATTATTCTACAGCTGGAAGAAGATTAAACATTCAGACAGCAATAAATATAACAAAATTTTTGCAAAGTAAAGGCAACCTGGTTATAGCTTCTTTAGTTTCTCCATATAAAGATATGAGGGAAAATCTGAAAAACGAAAGAGACACTTTAGAAATTTTTTTGTTTACGAAACAATTAAGAGGTAAAGAGAATTTTTTTGTTGAGGACTATGAAGCTCCATCAGAAAATTTTATCAAACTAGATACTGGAAAGTTAAGCGTAGAGGAGTGTGTAAATGAAATACTCAATGTTTATTGGTAGATGGCAACCTCTTCATAAAGGACATCTGTGGCTTATCAATGAAAGGCTCAAAAATGGTAAGAATATTTGTTTAGCCATAAGAGATGTTAAGCCAGATAAAAATAACCCATGGTCAGCAAAGGAAATTGAGAAGATGATTCATGAGGGTGAATTGAAAGATTTAATTGCCGAAGGAAGAGTAATCACTGCAATCATACCAGATATTGAATCTATAAACTATGGTAGGGGCGTTGGTTATGAGGTTATTGAGCACTTTCCACCAGATGATATTAAGAAAATTTCTGCTACTAAAATAAGAGAAAAAATGTATGGAAAATAATAAAATATATTCAATCTTATTTTCGTTGTTTAAGAAAGAGCCAAAGACAATAGCAAATTTTTTTTTATTTTCCTTAATTTTATTTGTATTAATTTCATTTTTAATTCCAAAAAGATATAATTCAACTCTTAAGTTTTTCCCAAATCAAAGCGATAATAGCATTTCTTCTATCAATGCCTTTGCTCAAGATTTTGGATTTTCAACATCGGGAGGTTCATCATTTCCATTATCAGAAATTGCATCATCTAATATAATTCTTGATAAAATATATTATAGTACATTTGAAAATATTGATGGAGAAAAAACAAACATTAGCAAAATTTTAAATAGAAATAACATTTTTTTCTCAAATGATCAAAAAGATAAGTTGTTAGAAAAATTTTTGACAATCGAAAAACTTAAAAATAGACTATCTATATCACATGACAGAAGATCTAACATAACAACAATTTCAATATCAATAGAAGACCCTGTTGTAGCAAAAGAAATTTTAGACTTATTTTATTATGAACTTTCACTATTTGTTAACAAGTCAATTAATAGTGCGGCATCTTATAAAATTAATTACATAGATAAAAGATCTTTAGAAGTTGAACGTGAATTATTCGAAGCTGAAAGTGAATTAGAACAATTTTTAAATGCTAATAAGTTTATTAATGAGTCTCCCACTTTAATAAAAAAAAGGAATGAGCTTAAAAGGGAGGTGTCAGTTAAAGAAACAGCATATATTGTTCTAAGAAGAGAGTTGGAGGTAGCAAAAATTGAAGAGGAAAAAAACACATTGAAAATATTTCTTTTAGAAAAACCGGCAATTCCTATTAAAAAAAGCTATCCATCAAGACTTAAATTTGCTCTTTCCGGCTCATTAGCTGCAGTATTAATCTTTTTTTGCTACAGAAATAGGAGAGAATTAAAAGATATATTTAGTTCTTAATATTATTTTTTTAAAATTAAATCTTTAACATATAGCAAAATGGATAACAAAAAAATTATCAAAACAAATAGCGTCCAATCATCAATTAGAATCATTGACGCCTTGAATGTTCTTGATAAACTTTCCTATAAAATTTTATTAGTTCATTCATCAGAAAAGTTCATTGGAACTTTAACTGACGGGGATATTCGTAGAGGGTTAATTAAAAAAGCTGATGTATTCACAAGTATTGAACTTATTACGAATAAAAATCCCCAAATTATTGAACAGAAAGATATTGATAAAATTACTTCTAAATATTTTGGTTCACTTGATTTAATTCCAATCGTTAACAATCATAAAATCACAGATCTTTATATAAATGAAGTAGATCCAAATAATAAACTATTTAGCTTAACTGAAAAATGTGGAGTAGTTGTAATGGCTGGAGGAAAAGGAACCAGAATGAAGCCATTGACAGATTTCATTCCCAAACCCTTAATTCCCTTTGAAGGAAAAACTTTAATAGAGCATGTATTTGCCAACTTTTCAAGGTTTGGAATCAAAAATTTTTCACTATCTGTTAATTATCAATCTGACAAAATAGTTAAGTATTTTGACGATAAATCACATGGCTATAATCTAGATTATATTTACGAAAAAAATGAGATGGGCACAATTGGTGCAATTCAATATTTTGACTTCAAAGATAAACCTGCTTTTATAACAAATTGTGACTCTTTAATTGATATTGATTTTTATGATATGTTCAAATTTCATCAAAATAATAATTTTGATTTTACAATAGCGGGGTGTGAAGATATTATTAGTGTTCCATATGGCGTATGTTCAGTAGATAAAAATATGAAACTTTTAAAAATAGCTGAAAAGCCTAAAATAGTTAACCTAATTAATTCTGGTTTGTATTTATGTGAACCCAAAGCAGCATCATTGATACCAAAAGATGATTTTTTTGATGCACCCGATCTTATTTCAAAATGTCTTAAAAATAATTTATCAGTAGGTGTTTATAATTTTAATAAAAAACAATGGCGAGATATTGGAATTTTCAGCGAATATCTTTCTTATTTATAATCCGTAATAAATGGGTTTTTTATATAAATTTTTTCTTCTTATTATTTTTCTCGCAATAG
>MDTG01291308.1_pt1 | contig 14136 bp, 11 predicted proteins | sample 811421 | NCBI WGS metagenome assembly MDTG01 (sample SAMN05326645, study PRJNA326480) | marine metagenome | isolation source: seawater | place: Pacific Ocean: South East | collected 2011 | reverse complement strand
AAAGAGATTGATAAACCAACAGATTTTAAACAAAACAATCTTAAGAAAGTTATAAACAACCATTCGTGCTTAGTTGATGTTTATGAAAAAGCTTTTATACCTAAAGATTATATTTCCAATTCTAACGAAAGGTTAAAGGTGTATGGTTTTTTAGAAGAAAAATCAAAACTAGGTTTATACAAAGAGATACTTTCTAATTTGAAAGATAGGTTTGGGTCATTACCCGATCAGGTACTGAGGTTGGTTGATGTTATGAAAATTAAAAAAATAGGTTCTTACTTTGGGCTTGATAAAATTATGATCAAGAAAAATAAAGTAAAGTTTATTTATTTCAACAACTCCAATAAAAGTAATTCTGAGCAAGAGGGTTTTGTGGATATTTTAAATTATTTAAATAAATTTGGGTATAGAACCTCAGTAATTGAGAAAAAAGATCAATTAGTTATTAATGCTCTAGGGGCTTCTTCTATCAATAAAACGCTTGATTTTTTAAAAAAAATAAAAAAATAGACACAATAAGAGTGTAGTTTATGGGTTATTTGTTTTCAAGAACTTAATTTTTTGTATTTTTGGTAAAAATTAAAAAGCAAATTATCGTGATAAAAAAGTTTTTTTATTTTGTAATCGTTTTGTTTACTGCAGAGGCGTGTTCCGTTTTACCTTTTGGAAAATCAAATCCTTCTGCAAGAAACCCTGGCTCAATTAGCACAACAACTAATTTAGATTACTTCTCAGATGCTTATGCTGAGGAAGATGAAGAGGGGTTTGTGGTTGCCGACTTTGGGGGACAAACACCCGGACCAAATCAAGTTCTTGTTCAAGGTGGCCGTGCTGTTCTTGGTACATATGAAGAAGATGTTTTTTATACACATGATAATGTTGAAAGAACTGTTACTGTTCAGTCTTTTTATCTTGACCAAACTGAGATAGCTAATGTTCATTGGTTGGAATACCTTCATTATATAAAAAGAGACTCAAGCGAAACCTTCTACGAAAATGCGCTTCCTGACACAACAGTTTGGGAAAAAGAATTAGCTTTCAACACACCATATGTTACAAACTACTTAAGATATCCTGGTTTTAGATATTACCCTGTTGTTGGGGTTAGTTGGAGTCAAGCAATGGATTACTGTAGATGGAGAACAGAAGCTGTTAACAAACAAAGGGCTCTTGAATACTTTGGTGAAGAAGATTATATAGATGGTGATATACCACCAATTGAGTCTGGAATTTTTCTGCCAGAATTTAGGCTACCCACAGAAGCAGAGTGGGAATACGCAGCTTACGGTCAAATTGGAGATCAGTGGTTAGATGAAAATCAAACACAAAGAAGGTTATATCCTTGGGATGGAAGAACAATCAGAAGCTCTAAAAGAGGAAATGTTGGTAAGTTTCAAGCAAACTTTAAAAGAGGCAGAGGTGATTACGCTGGAATTGCTGGTGCATTAAATGATGCTGGGTTTGTAACAACCTCGATATATGAGTATGCGCCAAATGACTTTGGTTTATACAACATGGCTGGAAATGTAAACGAGTGGGTCTTTGACATTTATAGACCGCTTAACTTTCAAGACATGGAGGATTTAAACCCAATTAGGAAAAGTGACTTTTTAGACTCGGAGGAAGATTATGACACAGAGAATTTTAATTCAATGATAAGTAATGAGTCTAGAGTTTTTAAAGGAGGATCTTGGGCTGACGGCGCAATGTGGTTATCCCCGGGAACAAGAAGGTTTTTAGATCAAGACTCATCATCAGCTACAATTGGATTTAGATGCGCAACAACGGCGCTTGGCACGGCTGGAAATTAACAAACAGCTATTTCTTATCATTCTTTTTAAACTATTCTATTTGATATTTCGTATAATATAAGTTTATACTTTTTAAATTATAACGAGCAATAAGTTTATACGATAACACTATTATGATTGTAAGAATACCCTCAATAAAAGAAAATGTTTCTGTGGTTGAAAGTTTTATAGAAAACGTAGGCGAAAAGATTCAAATTGAAGAGTCTATTTATGGCAACGTGTTAGTTTCTGTTACTGAAGCTGTAAATAATGCAATTGTACACGGAAACAAAGAAGATAAAAACAAAAAAGTCAAACTTGAGTTGAAGAAGAATAAAAAAAGCGTAAGGTTTGTTGTTGAGGATGAGGGAGTGGGTTTTGACTATGAAAATTTACCAGATCCCACCAACCCAAAAAACATAGATAAAGTAAAAGGAAGGGGTGTTTTTTTAATAAAAAGCTTATCAGACAAAACTAAGTTTAAAAAAGGAGGACGATTGGTTGAGATGCTTTTTAAACTCAAGTAAATGTTTCTCACAAACTTTTTTTCTGAGAAGACACCTTTTGTTTTCAAAAAAAAGAAAAAGGTTAGGCGTTTAATTAAAGAGTTGGCTCAACAAGAAAATAAAGAGTTAAGTTTTTTAAATATTATATTTTGCTCAGACCAACACCTCTTAGAGATTAACAAAAAACACCTAAAACATGATTATTATACAGACGTAATTACGTTTGATTACTCTGAAAAAACAAAAAACATTGAGGGTGATATTTATATTAGCGTTGATAGGGTAAAGGAAAACGCAAAAAAATACGAAGTAAATAAAGACATTGAGTTAATCAGGACAGTGATCCATGGTATACTTCATTTGTCTGGACACAAAGACAAAACAAAAAAAGAAAAAGATATTATGACATCAATAGAAAATAAATATCTTTCTTTGTACATAAAAGTTTGAGTTCCACGTGGAACATCTAAAAAAATGTTTAAAAAATATGATTTAATAGTTGTTGGAGCTGGTCACGCGGGTTGTGAGGCAGCTGCAGCTGCAGCAAACATGGGCTCTTCTGTTTTGTTAGCTACCATGAACATGGGAACTATAGCACAAATGTCTTGTAACCCAGCTATAGGGGGTGTGGCTAAAGGTCAAATTGTTAGAGAAATAGACGCGTTAGGTGGTTACACTGGAATTGTTACCGACGAAAGCACAATTCAATTTAGAATGTTAAATTTATCAAAAGGACCAGCGATGTGGTCTCCAAGAGCACAAAACGACAGAATGGTGTTTGCAGAAAAATGGAGATTGGTCTTAGAAAACAATAAGAATATAGATTTTTGGCAAGAAATGATCGTTGGTATAAAAGTTAAAAGGGGGGTGGTAACTGGCGTAAAAACAGCACTGGGGTTAGAAATTGGAGCAAAAGCGGTTGTGTTAACAAACGGTACCTTTCTTAATGGTCTAATACATGTTGGAGACAAAAACTTTGGCGGGGGTAGAACAGGTGAACGGGCATCAAAGGGGATTACTGAACAACTTGAGGGATTAGGGTTTGTGTCTGGAAGAATGAAAACCGGCACACCACCTAGGTTAGATGGTAGATCAATTGACTACTCAAAAATGGAAGAACAACCTGGAGATAAAAACTTAGGCCAATTTTCTTTTCTAAAAAAACAAAACAAAATAAAACAAAAGCCTTGTCATATAACATACACAAACAAAAAAACCCATAAAAAACTAGAAGAAGGATTTGGTAAATCACCAATGTTTAACGGTAGAATAAAGGCTGTGGGGCCAAGGTATTGTCCTTCTATAGAAGACAAAATAACACGTTTTGCTGAAAGAGACCGACACCAAATATTTGTTGAGCCAGAGGGTTGGAACACAATAGAGGTGTATGTTAATGGGTTTTCAACGTCTTTACCTGAAAAAACGCAAATAGGTGCCTTAAGAACAATAAGGGGATTTGAAAATGTTAAAATGTTTAGGCCAGGGTATGCAATAGAATATGATTATTTCCCTCCAACACAATTAAAACACACCCTTGAAACAAAACTTGTTAAAAACTTATACTTTGCTGGTCAAATTAACGGCACAACAGGATACGAGGAAGCTGCGTGTCAGGGTTTAGTTGCTGGTATAAACGCTCACAATAAAATAAAAGACAAGGGTGTATTTACTCTGGGAAGATCAGAGGCGTATATTGGTGTGTTAATTGACGACCTAATAAATAAAGGGACCGACGAACCTTATAGAATGTTTACATCTAGGGCTGAACATAGGATTTTATTAAGGCAAGATAACGCTGACCTAAGGTTAACAGAAAGGGGTGTAAAAATTGGTCTTGCGGGAGAAGAAAGATTAGGTTTGGTTTCAAAAAAGAAAGAATTAATTAGCAAACTAAGTCGCGTTGTCACCAAAGAGAAACTTGAGCCTGAGGTGGTTAACAATTATTTAAAATCAGTTGGTTCAGCCAAAATCAAAGAAAAAAGAAAGTTAGGGGATTTGGTGAAAAGGCCTGGTGTATCCCTTAAATCGCTGCTTAAATTAATTGATGATGATTTTAACAGAACATATAACAAGGATGTGGTCAACCAGGTTGAAATTAACGCGAAGTATGAAAGTTATATAGAAAAAGAAAGGGAAGTTGTTGAGAGGGTACAAAAACTAGAAAAAAGTAAAATTCCAGTCAAGTTTGATTACACAAAAGTTAATTCTTTGTCTTCTGAGGGTAAAGAAAAGTTATTAAAAATAAAGCCTTCATCTATAGGGCAGGCTAGTAGAATAAGTGGGGTGTCCCCTTCTGATGTTTCTATTTTAATGGTACATCTAAAAAAATGATAAAGGAAGAGAATTGTGGTGTATGTGGCACAAAAAAAACCCTTTTAGATAAAAAAAACATAAAAGACCCTTACTCTTTAAAGGTTTTTTGTGTGTATACCTGTGCTTCTTGTTCTGTAGGTTACACTCACCCGGTTCCAGAAAACATTGAAAGTTATTATGATCAAGAGGGCTATGACTCATATCAAAAAAAGAAAAGCTTATATAACACTATCTATTCTTACGTTCAGTCATTAAATAACAACTATAAAATAAAAATTATAAAAAGGTTTGGTGTGGGTATGATGTTAGACTACGGTGCGGGTTCTGGTAGTTTTGTAAACTTCGCGAACAAAAAAGGGTTTAAAGCCTTTGGTTACGAACCTATTAATGCGAATAATAACAAAAAGATAACAAATACTCTTGGGGAAATAGTAAAAAAGAAATATAAATTCATAACACTTTGGCACGTCCTAGAGCACACCAAAGAACCCAAAAAGCTTCTCTCAAGAATTAAAAAAATGTTAACCAAAGATGGTGTTATTGTTATTGCGGTTCCAAACAGCGGTTCATACGATAACACTTATTATAAAAATAGGTGGGCGGGATATGATGTTCCGCGACACCTTTACCATTTTAATACAAAATCATTTGAACGCTTAGTTCTAAGATTAAACATGAGGGTTATTAAAACAAAACCGCTCTACTTTGACGCTTTCTATGTTTCTATGCTTAGCGAAAAGAATAAAAACAATCCGTTTTGGTTTATATCTGGAGTTGTAATTGGATTTCTGTCTAACATATGTGCTTTTTTTACAAAAAAACACTCTAGTATTATATATATTATTAAATAATGAGGTTTGTATTATATATACTTATGTTTATAACATCATGCGCCCAGGTTAAACCATTAACCGGTGGTTTTAAGGATACAATACCGCCCAATATAATTAAAAGCACTCCAGACAATTTTAGCACAAATATAGTTGAGCCCAACTTTGTTTTTGAGTTTGATGAAATGGTAGATGTGGGAAAATTAAAAGAAAAATTAATAATATCACCGTACTATGATGGTTCCTTTGAAATTAAATCTAAGAAAAACACTGTATCTCTTTTTTTTGATTCTTTGTTTAATAAAAACACAACCTATATTTTAAATTTTGCTGATGGGCTTGTGGATATTACAGAGGGAAACCCCGCTGTAAAATCTAGGTTTATCTTTAGCACAGGTGATAAGGTAGATTCATCATATGTATCAGGGGTTGTGATGAACACATTAAAAAACGAAGCCGTAGAGGGTGCCCTTGTTGGTTTATATCAAGAAGAAGATAGTTTAGATTTGTTTCACACCAAGCCAACTTATTTTACTTTTACAGACGAGAGGGGTTATTTTGTAATTGAAAACATTAAAGTAAAAGATTACACGATTTATGCTTATTTAGATGAAAATAAAAATTTTAAATGTGAATATAATAAAGAAAGTTTTGGTTATACCAACAACAAGATAGGCGTAGACTCTTTTGTAAACAACATATATATCCCCCTTTTTACTGAGGATTTAACGCCATTAAAAATAAACGCTAAAAGAGATAAGGGTGATGTTTTTGATATAACATACTCGAAGGATATTGACTCTTTAACTGTGATTTCCGATGAAAACATAAAGTGGAGTTTAAGCGATAACTTTTTGTTGCGGTTTTACAAAAAAAAACTTATAGCTGATTCTTCTTTGGTAATGGTAACCGCTTATGATAAGGTTGGGGTTAAAACAGTAGATAGTGTTTTTTTATCTTTCAATGGTAATCAAAAAAGAGATTTTATCTTTGATTTAGATTTGAGACTCTCTTCACAAAATATAGATAATACAGTGTTCTTTAACTTGGATTTTAATCTACCGTTGATAAAGAATGAATTTAAATATGATGTTTTGGTTGATACCCTTTTAATCCCTAAGAAATTTATTTATAGTTCTTTTAAGTCTATTGAAAACAATAAGATTGTTGGTCAATTTAATATAAAAGTTGATTCTGTTTTATTGTTTATAAATAAAGAAAAAGAAAAAGTAATTAAAGATAGTTTACGCTTTGAAAACGACTCAATATATAGCGCTATATTAAAGTATTATAAAAAAATAAATCCTAAAATAATTGATTTTTTAATACCTAAAGGTGAGTTTGTTTCAATAACAAATGATACTTTAAGTGATGTTTCTCAAGTGTTTAAAGTAAGAGGTAAGGATTACTATGGTAGCCTCTTGGGGGAGGTTATTGGGGTAAATAAAAACAAAAAGTATTTTGTTGAACTAATTGATGATGATTTTTCTACTATCTACAAAAATAATAAGGTGCTTCCTTTTTTTAGTTTTCAAGGTTTAGATCCTGGTAAGTATTATTTGAGGGTTGTTAATGATGTAAACAATAATTTAAAATGGGATTACTTCGGAATAAAATCTAAGATTGAGGCAGAACGTATTTTTTATTTTGATGAAACAATTGATATTAGATCTAACTGGAATCTTGAAGATGTTGTGTTTGATGTTGAAAAGAATGTTGATAATTTGTTTTTAATAAAAGAAGAAGAAGATTAATTTTTTAGCAACTGTATTTTACCCGATTAATCAACAGTGTTGTTATACACAATATTTTTTTTATTATTAAGACAAGTATATAAGTAACTGATTAATAGATCAATGTATGTTTATTTCTTGTTTAAAATATCTTAATAAGAGTTATTAACATATTAACATACTAATAACTATTTCTTTTTTTTAATTGAATAAAAAGTAGTAATAATTATAATGTATTTGTTAAAAAGTTTATAGTTTAAGGACCGTAAATATTAATTTAAATTTTAGTAACCTTGCTTTATAAATGAAAAACATTAAAATCAAAAAAGTTGCTGTTATAGGATCAGGTATAATGGGTTCTAGAATTGCTTGTCATCTAGTAAATGTTGGTATGGATGTTTTATTATTAGACATTTCACCCACCCAATTAAATGAGGATGAAAAAAAACAAAAAAGGAAGCTTTCTGATAAAATTGTGAAAAACAGAATTGTTAACCAATCTTTATCAAGCACTTTAAAAGCAAAACCTTCGCCTTTATTTTTAAAATCAGATTATGATAAAATAAAAACAGGAAACTTAAATGATGACATAAAAGAAATATCTTCTGTAGATTGGGTTATCGAAGCTGTTGTTGAAAAACTATCAATTAAAAAAACGGTATACGATCTAATAGAAAAACACAGAAAAAAAGAAACTATAATATCAACAAACACATCGGGTATACCTATATCTCAAATAACAGAAAATAGAAGTTCAAATTTTAAAGAAATGTTTTTAGGTACACATTTTTTTAATCCACCAAGGTACCTTAGGTTATTAGAAATAATCCCCGGAAACAACACAAGAAAGGAAATTGTTGATTTTTTTCTAGACTTTGGGTCTGTTGTTTTAGGTAAAGAAACCGTTTTATGTAAAGACACCCCTGCTTTTATTGCAAACAGACTTGGTATCTATTCCTTAATGTCAACAATTCACTCAGTTGAAAAAAACAACTTAAGCGTTTCGGAGGTTGATTTTTTAACAGGAACACTAATAGGTAGACCAAAATCAGCAACCTTTAGAACAATGGATGTTGTTGGTTTAGATACGGCCGTTAACGTCTCGAAAAACCTTTTGAAAGACCTTAAAAATGATGAGTCTGTTTCTATGTTTAAGTTACCTTCTTCTGTTAAGTCTTTATACAACAACAAGCAGTGGGGAGATAAAACAGGAAGAGGTTTTTATAAAAAGGAAATAAAAGAAAACGGCAAAAGAGTTTTTTATGAGATAAACCTAAAGACACTTGAGTATAAAGATGTTGAAAAAATAAAAGATGAGTCTCTATTAGAAATTAAAAAATCAGAACAATTAAATGTTAGGATAAAAAAACTAATAAAACTTAAAAATAAGTATGGTGATTTTTATCGGTCTACATTTTACGACACTTTTAGGTACTGTTCTTTAAGGATACCGGAGGTTAGTGATGAGATATATAAAATAGATAACGCAATTTGTTCAGGATTTGGTTGGAAAAAAGGACCCTTCGAGACGTGGGACACAATAGGTCTTAAGGAAACGTATAAAGAAATGATAGACATGAACCTAAAACCAGCTGAATGGGTTAAGGAAATGTTGTCTAATAACATTAAAAGTTTTTACAGGTTCAAAAACAATAAAAAAGAATATTATAACATATCACAAAAAAAGTATTGTCAGGTTCCAGGACAAGAAGATGTTATACAACTTGATGCCTTTAAAGAAAACGATATTGTATGGACAAATAAAGACGTTTCATTATATGATATAAAAGACGGAATATTAAACCTAGAGTTCCACACTAAGATGAATTCAATAGGAGAAGGTGTTTTGGTTGGGATAAACAAAGCGATAGACACGTGTGAAAAAGATTTCAAAGGACTTGTTATATCTAATGAAGCTGATTATTTCTCCGCTGGTGCTGACTTAGGAACGTTGTTTATGTTTGCGGGAAATAGAGAATTTAAAAAAATTGAAGAATCTATCAGGGTCTTTCAAAACACAATGATGAGGGTAAGACACTCATCTGTACCCGTTGTTGTTGCAACTTCAGGTATAACCCTTGGGGGAGGGTGTGAACTTAGTTTACACGCAGACACAATACAAGCTCACAGCGAAACGTATATGGGCCTAGTAGAACTTGGCGCTGGTTTGATTCCTGCCGGAGGAGGAACGAAGGAGTTGGTCATGAGAACAGCTTCTCAATACCAAAAAGGAGACCCGGAATTTAATAAACTAATGGAATCTTTTATGAATATAGCCTCAGCTAAAGTTAGCACATCAGCTAAAGAAGCTGTAGAAATGGGATATATTACAAAAAAAGATAAACAAACAACAAACAGAAAAAACCTTTTAAAGGACGCAAAAAACACCGTATTAAATATGTTGTCTTATGGGTATATTAAACCAACAATTAATAAAAAAATAAAAGTACACGGAAGATCAGCTTTAGCCATGTTTAATGCTGGCGTAGAAACAATGAAACAAGGAAAGTATATTTCAGAATACGATCAAAAACTTGCACAAAAACTCGCTTACATCATGTGTGGAGGAGATTTAACGCAAGAATGTTTAGTTGAAGAACAATATCTATTAGACCTTGAAAGAGAAGCTTTTGTTAGCCTTTGTGGTGAACAAAAAACACTAGAAAGAATGCACTCTATATTGTTTAAAAGAAAACCATTAAGAAATTAGTTATGAAAAACGCATATATTGTTTCAGGCTTAAGGTCCCCAGTTGGGAAAGCTAAAAAAGGTGGGTTAAGGTTTATTAGACCAGATGATTTAGCAGCTAAAGTAATAAAGGGTTTGGTAAAACAAACAAAAGGTTTGGAGGGTAAAATGGTTGATGACTTAATTGTCGGAAACGCAGTACCAGAAGCTGAGCAAGGAATGCAAATGGCTAGATACATTTCTTTATTGGCGTTACCAAAAGAAGTTCCCGGATTAATTATAAACCGATACTGCGGTTCAGGCCTTGAGGCTATTCACCTAGCTTGTGCAAAAATAAATTCTGGGTCAGCCGAGTGTGTTATTGCTGGTGGAACGGAATCCATGAGCATGGTACCTATGACAGGTTATAAGTCAGCCTTAAATTATAATATCTCAAACAAAAACCCTGAGTATTATTTAAACATGGGCCTTACAGCAGAAAAACTAGCTTTAAAGTATAATGTCACTAGAGAAGACTCAGATTTATTTTCTTACAATTCACACCAAAAAGCAATTAAAGCTTTAGAAAAAAATCTATTTAAGAGTGAAATTCTACCAATCGGTGTCAATGAGATTACAGTTAAAGGTGGCAAAAAAACAACATCAAACTGGACGGTAGAAAAAGACGAGGGCCCTAGAAAAGACACAACAGTGGATGCTCTTTCTAAACTTAGACCAGCCTTTAAGTTAGGCGGCCAGGTAACAGCGGGAAACTCATCTCAAATGTCTGATGGTGCAGCTTTTGTCGTTGTTATGTCTGAAAGGATGATAAAAAAACTAAACATAGAGCCAATTGGAAGGATGGTTTCTTATGCTACAGCTGGGGTAGAACCAAGCATTATGGGAATAGGCCCAGCAGATGCGGTGCCAAAAGCACTTAAACAAGCAGGTTTAAAACAAAAAGACATCGAGCAAGTTGAGCTTAATGAGGCTTTTGCAGCCCAAGCTTTATCGGTCATAAAAGCTTTAGATTTAGATGATAAAATAGTGAACGTTAATGGTGGAGCTGTAGCTTTAGGTCACCCATTAGGAATGACGGGAGCTAAACTGTCAATTCAACTCTTTAATGAAATGAAAAGAAGAAATCAAAAGTACGGAATGGTTACAGCTTGTGTTGGTGGTGGGCAAGGTGTTTGTGGTGTTTTTGAAAACCTTACCTAAGAACCTCCACAACAACCTCTACTTCGACAGGAATTTTACTTGGCAAAGAAACCATTCCAACAGCAGAGCGAGCGTGCTTTCCTCTTTCTCCAAAAACCTCAACTATAAAATCAGAAAAACCATTTATAACAGCAGGTTGCTCGTAAAAATCAGATGTTGAGTTAACCATTCCAATAACCTTCACAAATCGCTTAACCTTATTAAGGTCCCCAATTTCTTTTTTAAGAGAAGCTAAAATATTTATTCCAACAAGCCTTGCCGCACCATAACCCTCTTCAATTGTCATGTCTTCACCCAAACGACCCGTAACATATCCCCCTTCTTTTTTTCTGGGACCAGTTCCAGAAACATAAACCAACATTGTGTTTTTCCCCTCAGAAAACCGGACCGTTGGAACATAGTTTGCTATAGGTTTTCCTGGCACAGGGAGCTCTATATTAAGACTTTTAATTTTTTCCTCCACATCATAATCGTAGAGGGGGGTGTTGAAAACATAGTAATCTACAGCCTCTTTATCATTTGGCGTACAACCCATAAAAAACAACCCTAAAAATAAACACTTAATTTTCCCCATAAGATGTAATTATAATTTTTCTAATTTTTCCACCATTTCGGTGTTCACACAAATATATCCCTTGCCAAACACCTAACAAAGGAACCCCATCTTTTATTGGAAAGTTTATAGAAGAACCAATAACACTAGACTTTATGTGTGAGGTCATATCATCAGGACCCTCAAAAGTGTGTTTAAAATAGGTTTCTTTTTCAGAAACCATTTTGTTAAAGTGTGTTTCAAAATCTTCTCTAACAGTAGGGTCTGCGTTTTCATTTATTGTTAAACTTGCAGATGTGTGCTGTATAAAGACATTTACAACCCCAGTTATTTTTGGTAAGTGTTTTATAACCTCATCGGTTATTAAATGAAAACCCCTTGGGTAAGTACTAAGTGTTATTTGTTTTTGATCAACCACCTAAACCAACCTTCATTTTCTCAGCGTTTTCAGCGATTCGGAGTTTTTCAGTAAAAGAAAATAAACCACCAGAAACAACCTCAGGTAGGTTATAAACGGTATGGTTAATACGGTGGTCGGTAACCCTTCCTTGGGGATAATTATATGTTCTAATTTTATCAGAACGATCTCCAGAACCAACCATAGTCTTTCTTTTTCCTGCTATTTCATCATTTTGTTTTTTTACCTCTATCTCATAAAGCTTAGATCTTAACACCTTCATAGCCTTATCATAGTTTGCGTGTTGAGATCTTCCGTCTTGACACTCAACAACAACACCTGTTGGTTCGTGTGTTAACCTTACGGCAGACTCAGTTTTATTTACATGTTGACCGCCAGCACCCGAAGCTCTATATGTGTCTTTTCTAATGTCTGCATTGTTAACCTCTAACTCAACATCTTCTGCCTCAGGTAAAACAGCAACCGTAGCAGCGGAAGTGTGAACACGACCTTGGGTTTCTGTGTTAGGAACCCTTTGTACCCTGTGGGTGCCAGCTTCAAACTTTAGTTTACCATAAACATCCTCTCCTTCTACTGAACAAACAATTTCTTTATAACCCCCAGAGGAGCCTTCATTAAAACTAATAACATTTAAACCCCATTTGTTTTTTTCTGAATACAGTTGATACATTCTTAAAAGGTCACCAGCAAAAATTGCAGCTTCATCTCCACCGGTTCCAGCCCTAATTTCAAGGATCACATTTTTTTCATCGTTTGGGTCCTTAGGAATAAGTAAAACCTTTAAGTCACTCTCCTCTAATAGCATTTTCTCACTTAACACCTCAAGTTCTTTCTTTGCTATTTCTCTAAACTCCTCATCTTTTTCGTTTTCTATAATGTCTTTTGCCTCTTCCACACCGGTTAAAGTAGATTTATAAGACTCAAACTTTGTTACTATTTTTCCTAATGACTTATATTCTTTATTAAGTTTAGTGAAAACCTTTAGATCAGAAACCGTTTCTGGTTTAGAAAGTTCTGCCTCAACCTCTTCATATCTTTTTTTTAACTCCCCTAGCTTGTCTATCATTTTTCTTATTTTTAACAACTAATATAAAAACCTCACACTAATTAATTTCATAAAACGTATATTAATAAATAAATAATTTTTTTAAAATAATATAAAAATGCGAAGAAGAGTTTTAGTTTTTTTTACCTTAACGCACTTTCTTTTTTCTTTTAATAGTATTAGCCAACTAAATAACATAGAAGATGGTTTTATATCAGAAAAAAGTATTGTGATTTATTCTTTTTTAAACAAAGACTCGGTAACAGAAAAGATTTTTAATTTACACAATAAACTATCTTCTTTGGGGTTAGATGTTGTTAACTACATAGACAGCTTAAACACCCAAACTTCTAATGAAATAAGTAATAACCTTGTACAGTATCTTAATTCTAGAGAAGTTAAAAACACCATCCTTTTTTCTGAAAAAAACAAATTAATAAGCTTTTATGGATTAGATTTTTTTAATCAACAAAAAGAAAACCCAAGGCTTATGATATCGGGGGACTCTGTTTTTAATAAATTAAAAAACAAAATTATTAACTCTAAAACAAAACAAAAAAACTTTCTCTTACCCCCAAAACCAGAGGTTTTGTTTAAAATCAACGTAAAACCCTTCGGAAGAATCTTAAGAAAACCAGACACCTCAAAAGATAAGATTGGAATAATAACAAAAATTAACACAGAGTTACCTAAAAACATAATTCAAATTGAAGAAAAGGAAGATTATCGTTTTTATTTTTCAAACGGAATTAATTATATAATACATTTTTATACAGGCACCGAGTCCTTTATTCAAAAAACTTTTAATCTAAAAAACCTAAACCCCACCTCGAACAAAAAAACTACTATTTTAGTCTTAGAACACACAGCCACAAGAAACCGCTTTTTTTATTTTAACCCAAAATATAGTGAAAAAGAAGATGTCTTATTAAGTTTTCTATCAAACTAAAAAGAAAGTTTTTTATTTATAAAAGGAATAAGAGACATAACAACAGCCTGTTTATAGTATTTTGATCTATCTACTAAGCTTCCAGTTAATATTCCAACCGCTCCATCTTTT
>MDTG01243230.1_pt1 | contig 14136 bp, 13 predicted proteins | sample 811421 | NCBI WGS metagenome assembly MDTG01 (sample SAMN05326645, study PRJNA326480) | marine metagenome | isolation source: seawater | place: Pacific Ocean: South East | collected 2011 | reverse complement strand
TTTATAATCTTAAAATCTTTTTCGTAGTTTATTTTATCTGTCCTAATCATTTGTATTATAAAATTTATTAATTTGTTACAATACTCAACAATATATTATATATGGCGAAAAAAGAACAGATTGAAATGTCGGGAAAAGTTATCGAAACTCTCCCAAATACAATGTTTAGAGTTGAATTAGAGAATGGGCATGTAGTGACCGCTCATATATCAGGTAAAATAAGAAAGCATTACATAAGAATCCTTAGAGGTGATAGCATAATGGTCGCATTGACACCATATGATTTAACCAAAGGTAGAATAATTTTTAGAGATAAATAAGTTTTACAAATTATTTATAACAGCATCGCCAAAGCCACTAGTTGAAACAAGCGTTGCGCCTGGCACAAGTTTTGTAATTTCCTCTTTAATATCAACTGTTTTGCTCTTATCTGTATTCTTCACCCGAATTTGTCTTTTTCCTGCTCTCGCTCGAGCTAAATCATAAGTTAGTTGTTTTTTTTGTATGGCTCCTTTAACGCCTTTGAGCACCAAATCGGCTGCTTCTGTCCATCCCATATATCTTAACATCATCTCACCAGACAAAATTATTGATCCAGGATTTACCCTATTTTTGCCAGCAAAAGGTTCTGCTGAGCCATGTGTTGCCTCAAAAACAGCACAGCCGTCGCCAATATTGCCTCCAGGCGCCATTCCAATACCTCCAACCTGAGCAGCAAGTGCATCAGAGATATAATCACCGTTCAAATTTAATGTTGCAATCACGTCATGTTGCTCTGGCGCAAGGATAATTTGCTGAAGGAAGTTATCTGCTATACAGTCTTTAATTAACAATTCTGAATTATACTGATTATTATTAATAATATATGTTCCGTCATTTTGTAATTGTCCGGCATACTCAGTAGTCACGACATCATAACTCCAGTCACGAAATGCTCCCTCTGTGAATTTCATTATATTGCCTTTATGTACAATGGTTATGCTTGATTTATTAAGTTCTAAAGCATAATCAATGGCCATTCGTATCAATCTCTTAGTTCCCTCCTCTGATACTGGCTTAATCCCAATACCGCAATTTTGCTCAAACCTAAAAGGAGATGCGCCTAGCTCTTTATTAATAAAATTAATTATTCTTTTTGCTCCATCTGAATTTGGTTCCCACTCTATTCCAGAGTATAGGTCTTCTGTATTTTCTCTGAAAACAACCATATCTGTTAGGCCAGATTCTGCCATTGGCGTGCTTGTTCCAGGAAAATATTTTATAGGTCTTACGCAGGCAAATAAATCAAGCTTTTGTCTAATCATAACATTAATAGATTTATGACCAGAGCCTATGGGTGTTGTGAGCGGCCCTTTGATTGAGATTCTATAATCTCTCATTGCTTGGATAGTTTGTTGAGGTAGTATAGAACCATATAAATCAGCAGAATTTGAACCAGCATATAGCTCTAACCATCTGATTTGTCTAGAATTACCATATGCTTTGTTTATTGCATGATCCAATACTCTCTTCATTACAGGTGTAACATCTATTCCTATACCATCACCGATTATGTATGGAATTATAGGATTGTTAGGCACATTTAGTTTAGTGCCCTCGTATTCGATTTTAGCCCCATCCGATGGAATATTAAGCTTCAATTAATGAGCTCCTTTACTTGTCAAATTGTTCTTCTTCTGTTGACCCAGTAAGCGCAGTAACTGAAGAGGAGCCTCCAGTGATTACTTGGGTAACAGAATCAAAATAGCCTGTTCCAACTTCTCTTTGATGTTTGGTAGCAGTATATCCATCCTTTTCTGCTGCAAACTCAGCTTCTTGAAGTTTTACATATGCAGTCATCTGTTCAGCGTTATAACCCTTAGACAGCTCAAACATACTGTAATTTAGAGCATGAAAGCCTGCCAGAGTAATGAACTGAAATTTGTATCCCATTGCTCCTAACTCTCTCTGAAACTTGGCAATTTGGGAATCATCAAGATTTTTTTTCCAATTAAATGACGGCGAGCAATTATATGCAAGAAGTTGTTCAGGGTGTTCTTTTTTCAATGCCTCTGCAAATTGTTTCGCAAAATTTAAATCTGGTACCCCAGTCTCACACCATACCAAATCTGCATAGGGAGCGTAAGCTAAGCCTCTAGAAATAGCTTGATCTATTCCATTTTTTACGCGGTAAAAGCCCTCTGCGGTTCTCTCACCAGTTGTAAATTCACTATCTCTCTCATCAATATCACTTGTAAGTAAATTAGCTGCCTCAGCATCTGTTCTTGCAAGTAACACTGTTGGTGTGTCATATATGTCTGCAGCTAACCTTGCAGCTGCTAATTTTTGAACTGCCTCTTGAGTTGGCACAAGTACTTTACCACCCATATGACCACATTTTTTAGCTGAAGCTAGTTGATCTTCGAAGTGAACGCCTGCAGCCCCCGCCTCAATCATAGCTTTCATTAACTCATGAGCGTTCAATACTCCACCAAAACCTGCTTCTGCATCTGCAACTATTGGTAACATGTAGTCTACAGGATCATTTCCTTCTGCAATATTTAGTTGATCAGCTCTTCTTAATGAATTATTTATACGCTTTACTACTGAAGGTACGCTATCAACTGGATACAATGATTGATCGGGATACATTTGCATGCCTGTATTAGCGTCCCCTGCAACTTGCCATCCTGATAAATATACAGCTCTTAACCCAGCTTTTGCCTGCTGCATTGCTTGGTTCCCAGTAAGTGCGCCTAGGGCGTTAACAAAATCACTATTATTAATCTCATTCCATAGTTTTTCGGCACCTTGTTTTGCTAAACTATATTCAATATTAATACTTCCGCTGAGCCTAGCTACCTCTTCAGCTGAATAGTCGCGTTTGACATTTTTCCATCTAGGATTAGTATCCCAATCATTTTGAATTTCTTTTGCAGATCTGATTTTGTTCATTATTACCTCATGAGTCATTAAAAATATGTGGCTAGATGATACTACTTGTAAGATTATTTGACAAATCAAATAGCGTAATTATTATCATGAAATAAAAATTTTAATATAATATGCCTAATAATCGAAAAAAATGACAGATTTAAATAAAAAAGTAGCTGTTGGAATGTCTGGAGGTGTGGATTCATCTGTAGCTGCTTATCTTCTCTTGCAAGCTGGTTATGATGTTGAAGGGATATTCATGAAAAATTGGGAAGAAGACGATTCAGAACAATGTAATTCAAAAGAAGACTATGAATATGCACAAGCGGTGTGTGATCATCTTCAAATAAGGCTTCATCTTGTAAATTTTTCAGATGAATATTGGGTAAATGTATTTGAAAGCTTCATTAATGATTTAAAAAAAGGATATACACCTAATCCAGACGTTTTTTGCAACAAAGAGATTAAATTTAAACAATTCTATCAATATGCGATATCTCAAGGGTTTGATATGATTGCGACAGGACATTATGCAAAAAAGTGTAACTCAAAAAATATAGAATTACACATGCCAAAAGATAAAACAAAAGATCAGACTTATTTTTTATATATGTTAAATGAAGAAGTTTTAGAAAAAACTTTATTCCCACTTGATAGCCTTAAAAAATCAGAAGTGAAATCTATTGCTAAAGATATGGGGCTAGGTTTAGAAGAAAAAAAAGAAAGTATGGGAATATGTTTTATTGGTAAGCGTAAGTTTTCAACCTTTATTGATAAATATATTAAGCCTATTGAAGGGCCCATAATTGATTATGAGACAAGTAGAGAAATCTCACGCCATAATGGCTTAAGTAAATACACGATAGGACAACGTAAAGGCATAAGTATAGGTGGAATAAAAGATAGCAATGAGTCTCCCTGGTATGTAATTGATAAAGACATTGACACCAATACGCTCATAGTAAGCCAAAATCAATCGCCACTCTTTTACATAGGAGAAATTGAATTAGGTGACATAAACATGATTAATAAAGAATTTAGTAATAAAAACATTAAGGTGAGATTTAGACATGGAGGTAACTTAAGAGATTGCGTGTTAAACAAGAAGAAGAATAAATATACAATTACATTGTGTGAGGAAGAGAGAGGTATTGCTCAAGGTCAAGCAGCAGTATTTTATAATGGAACAGAATGTATAGGAGGAGGCACGGTAATATCAAAATGTTTAAGAAAGAATTAAAAAATGAAACAATTTCTCTTGGAGCAATATACCAAGCAAGTAATGAAATAAAGAAGATTGCATGGCAAGGAGAGATTAATAATAAAATAATAGAACCTTTAATTCATAGTGTATATCAAACAACATCAAATGAAGTTGAGGATATTTATATAAATATAAAACGACTAAATACAGGATTAGATTTTTTACGAAAACAGTTAGTAGGTGATGTGTTTTCAAAAGATGCAGAAGTAACAAGATATTTTGAAGCTATTGGAATACTTGTAAAAAATATGAAAAAATATCCAGATATAGTTAATAATCTCAGAAATCAACTTTCAGATTTTAGTTTAGATATAAATCAAGAGAACCTTTCAGAGCATGCAATTTTTCTATCAAACTTATATTTAGAGACAGTGAGTAAGATAAATCCTAGAATTATTGTTAATGGCGATAATAAATACTTAAAAGAAAGTGATAATGCTTCAATGATCAGAGCTCTATTATTGTCTGCTATACGGTCTTATATATTATGGGAACAATCTGGTGGGTCAAAATTTAGAATCTTTATATTTAGAAAAAAAATAGCAAAACTTGCATTAACTATATAAATTATGTAGCTAGTTTTTTAAGAACATAATTTAATATTCCATCACTAACAAAATACTCCCATTCCTTCGCTGTATCAATTCTTACTTTCACCATAAAAGATTTGTCAGTGTGATTTTCAGTAATTAGGACTGATTCTGCATCTTTGTTTATCGTAGATATGCTATAAGACGAAGTCATTGATAATCCAAGCGAATCAAAGCTATCGCCATGATTAAATTGTAATGGCATTATTCCCATTCCTACTAAATTTGATCTGTGTATACGCTCAAAACTTTCTGCGATAACAGCTTTTACACCGAGCAGTTTTGTTCCTTTTGCGGCCCAATCTCTTGATGAGCCACAGCCGTAGTCTTTACCAGCAAAAATAATAAGGTTAGTATTATTTTTTTTGTATTCTTGTGCAGCATCATAGATAGACATCTCTTTTCCATCAGGTAGTAGTCTGGTATAACCGCCAGTTTTTTCTGGTACAAGTTTATTAGCAAGTCTAACATTTGCGAATGTTCCTCTTTGCATAATCTTAAAGTTACCTCTCCTGGACCCATAAGAATTAAAGTCTTTTATTTTGACATTATTATCCAGTAAATGTATCCCAGCTGGAGTACTATCCTTGAAAGAACCTGCGGGTGATATATGATCTGTAGTTACGCTATCACCAAGGATAACAAGAGGAAAAGCATTTTCAATCGCAGGCAATTTTTCATGATCATCTTTGCCTTTACCAAAAAAAGGAGATGGTTGAATATAAGTTGATTTTTCATCCCAATCAAAATGATCTGAATCTGAGGTTGGTATAGCTGTCCAGTTATCATCTCCGTCAAATAAATTACTATAAGATTTGTTAAACATCTCGCCATCAATAGTTTGAGCCATAACTTGATTTATCTCATTGTTAGATGGCCAAATATCTTTTAGAAAGACATCTTTCCCATGACTATCCTTTCCAAGAGGAGTAATGTTTATATCAATATTAATTTTTCCTATCAACGAGTAAGCGACAACTAACATTGGGCTAGCTAAGAAATTCATTTTTATTTCAGGATGGATTCTTCCTTCAAAATTTCTATTACCAGACAATATAGAACTTACAATTAAGTCTCTATCATTAATCTCTTTTATATATTTGTCTTGAAGTGGTCCTGAATTACCTATACAAGTCGTACAACCATAGCCTACTATATTGAATCCTAGTGTGTTCAAAGGCTCAAGTAGTTTAGCTTTTTTAAGATAGTTCTCAACTACTCTTGATCCTGGAGCTAATGATGTTTTAACCCACTTTTTCGTAGCTAATCCTTTTTGTAATGCATTTTTTGCTAGTAAGCCTGCTCCAATAATTACACTCGGATTAGAAGTATTAGTGCAACTTGTTATTGCTGCAATCAGAATATGGCCATCATCGATAATACCATCTGATTTAGGAGATTTTTTTAGTTTCTTTATTTCATCTTCAGAAACTTTTTTCACATCCGACAATAAAACCCTGTCTTGCGGTCTTTTTGGTCCAGAAAGACAAGCCTCCACTTTACTCATATCTAAAGTTAATGAATCAGTATATTTAATTTTCTGGCTATCATCTCTAAAGAACCCACACTCTTTGCTATAGTTCTCAACTATATTTAGATGGCCATCATCTTTACCTGTCATTTTAAGGTAATCGATTGTCAATGCATCAACTGGAAAAAATCCGCAAGTTGCTCCGTATTCTGGTGCCATATTTGAAATCGTACATCGATCAGCAATACTGAGACTGTCTAATCCTGGACCATAGAATTCAACGAATTTTCCAACTACATTCTTCTCTCTTAACATTTGAACTATAGTGAGCACAAGATCTGTTGCCGTAGTAGTTCCTCCCAGTTTACCAGTGAGCTCAAAGCCAATAACATCAGGAAGTAACATTGGTATCGGTTGTCCTAACATTGCAGCTTCAGCTTCAATGCCCCCTACTCCCCAACCAAGTACGCCTAATCCATTTACCATAGTTGTATGTGAATCAGTCCCTACTACAGTATCTGGATACAGTTTACCCTCTTTTTCATAGATGACTCTTGAGATATATTCAATATTAATTTGATGGATTATTCCATTATTTGGTGGGACTATTCTGAGATTTTTAAATGCCTGTTGTCCCCACTTTAAGAGTTTGTATCTCTCTGTATTTCTCTCATATTCAAGTTTTGTATTCAAATCCTTTGAGTCTGATGAGCCATAATGATCTACCATTACAGAATGATCTATAACTAAGTCGGTTTGGCATTGAGGATTTACAGCATCGGCTTTGCTCTCGTCGAGTGAGGTCATTGCATCTCTCATTGATGCTAAATCAACCACAGCTGGAACGCCGGTAAAATCTTGCATGATCACCCTACTGGGATAAAAGGTTAATTCAGTATTTGAATCAGTCCTTCCATTCCATGAGGTAAATTTTTCTATTATGTCATCAAAGCTTTCATTGTCAGATTCATTTCTTAAATAATTTTCCATTAATACCCTGAGTGAATAAGGTAAATGTTCAATCTGATATTTATTAATGTTAAATACCTGGAAAGTCTTATTATTTATAGATATTTCTGATTTTTCTGGCATTCCTTTTTCCCTAATCTGTAGAATTGGCAGTATTCTAACAAAAAAGTACTCTTAATTCTATGACTTACTTTTGTGGTAATTTTTTTTGTATAGTTTCCATATGCATACCAAGAGAATCTTTTGCGCTTGTATTATCCTTTTTGATGATAACATCTTGTCCGTCTCTTCTAAGATTATTATATTTATTCAAAAACCTATTAAGCTCTATTGATTTTTTCACTTTATATAATCGTGGTTTAGAGTCTTTTTCTTTTATCAGCAGTAATACATGATCATTATATATATAGCTATTTAAAACATAAAAGCTTTTCGGCAAAGAGTCTAGTACTGCATACCCCTCATTAATCTTAATATTATGGTACAAATATATAAAAAGGATCGAGACGCTTAAAGATAGAATTATTTTTGAAGTATATTTTTTTGTCTTCAAAAAATTCTGCAGAAGAAAAATATATAGAATTAATAAGAAAATTAATAATATGTAAAGAATCATATTTAAAACCTTTTAAGATCATATGGGGTTAAGATTTTCTTTTGGTTATCACCGCTAGAGTATTCTCCTTTTGCGTCTAAGTAAAATCTTGTAACTGTCACTTCGGTATCCTTTTTTGCTAGTGTTATATTATTTGCATAAACTAACTTTAAAGTAGGATTTACTTTCTCTATTATGACTTTGACATCCACAGGATTATTACTTTTGTTTTCATAAAGATATAGATTAAGAATATATTCACCAGGTATTATGCCTCTTAGTGTTACTACTTCACGATTGATAGGATATATTATATCTTCACCGTCAATGGTGACGACATCATTGATAATACCTTGATCATCTCTATCTAGATGTAACCATCCTGCATCCTTTTTTAAATATGAAACAGTCTCGCCGTTAGGATCTTGTATCCATATGTCAACATCATCAGGTAGGCTATCTTTCCAATCAACTGTTACTATATACTCTGCTTTCATATTCACGTTGCCAATCTTGGAGATTGGGTTAATAAATAAAACAGTTATAAAGAAAAGAAAAGTGAAACCTAAAAGTGTATTAAATAATAAATCAGTAAAAGGCTCTGTTCTAAATCTATTCTTTCTTCTCATGGTGATTATAATTAATTACTTTATTAATAAATACATTGATTTTACTTTCAAAATAATTGTATTGAATTGATAATAAGACAGAGCCTATAAGGCCTGTGAGTGTTGTATATAGTGCAACTTTCATTCCAGCGCTCATACTAAGTAGTAGATTATTCATTTTCGATAAATTTATTTCATCAATCATAGACAAAGAGCTGAGCATTATTATAAAACCTATCACAGTTCCAACAATACCTAATTTCAGAAGTATATCTGCAACAAAAAAACCATTATCGATGTATTCATATAATTTTATTTTAAAATCCTCCTGAACAGATTTGGGGTCTGAATTAATTGACATTAGCCTCTTATATTCATGATAAGCATCTAGAAAAATATTGCATTTATGCGCAGAGTTTTCGAATTCAATGTAAACAATCGCATCTCTTAACTTATATAAATAATATCCACAACTAAATGTATTATATATAAATATAATTGAAATAATTGAGGATATATAACTAATATCAGCTTGAAGTAAAGCTGATATAAAACCCAGAGATCCTAAAATATAAATTGATATTGTTAGTAATGAAACAAAATAAATCCAGTAGATAAATATATTATCTATCTTTGAAGTTTTCATTTATATAAGTTTCTTAGGATCTAGTATTTTAACTAAATCAGACTTTGACAAAGATGTCATCTTTTCAGCAACATCAAAAATTGAGCTATTTTTCTTATATGCTTCTTTGACAATTTTTGAAGCTAGATCATAACCAATAACTTGATTGAGCTTAGTCGCGATAATTGGATTCCTAAATAAGTTCTCTTTGACGGCCTCTTCGTTAACTTTAAAACTATTGATAAGATCAATCATGCTGAAAGTAGAGTTAATCATTAGGTACAATGATTCTATTATATTATGAGCAATCAAAGGTAACATTGTATTCAATTGAAAGTTACCACTACTCGATGCCTGCATTATAGAAACATGATTGCCATTTACTTGAGTTGCTGCCATCATCACAGACTCTGAAATAACTGGATTAATCTTTCCAGGCATGATGCTACTTCCAGGTTGAAGAGCTTTCAAAGATATTTCAGATAAACCTGAGATAGGTCCACTATTCATCCATCTTATATCATTTGCTATTTTTGATATTGTTGACGCATACCTGGTTAATGCAGAACTTAATGAAAAAATATGATTCTGTGAGCTCATCATTTCTCCTTTGACAGATAAAGGTTTAAATTTAATCTTCGCCTCACTGTAAATCTTATTCAATTCATTACATACATTTTTACCAAACATCTTTGGAGCGTTGATACCTGTGCCTATTGCGGTACCACCAATCGGCAAATATGAAATTTCTTCACATGATAAATCTATTTGAGCTTGGGAAGCTCTAACCTGTTCTTCCCAAACGTTAAGTTCCTGTTCAAAAGAAATTGGTACAGCATCCATCAGGTGTGTTCTTCCAGATTTAATTATACTCGAGAGAGATTCGGCTTTTGAGTTCAAAGATTCACACATGAAGCGTAAAGATGTTGATAGTGTTTTGCACATAGATAGACTAGCAATATTTATTGTAGTAGGGATAACATCATTAGAGCTTTGTGACATGTTAACATCATCATTTGGATGTATTTTTTTCTTTAAATTTCTTTTTGCAATTTCAGAGATAACTTCATTCATATTCATATTTGTACTAGTTCCCGATCCGGTTTGAAAAATATCAACAGGAAAATGATCAATATAATTAAGTGTATCGTTCGAGATTTTTTTACTGATTCCAGCGATGGTATTTGCCTTAGTTTTCGTTAAGATTTTACATTTCATATTTGCAATGGCGCACGCTTGTTTTAAACTAGCCAATGATTGAATAAACACCGGATCAAAGGTGATACCACTGATTTTAAAATTATCAATAGCTCTTTGCGTTTGAGCACCATAAAGTGCATTTTTTGGGACTTTTACTTTTCCTAGCGAGTCTTTCTCAGTTCTAAAATTATTTTTTTTCATAATCCCGTAAATATAAATAAGCTTAATTTTGTGTTATAATACCATTTTAAAAACCTGTTTAATATGAAAAAGTACAATCTTAATATTTCAGCGCCAACAGACGGGAGATACAGTAATTTATGCTCAGAAATTAATAGTATTTTCTCAGAGCATAATTTAATAAAAACTCGTGTGAAAATTGAAATTGAGTGGCTAATCTTTCTTTCAAATCTTAAAGGAATAAAATCTCTACCTAAGTTTTCTCAAAATCAAATTAAAAAACTAAGATCTATTTATATTGATTTTGGACATAAAGATTCATTAAAAGTAAAAAAAATTGAAGAAATCACTAAACATGATGTAAAAGCTGTTGAGTATTATATTAAAGAAAAAATAAAAACTCACAAACTGGTTAGTAGTCATAAAGAATATATACATATATGTTGTACTTCAGAAGATATAAATAACGTAGCTTATGCATTAATGATAAAAGATGCGAGAGACATTTTATTTGAACAAGCTAATACTCTTCAAAAAAAAATTAAAAGCCTTGGGAAAAAATACAAAAGAGTTACAATATTGTCTCATACACATGGCCAGCCCGCTTCACCGTCGACAATGGGTAAGGAGTTAATAAATTTTCAAAAGAGAATAAAATTACAAATTGATAATCTTAGAGCTATTACTATAAAGGGTAAGTTTAATGGTGCAACAGGTAACTATTCATCTCACAAGGTTACCTTCCCAGAGATCAATTGGCCAAGCAATATTAAAAGATTCCTAAAAAGCCTTGGGCTGGATATGAACAGTCATACAACACAGATTGAACCTCATGATTATATTGCTGATTTATGTTTCAAAATTAATCATATAAATTCTATTTTAATTGGTTTTAGCCAAGATATTTGGAGTTACATCTCTAAAAATTACTTTAGTCAAAAAAATATTAAGGGTGAAATAGGTTCATCAACCATGCCCCATAAAATTAATCCGATAAATTTTGAAAATGCCGAGGGTAATTTAGGTATGAGTAATGCATTGACACATTTTTTTGCAAATAAGCTAACAATATCAAGACTTCAAAGAGATTTATCAGATTCAACAGTACTCAGGAATCTAGGTTTGATATTTGCATACTCTATTATTGCTTACAAAAATATTTTTTTAGGACTGAATAAGCTCGAAATAAATAAAATTAAAATCAACAATGATATAGATAATTGCTGGGAGATATTAGCCGAACCTATACAGATGGTAGCTAGAAAATATAATATTGATAATTCATATGAATATTTGAAAAAATATACAAGAGGTAAGAAAGTAGATAATAAAGTAATACTAAAAATTATTGAAACTTTAAATATTCCAAAAAATGAGAAAGATAAGCTCTCTAAATTAACACCGAGAAAATATATTGGATACGCGATAGATTTATGTGATGAATAATTATGATGACGCTTTAGCCCTTATTGAAATTCATCTCGATTCTTTAAACTATGAATATCAATCGCATTATAATCAAATAGAGATTTACTCAACAGAGCAAAATACTATTATTATCAAAATTAAAAATGATGAGCTCCTTATTATCTCGGATGATAGAGAGTACAGATTTACAGAGATTAATGACTTTTTTTTTGAAAAACTTGATTCGTTGCTCACTAATTTTTAGGCTTCATTAATGGAAAGAATAAGACATCTCTAATTGATGATGAATTCGTCAGTAGCATTACTAATCTATCAATTCCAATACCAGCTCCAGCAGTTGGTGGCATGCCATATTCCATTGCAGTTATAAAGTCTGAATCATAGTTCATCTTTTCATCATCTTTTTCAAGTTGTTTTTTGAATCTTTCTGATTGATCTTGTGGGTCATTTAATTCAGAAAATCCATTAGCAATTTCTCTACCAGCAACAAATAATTCAAATCTTTCTACAATATCTGGATTATTATCTGATCTTCTTGATAAAGGAGATACGGCAGTTGGATACTCAGTTACAAATGTTGGATTAATCAATTTAACCTCGACAATTTTTTCAAAAATATCTAACTGAGTTTTGTATAATGAATTTTTAATGGATATTTCAATATCATGTGATTTACAGTAGTTAGCAAGAAATTCATAATCGCTAATATTCTTATTATTTATCTCCTTACAGTATTTACAGATTGAATCATGAAAGTTAATTCTCTCGAACTCCTTTGAAAAATCTAATTTGTAGTCTTGATAATCAAAATCACTCTTTAGCCCTATACTTTTAATTAACTTAATAATCAGCTTCTCAATTGTATTCATGAGATAATTATAATCTTCATAAGCAGCATAAAATTCAATCATGGTAAACTCAGGATTATGTTTCACTGACAATCCTTCATTCCTAAAGCTTCTATTTATCTCAAAAACTCTTTCAAAGCCGCCAATAATGAGTCTTTTAAGGTACAGTTCTGGAGCAATTCTTAAAAATAGATCCATATCTAGACTATTATGATGTGTGATAAATGGCTTTGCTGAGGCACCTCCTGCAATTGTATGCATCATTGGAGTCTCAACCTCAAGATAATTCTGTTCTTCAAAAAATTTTCTAATCTCAGAAATTATTTTTATTCTATCTTTGAAAATTTTTCTAGAGTCTTCAGAGACCATTAGATCTATATATCTTTGTCTATATTTAATCTCAACATCTGATAAGCCATGATATTTTTCTGGCAAAGGTCTTAAGGATTTTGAGAGTATTATGTACTCTGATACATTTAGAGTAAGTTCGCCAGTTTTGGTTTTAAATATTTTACCACTTACTCCTACAATATCCCCTAGATCTGTATGATCTAAATAACTATACATCTCTTTGCCAGTTACATTCTTAGACAGGAAGAGTTGTATTTTGCCAGAATCATCATGAAGATTAGCAAATGTTGAGTTACCCATTTTCCTTATAGTTAGAAGCCTTCCTGTAATTGAAAATATATTATCTATTTTATCTAAGCTTTCTTTATCTTCATTACCATAACGTTCAATTAACTCTTTCGATATTATGTTACGCTTAAATGAATTTGGATAAATTTTTGTTAGTGCTGAAAGAGCATCTAATTTTTTTTTTCGTTCAACTATTAATTTATTTTCATCTGACATTTACAAACCTCTTTTTAAACTTTTCTGAATAAAATCATCTAAATTACCGTCCAAAACAGCTTGCGTATTTCCTGTTTCATGATTAGTCCGAAGATCTTTGATCCTTGAGTCATCTAAAACATACGATCTAATTTGATTGCCCCAGCTTATATCAGATTTTTCTGATTCAACTTGATTTTTTATTTCATTTTTTTTATTTAGTTCATATGCATACAGTTTAGCACGTAACTGTTTCATTGCTGATTCTTTATTTTTATGCTGAGATCTGTCATTTTGACATTGAACAACAATCTTTGTTGGAAGATGTGTAATTCTTACAGCAGACTCTGTTGTGTTTACGTGTTGTCCTCCTGCACCGCTTGCTCTAAATACATCTACTCTTAGGTCCGAGGGGTTTATGTCTATTATAAATGAATCGTCTATTTGTGGGTAAATAAAAACTGAAGCAAAAGACGTATGTCTTCTATTTCCTGAATCAAATGGAGATTTTCTTACTAATCTATGTACACCTGTTTCTGTTCTGAGCCATCCGTATGCATAATCACCATCAACTTTGATAGTTACATTTTTAAAACCAGCAACCTCACCTT
>MDTG01098701.1_pt1 | contig 14136 bp, 8 predicted proteins | sample 811421 | NCBI WGS metagenome assembly MDTG01 (sample SAMN05326645, study PRJNA326480) | marine metagenome | isolation source: seawater | place: Pacific Ocean: South East | collected 2011 | reverse complement strand
GCCGGTCAGAAGTATTTCCTGATGGAGAAGGAAGTGACCCACGTCAACGTCCCCCTTGACGAGGATTTCTATCTCTCGTGTTATCTTTCCCCGGCGACAATCAAGCGGCTGACCGGAAGCGACCGGGCCGGTAAAAACTCGATTACTGCCGTGGGTGGTGAAATTTCCGTGGTAGGTGCGGCAGCGCCTGCCCGCTTTACGTCGCAGGGCAGTGTCAGCAAGCCCTGGTGGCAATCGCCCACCATGCAGCGCACCAATAAGTATCCGCTGCTCAACAAGAACGAAACCCCATTCAAGTTCCTCTGGTGGGACCGTTACCTTGAGATCGAGGCGGAGACCCGCTAAGGCGATCGATTCCAACCCAGTGATGATCGGCCAGCGCCTGACAACGCTCCGCTCATCAAAAAAAGAACCCTATTACAACTACGGGACCTCCCGTAATTACCTCCTCCAATCACGATGGCTGACGCAGAGAGCACGATTGCACTGAGTATCGGATCACAACGTATTTCGATGGCGGTCTTTGATCCCACCAAGGGTGGCGGACTGCTCCTGAAATCCTATGGTTCGCAGAGCATCCTGGCGGATCCCGCCCAGGAAATGACCCGCCTCCCCCAGATCACCCTGGCGGTCAGAGAACTTGCCACCGCTCTGAAAGTGCAGAAGCAGAAGGTGCGCTACTCCATGTCGGGACAGTCGGTCTTCACCCGCTTCATGAAGCTGCCGCCCCTCGATGAAGACAACATCGATGAGCTGGTAAAGTTCGAGGCCCAGCAGCATGTGCCTTTTCCGATCGAGGAGGTGATCTGGGACTGGTCTCTGCTGAACTCAGCAGGCCCCGAGAAGGAGGTGGCTCTGGTGGCTATAAAACGCGACGCCCTGACAGAAATCAATAATACCGTGGCAGAAGCTGGGATCGGCACTCGTGAAGTAGATGCGGCTCCCATGGCTCTCTACAATGCCTTCCGCTACAACTATCCTGGCGAAGAGGACCCAGTCCTGCTCATGGACGTAGGGGCGAAGGCCACCAACCTGGTCTACCTGGAGGGCTCCAGGCTGTTCACCCGGAGTATCGCGGTGGGGGCGGCCTCCGTCACAACTGCGATCGCCAAGGAATACAATATCTCCTTCGCTGAAGCCGAGAGCCAGAAGGTAAGCAACGGAGTGGTCTCCCTCGGGGGCGGGCATACGTCCCAGCTCGACGAGGCTACCGCCCAGCTTGCGACCGTGATCCGTAATTCCCTGAACCGGCTGCCCGCAGAGGTGGCACGAACCAACAACTATTACCGTAGTCAGCAGGAGGGGAGCGCGCCCGCCAAGGTTTACCTCGCGGGTGGCGGAGCAAACCTGCCCTATCTGCCGGAGTTCCTTGAGGAGAAACTACGTATGCCAATCGAGGTATTCAACCCGCTCCAGCGGGTGACCGTTGGCAAGGCGATTGATGTGGAGCAGATCGGGGCGGAGGCACACATGCTGGGTGAACTGGTCGGCCTGGCTCTGCGAGGCATTGATGAGGCCCCTATAAAGATTGATCTGGTGCCGGATGTGGTGGCATCGGAGCGAGCCACCGCCCAGCGCAAGCCCTTCCTCCTGGCCGCCGCCGTCATCATGATCGCGAGCTTTGCGATCTGGGCCCTGAGCAAGTCGAACCACGCGGTGACTGCCGGGGCGGAGGCCGCTAAGATGGAGAAGGAAAAGAATGCCCTTGCGGGCCCAGCGGGCAAGATCGACCGCCAGGCCAAGAGGCAGGCTGACCTGAAGGAACTCGGTGATTCCTATGCGAATCAGCAGGCCCTGCGGGTTAAGTGGATTGAGGTCCTGAGTGAGGTCAAGGACTACTTCACCAGTCAGGACGTCTGGATCACTGACTTCGAGCCCCTGGGCATGCATAAGGCCGGGCAGGAAAACTCGAGTCGTTCGCGCGCTCAGCAGAACTTTGGGAAGCTGGGTTACGGACAGAGCGCTCTCAACGACCTGGACCGTCCCGGAGTACCCGCGCCCACCTCAAGGGGACGAGGGCGGGGACGAGCCAAGGGGCCCTCCATTCCTGAACCCCCCGCCGATGCCATCAATGCGATCCGGATCACCGGTTTCTGGAAGTCGAAACCCGGGGCAGTGACAGAGATCGTGGAGAAGATCAAGGAAGACCAGAAGAAGGAGGGAGCCATTTTTATCCTGAAACGCAATCCCGCCGACCCGGAGAGCGAGGATCTCACCACCGCGGAAATCCTGCCCGTCTACCAGAGTTCGATCCAGGATCCAAATAAGCTGGCAGAGCAGTTCACCATGGTCCTGCCTCTCAAGAATCCCATTTCAGTCAAGTAACGCTCGAGCAACCCAACAACAAACGAATCGAAGCCATGGGAGAATGGATTAAAAACAACAAGTTTGAGGCGCTCCTGCTTCTGGTCGTCGTCCTCGCCGGGCTTGGAGCCTATGTGTTTGGATCTGGCAAGGGTCGAGCCTACACGGAAGCGAAAGCATCCTTCGACGAGCATGCCGCTTCGGTGACCCGCCTGAAAGGCAAGAAGCCGTATCCCAACCCGGAAAAGGCCGCAGAATATGAGGAGCAGGTGAATGCAGAGGAGGAAGTCGTGAAGAAGCTTGAAGAAAAGATGGGATCCTTCCGTCCCGAATCGTTCGAGCAGATCCCCCCGGCCCGCTTCATCGAGAATCTGAACGCGGCCCGGGCTGAAGTGGCGCGCGCTCTTGAGGCTCGTAGCGTCGAGTATCCGGAGGATAAGTTCTATCTCGGCTTCGAGAGCTACACCGGGACCCCACCGGGAGAAGCTGCTACCGCCTATCTCAACTACCAGCTCACTGCCCTCAAGTCTCTTTTCGAAACCGTGGCCGCCGCCCGGCCCAGTGCCTTGGTAAACGTACACCGGCCCAAGCTGCCGGTGGAGGAGGGAAATCTGATGGATGCAGCGGAAGAGCCCGCGAAAGGGCGGGGAGGTCGCACGGTCAGGAAACCCAAGGCGGCAACAGCGCCATACTACCGCCTGCCGGTGGAAGTAACTTTCCGCTCCACCGAGCCGGCAGCCCGGAAGATCCTCTCCGACCTCGCCAGCCATAAGGAGCACTATTTCGTCGTGCGGAGCATTCGCATCCAGAACGAGGAGCGCGACAACGCCCCGGAAAAAGACGAGGTGCAGTTCGAGGCCCCGCCCGCGGAAGGACCGGCGGATGGCGACGACTTCGAGGAATTCGAAGACGTGGAAGACGCGGATGATCCTGCGGCTCCGACTGATTCCGATGTGCCCTCTGCCGATCTGGTGGATCCGGTGTTCGAGGAAGAGCCCGCCGGTGGCTCGGTGATTCTTGGTCGACTCCTGGGGAACGAGCAGATCTTTGTGCTCCTTGAGATCGACATTCTTCTCTTCAAGCCCAAGGCGGTCGAGGAGGGAAAGAGCAGTTGATGCACCGGGGCAGCTCAGCGGGACCCGGTATTTCCGCGGTCCCTTGCTTCTGAAACTTATATCTAGAACAACAAACTGACACATTTCATGGCAAACCTCTCTGACAGCTACGATAAGGCCGTGCTCGTCTTCTCTCTCGTGGTCGCACTGGGTCTCGGAGCAGCGGTCTTTCTCGCGAAGGGAAAGGTCGAGGAAGACTTTGCGGATTCTCCCAGCGGTCGACGGGCCGACGTTCCCAAGAATCCTAACGCAGGAAAGGACGATCTTTACGGCAAAGCCATCGAGGCCATTGACGAAGAGGTAGTTCTGGAGGCGCCCGTCACTGAGGGCGGTCGCAAAATCCAGAACTTCGTAGGAACTCCGCTCTTCATGGTGGCAGGCAAGGATGATCCTGTTGACCTCGGGGACAAGAGCTACCCTCCCGTGCATCCGCCCATCCCCAACAGCTGGTGGCTTAAGCACGATGTCGATCCGGACTGGTCCGACTCCCCGGACCGGGATGCCGATGGCGATGGCTTCACTAATCTCGATGAGTTTACGGGCGAGACGGACCCCAATGACCCAAAGAGCTTCCCCGCTCTTATCGCTAAATTGACCTGTGTGCGTCTTGAGAAGCGGGTCTTTCGGATAACCTACAGTTCGGACACCACGTTGGGCGCGATCAAAGCTGGGGATAAATTCAAGTTCAAGCACGAGGAAGTGGTTGGGGGGCGCCGCGTCAGCACAACCTCCGAATGGATTCAGCCGGGGCAGGCCAGTGACTCCAATGTCTTTGGCAAGGGGGGCGCGCAGTTGCGCTACGAGCTGAAGTCCGTCGAGCAGAAGCAGGAGCAAAATCCTCGCAACGGACTGATGGAGAAATTCAATGTGGCGACCATTGAAGATGTGGGTGGCCCCAAGAAAGGAGACGTAATCGAGCTCAAGAAGGGATCCGCCAATGGCCTGATTATCCGGGATTGGACCGCGATCCTCGTCCTCGCCGCCGTCGGGGAGGAGGGCAACGAACTGAAAGTCGCTGAGCGCGAGTCATTTGCCCTGCCGCTGGACCCAAATGCGGCCGAAAAGCCCTACATGTTCGCAGCAGTCAGCGATCGAGGAGCTGCCATTATAGAGTGGAAAGAGAACGGAGAAACCAAATCGAGGGAGCTGATACCGGCTGCCACTGCAGAATAGGGGCGGCGAGTCAACCCTCACTTCGCACTCTTTCTGCACCATCCTTGAGAAAAAAGCTTCACAAAGCAGTCTCCAACGACAAGAACACGCCCTATCACACCATGCAATTCGCGACGCAATTTACCAATCGCACGGCTCGCACCCTAGCCCTTGCCCTCGGTCTTCTCACCCTTGCACCCACAGTCGTTTGCTCTCAGGACGACCTCGCCCAGCGGGAAATCCAACGACGGGCGGAGAAAGTGCGACAAGCAGAAGAGCTCCTTGATGCAGGCCGCAAGGCCTACCAGGAAGGGGACTATGAAAGTGCGGTCACTAGTTACAATGAAGCCATTGGTGTTCTGCCCGGGGGATTTGCTACCGCGGATCGTCGCCGAGCGCTCGAAGCTCACCTCGCCGATGCCACCGTGGCGCTCTCGCAGCAGTATCGTCGCTATGGCAAGTATGCGGAGGCCCGTGAGAAGCTGAACCAAGTCCTCTCAATCGATCCCAACAACCAGCGGGCCAGACAGGAAATCGAATATCTCGATGATCCCATCCGAACCAATCCCGCCTTGGACTATAACCACACGACCAATGTAGACAAAGTCCGCCGCCATCTCTACACCGCGGAAGGTTTCAAGAATCTGGGCCTCTTCGATGACGCCATCCGGGAATACCAGAAGGCTCTGCGGGTTGACCCCTACAACTCAGCTGCCCGTCGCGGGATGGAAGGTATCCATCAGCTCAAGTCGGATCACTATCGCACCGCCTATGACGAGGCGCGTGCCCGCATGCTTGCCGAGGTCGATGCGGCGTGGGAGATGTCCGTGCCTCCTCCAGTGGAGCTCGACAGCGCGACCGGAGGCCCGCGTCCTTCCCCGGTCGGAGTGACGATCGAGTACAAGCTGAAGAACATGATCATTCCGGTGGTGGACTTCGATGACACGACGGTGGAAGAGGCTATCGACTTCCTGCGCCAGCGCGCTATGGAACTGGACAAGTGGGAACTGGACCCGGTCAAGAAGGGGATCAACTTTGTGATCCGCAAGCCACAGATCACGGGTGCGGCCGATGCCGAGCTCGACGTAGAGGGTGGCCTTGGAGCCATTGATCCGCGTTCGGCCCGGGTAAAGGAACTGAAGTTGCGCAATGTGCCCCTTTCCAATGTTCTGGACTATATCTGTCAGCAGGCCCGGCTGCGGGTCAAGATTGACGACTTCGCGGTTACACTCCTGCCTATCGGATCCGCCGAGGGCGAGGACATCCTGACCCGGAACTGGAAGGTTCCGCCGACCTTCCTGAATGATCTGGGTGGCCAGGGAGATGGGGACGGAGGGGAAGAGCTTGATCCTTTCGCAGGGGACGACACCGGTCTGGGCAATCGCTCGCTGGCGCCTCGCCGCCCGCTCCTTGAAATCCTGAAGGAAGCCGGCATCGATTTCCCGCCAGGGTCCTCCGCTCAGTATATCCCCACAACCTCAACTCTCATCGTAAGCAACACCCCACAGAATCTCGACCTTGTTGACCAGCTGGTGGAGACCATTCTCGGTGGGTCGCCGAAGATGATCAAGATCGTCACCAAGTTCGTGGAGGTGTCTCAGGAGAATTCCGATGAACTCAGCTTCGATTGGATCGTAACTCCCTTCGGTCTGAGCGGGGTTCTTTCGGACGAGCTTTTTGTGGGTGGTGGGACCATCGGTAACGGCCAAACCCGGACGGCGGCAGATTTCATCAGCCCGGTGGCATTCACCAACATCCCCGGGATTCCGGCCGGAAATAACCAGGCGGTCAGCAACATCATGACTGCGGCCAACCGCAGCGGGGACAGCGCGATCACCCGAAACAGCATTGACGCGGTTCTCAACAACCCGAACCGGAGCGCCCAGGTTAACCGTGCCGCACCGGGTATTCTCAGCCTGACCGGGCTTTTCAACAGCGGCCAGCTTCAGATGATCATGCGTGGGCTCGCTCAGAAGAAAGGAGCCGATATCATGACCGCACCCAGTGTGACGGCCCGTCCGGGACAGAAAGCGACTATAGAGATCATCCGTGAGTTCATTTACCCAACCGAATACGAGCCGCCGGAACTTCCCAACCAGGTTGGCGGCAACGGCAACTTCGGCGGTGGCGGCCTCGGCGGCTTCGGTGGCGGCGGTGGCGGCGGTGGCGGATTCCCCGTCACGCCAGCAACCCCGACGGCCTTCGAGACCCGCAACACTGGGGTGACTTTGGAGATCGAACCAAACCTGGGGCCGAACGAATACGTTATCGACCTTCGCTTCGCACCAGAGATCGTCGAGTTCGAAGGATTTATCAATTATGGCAGCCCGATCACCTCCCCGGCTTCGGATGCCTTTGGCAACCCAGTCACTGTTACCATTACCGAGAACCGCATTGAGATGCCGGTCTTCTCGAGTCGCAGGGTGAGCACCGGCATCACCATCTACGACGGGCACACCGTGGCCGTGGGGGGTCTCATGCGGGAAGACGTCCAGGACGTGGAGGACAGCGTTCCGGTGCTTGGAGACATTCCTCTTCTCGGTAAGCTGTTCCAGAGCACCGCCCAGAACCACATTAAGAGCAACCTGATCATCTTTGTGACTGCGCGGATTATTGACGCCTCCGGAGAAAATTACCGGAAGGATGGCGAGGTTGATCCCAGCGGTGGGCCGACCATTGATCCGGGAAGCACGGATCTCGGTGGGGGTGGCCCAGGAGTTCTCCCGGGTGCCGGCAACCCACTCTAGGTCGTCAGTCCATCTTTTTCCGAGGCCCGGCAGAATCATCTGCCGGGCTTTTTCGTTGCGTGGTGTCCGGAAGAGTTCTCTGATTCCCTCCAGTTCATCCCACCGCGGGAGGCTCTCCTCATGCATTCCCTTGCACTAACAGGTGGCGTGGCCACTGGTAAGTCGACCTTTGCACGTATGCTTGGTGAAATGGTGCCTTCGCTGGTGCTCTTCGATTGTGACGCCGTCGTTGGGCGTCTTCTGTCTGATCCAGTGGTAGGATGTGAAATTGTAGCTGCCTTCGGGAAGGTGGTCTCCGGGCATGGTCCCGGTGGCCTGGACCGGCCTCTCCTCCGGGAGAAGGTCTTCCATGACCCGGAGCGACGTATGATCCTCGAAAATATTTTGCATCCGCGGGTGCGACAGGAATGTCTTGAGTTGAAGAGGGAAACTGCTAAGAACACACAGTCGCCCTTGTTCGTTGCGGACGTTCCGCTCCTCTTTGAAAGCGGATTCGACTTTGGATACGAGCGGACCCTTCTGGTTGCTACCACCCGTGAGACCCAGATGATCCGCCTCAAATCCCGCAACGGATACGACGACGACCTGACGGAGGCCATCCTGGCCGCCCAGCTGCCCATCATGGATAAGGTTCGGCACGCTGATGTGGTCTTCTGGAATGAAGGTCCCCGGGAGGTATTGCGGAGGCAGATTTCTCGCTTCCTTCTGACCCTCGATCTGTAGAACGACCCGATGGCCGCCAAGAAGAAAACTACCAAGAAAAAGGCCACGGCCAAGAAGGCTGCAAGCAGGAAGGCTGCCAGCAAGAAGACTGCCAGCAAGAAGGCTGCCAGCAAGAAGACTGCCAGCAAGAAGACTGCCAGCAAGAAGGCCGCCAGCAAGAAGGCTGCGAGTAAGAAGACTGCGAGGAACAAGACTGCGAGGAAGAAGCTCGTTCGCATTAAGACTGCCGGCAAAGAAAACCCGGGAAAGGATTATTCTGGGAATCCGGAAGCCAGCGCCCCTGCTGAAGATCCTGAATCTGAAGAAACTACCCGCGGGGGATCCAAAGAGCAAATTTCTGACCTCGAGGGCCAGCAGGCGTCCTCAGGACTGGAGGTTGTGCAGGAGAGTGCCGAGGAGGCGGCAGGCGGGTTGGGAAGGTCAACCCGAGAAGGGGGCGCTTCCGTGGAACAGGGTGACCGGCCAGAGCGTTCCCCGGCCGGGAAGGTTGATCCCCAGCCGGAACCAACCTACGAAGTTCCAGAGCGGATTGATGTGAATGAGTTCCGTGAACGGTCCCTTGCAGCGCTTCTGGAAATTGCTGCGGCCTACCCCATCAAGGCGAACAGTGCTGCCGGAAAGAGTGCGCTGATCTTCGATTTGCTCTCCTTCTACTCAAAACATGGCACTGTTCTCGAAGCGGAGGGGATTCTGGAACAGGCCAAGGAGAATTACGCCATGTTGCGGGATTCCAAGCGCAGCTTCCGCACCTCGCCCGATGACTTTTATGTAGGCGGAAACCTTCTCAAACAATACGGTTTACGGGCTGGTCAACGTATCCTGGTCCGATTGCGGGCCCCGCGTGACCGCGACAAATACCTCTCCGCCTTGGAAGTCCTCACGGTAGAGGGAAGGCCGGCCGAGGAATTTGAGGCGCCCAAGACCTTCGACCAGTTGACGTCGCTGTTCCCGGAGGAACGCTTCGTGCTGGAGCGGTCCGGTGCCATGGCGGTGCGTCTGATCGATATCGTGGCTCCACTGGGCAAGGGGCAGCGGGGACTCATCGTAGCCCCCCCTCGCGGAGGTAAGACCATTCTACTGAAGGAGATTGCGAAATCGATTGCGCAGAACCATTCCAAGACAAAACTCATCGTCCTGTTGCTCGACGAACGCCCCGAGGAAGTGACGGATTTCGAGGAAACGGTGGATGCCGAAGTCTTCAGCTCAACCTTTGACGAACCATCGAAGAGGCATGCCCAGGTTTCCGACCTTGTCCTGGAGCGAGCTCGGCGCCTTGTCGAACTTGGGCAGGATGTTGTGATCCTGCTCGACAGTCTCACCCGCCTGGCGAGGGGGTATAACAATTCTCAGCGGAGCGGGGGGCCGATCGGGAGTGGGGGCCTGAGTCCTCACGCCCTGCAGAAGTCCAGAAAGTTCTTTGGGGCAGCGCGTAACGTAGAGGAGGGCGGAAGCCTCACCATCGTCGCCACTTGCCTTGTGGAGACCGAGAGCCGAATGGATGACATTATCTTTGAGGAGCTGAAGGGAACGGGTAACATGGAAATCCGCCTCGACCGGGAACTGGCGGAAAGTCGGATTTACCCCGCCATCCATATACCCCAGAGTGGAACCCGTAATGACGACCGTCTTTACCACCCAGACGAAATGGAGAGGGTCATCGAGATTCGGCGGGCCCTGACAACTCTCCCGATCGGGGAGGCCCTCGAGACCCTGCTCCGGCAACTGGCGAAGAATTCCACAAATGCGGAATTCCTCATGCGGGGTATGATTTGAGCAGGAAACCGAGATCTGGAGGGGTTTTGCGACATGTAGTCAGAGGGCTGGGTTTTCCTGTCACCACATTGCGTATACAGTATTGACGAGAATCTGCTTGCAGAGGTGACAATCTGCCCCGAGAAACAAGGAGTCCTGATGCCTATAAAAACACCCAAATCCCTAATTGCAGCAGCAATCCTGCTCGCCCCGGTCGCTCTGAGTAATCCTACGGAACTCATCTTCTGGAACGTGAAGGAGTGGCGACAGGTTGGCCCTCAGCGCAACCTCTACCTTGGTGGGTTCACGAACGTCCTGTTTTACGATGGCAGTTGGACACTCTCAGGCTGTGCTCATCCGTCACCGTTCATAATCCAGCCCAACATTTTCTGCCCTCTGGGAACCACCGCCTTCATAGCGCAGGGAGATATCGATGGTGATGGCGCCAATGACCAGGGTTCCTTCTGGTCCGTCTCGGAAGTGAATCCGGCCACCGTGGTAGAGCCGTTCCGGACAGACCTTTTCAAGATATATTCGGCGCCCCCATCCGGGATCGCAGACCTGCTCCGGGCATCCGAGGGAGATGCCGATGCCATTTTTGATGTGCAGGATACCAGCGTGGTAATCTGGTATAATGTCCTTGGGGGGGCCATCGACGATTACGAAGTCACGCAGTTCGAAGCGCTGCGACCCTACGAGTCCGGAAAGAATGAATTGGAGCGCCATTATTATGATGTGCCGTGGGGACCCTACAAGTTTCTCCTTCCGGGTCTCCTCCCCAGTAACGTGCAGGGGACACCCCCGGACATCGTTTTTGCGGTTGACCACTTGGTCACCCCGGATGCTTATCCTGGCCGGGGAGAGATTGACCAGGGCTGGCAGGTCACAAACACGGACTGGGCTGCAGACGGGGACCTTGAGTTCGATCCACGACAGTTCTATGACTTCCAGTGGTTTGGACTGAATGCGCAGAACGCCCTGCAGTCTGACTCGCTCTTCTTTTCAATGCGGAGTAACCAGTACGTGAACGGCGATGGGATCACCCGCACGGAGAATCAGCCGGACAATTTCGTTTCAGGGAAGGTGACCGGCGTGGCCTGCAACATCCTCGCCACCGATCTGGATATCGACGGGGTCCTCGAGCAGGGTAAGATTTACCAGCTGAATATCACCTCGGGACGACTGGACAACGAGATCGAGTATCCCATTACGGTCTTCGGGACGGGCGGGGGCCTTGCTTTCAACGAGATTCTCACCGTAAACGACATTTCCGGAGGCATTGTCACCGGAGTCGTCGATGCGGTGGCTGGAAACCAGGTCACGACCAACCGGGACCTGCTGGCCTGCCTCGCGCCCAATCAAACCTACCGCCTACGGATCACGAGTGGTCCGTTGGAAGGGACGGAACAGTTTCCGATTTCTTCATGGGGTATTCCGGCGCCTACCGATCTCGATACGGTAAACCCGCTCGCATTGAATGCCGGGGATGGATTCACCCTCACCCCTGAGGCTGTTTCCGCCGTGAGTACGGCGCAGTATGTCGGCCGGCATTTCCTTGAGGGAGACGTCGACCTCGCCAACCTCGTGCCCGGCGGGGACTACCGCATTGAATTCCTTACCGGATCGCTGGCGGGAACGTCAGATCGCATTCGAAACTGGGGATTTCCGACCAACTTCTTTCTTGAGACGGAGCAAGACTTCTTCGGAGAACTCCAAGAGGGTGACACCTTCAGGATCGAACTTCTGGAGCTCCCCTCTAACTTCATATCCGTTGGCGACACCATCTCCTTCAGCCAGACCTTTGAAGACTGGGTACAGGACAAGTATGACGAGGGCGATATGACGGCAGTCCCCGGATTGTTGCTCGCTGAGGAGTATTTCATCGAGCCAGCTCCGGATCTGGTAGTGGACCAGGGACTTCTCGGTCCGCTGTATGCGGTCGCCCGGGAGGATAACATCGTGTTCCCGCCCTATCCGGTCAACACTCCGACCGGCGACCGGGATGAGTTCCTGGTGGGTATTTTCGACAATCATTACGAACTCGGTCCCTTCTTCTTCCGTCCCGGGGACTCCCTGGGGGGTCGCCTGAACCTCTCCCGGAGTATTCCGGGGGGGCAGCTGACAACTGACCGTGTGAATTACATCATGCACTTCCGGGTAGATTTCACCGATACCTATGAAGGCTTCGCGTTGCTCGGAGGGCTCGCAGCAGAAGCCGGCTTTCCCTTTGGGACACCCAGCTCAGAGCGAGCTCCGGCGTTTGACCTAGACCGGGACGGTGCCTCCAACCTGCTGGAGTACGCCCTGCAGAGCGACGTGGCAGACCCCCTCAGCAAGCCTACTTTCCAGTATGCGCTGGATGAGGTCCTGGGGAGCTGCACCGCTACGCTGGTAAAGCGGCCACACACCGGCTCTACCATTCTTTATCAATTCGAATACAGCACGGACCTGCGCACTTGGACCACCATCGAAGACGGGGACCCGATCTTCGAGATCGTCGAGGACAACGAGGATGCGTTGACGGTCGCCAACAGTCTGGCTGATTTCCCTGGCCAATTACCGGCACCAGCGTGTTTCCTCAGGGTGCGGGTCTCGATTCAGTGAATAAGGCTCCCGGGGGCTCGAAAGGGGGCAGACCACTGAGGGGCAGCGGCTTCCCGGTTGTCTCCGACTTTTCCGAAAGCAGACTTTCCGACTTGTGGTCTTCGTGTTGAGATACGACGTGTCCGGGAGGTCCCGGTCAAAAACCTGCGCATGATCGCCACCAGCGCCGAACTTGCCGGAATGGTGGACAACCTGCCATCCGGAGGTCCTCCTTTCATAGGAATAGACCTCGAGGCGGATAATTTGCACCGCTACGCCGAGCAGTTGTGTCTGATTCAGATTTCAACTGGCACAGAGGTTGTCCTGATTGACCCTCTGGCGGTAGATGATCTCAATCCCTTGGAGACCTATCTTACCGGGAATGCAATCTGGATGCATGGTGCTGACTTCGACATGACGCTCCTACGGCGTGAATTCGGTATTCTACCGAAAATGATTTACGATACCCAGATTGCCGCTCGTCTCCTCGGAATCCTTCGTTTCAGCTACGCCAACCTGGTGGACCAGTTCTTTGGGGTAAAGCTGTGCAAGGCCTCCCAGAAGGAGAACTGGGGTCAGCGGCCACTTCCGGCCAAGATGTGTGAGTATGCCAGTAATGACGTCCGCTACCTTTTACCGCTGGCCGCGAAGCTGGAAGAGGACTTACAGGCCCGGGGACGATACGGGTGGTTTGTGGAAAGCTGCGCGGCAGCGATGGAACGGGTCCTCGAGCGGGACCAGGAGCGTGAAGATCCGTGGAGGATCAGGGGCGCAGGGAAGTTGGACCGGCAGGCCCTTGGCCTGCTTCGGGCTCTCTGGGAATGGCGGGACGTGGAAGCCAGGGAATGGGATCGTCCTCCCTTCATGGTCGTTCGCAACCAGCAGCTTATTGCCTGGGCCGAGCAGCTTCGGCAGGGTGATCGGATCAACTTGCCACGAAACGTGAAGGGTGGCAGGGCCCGCCGCCTGCGGGAGGCAATCGAGAAAGCTCGCCAGGTCCCATCCTCCGAGTGGCCACAGCGCAGGAAAGGGACCGGTCGGAGGTGGGACTCGAGACAGGAAAAGCATTTTGAGGTTCTCGCCGATAAGCGTGACAGGGCAGCCCGTGAACTCGAGATTGAGGCTTCTGTCATCGCACCGCGGGCCGCCCTTGAACAGATCGCGTGGGAAGATGAGCCCTCTGAGCATCTTCTTAGCTGGCAAAGGGCCCTGTTGGACCTGTAGCATACCTGCCAGTGTTGGGTTCGGCAGGTCATCAGGAGACAAAAGATGCTGCGTCCGTGGAGGACCGTTTGCGCGTCTCGCAGCTCCGGTTCGAGTGTCCATCCTGTCATGTATTACTCGAGGTTTCTGCAGAGCTCGCAGGAGTGACCGGGCCCTGCCCCGGCTGTGGTCAGGCCATTAACGCCCCGGAGTCAGCGTTTGCATCTGAATCTCCGGGGAGGGCGGCCCGCGGCCCGGGCCCTTCGGAGGTGAGATCGGCACAGGTCGTGCCGGGACGTCCCTCCGAGGCATCCTTCAGTCCCTCCCATTTAGCGGATGTCGAACGCCCGGCTTCCCGGGAAACTGAAAGGGTGGGAGCCAGCCTCGAGCGGGTTGGCGGAACCGGAGGCTGGCAGAGAAAGCAGAAGGATCCTGAACGGGTCCGGCGGGAGGTCCGAAGCCGGCCCGGGCATTTTATCAGGCCCAGCACGATGCTGTCGGATAAGAGTCAGGACAGGCAGGAAAAAATTGCTGTAATCAAGCTGGTACTGGCCCTG
>MDTG01412741.1_pt1 | contig 14138 bp, 19 predicted proteins | sample 811421 | NCBI WGS metagenome assembly MDTG01 (sample SAMN05326645, study PRJNA326480) | marine metagenome | isolation source: seawater | place: Pacific Ocean: South East | collected 2011 | reverse complement strand
TGGAAAGAATCAATCAGATCCATTCCTTTACTGACAACATCGCTGTTGCCCAATATATTACCTAATATACTCATTTTTTCGCCATATACGCCGTAGCGCCAAAGTAGAGGCCAACAATTGAGGCCTGTGAAAGAAACAGCATGTCCGATAGACTTGCCAATGTTGAAAGCCTTGCTTCTGGAATAAATGGAAACAACGGCAAAATTGCATAAATACACATGGACACCATAGCAACCCAAGCCATTCTTCGTTGAGTATCTGCTTTTTCTTCAGTCAATTCTTGCTGAAGCATTTCATGATGCTTTGATATCTCTGCATCACTGACAGTTCCATCGCCATCTAAATCAAATTCTGCATATTTCGATTTTGGCTCTAATTTCTTTGGTGTCATAATTTTTGTTCCACGTAGAACATTACAAATCGATTTCAGCATATATATCCCAATATGCGTCTACCTTTTGACCATTTTCATCTGTAAATCTTTGCATTGCAAGCCAAACCTTGCTAACTGTGTTATCTGATTTTTTTGCGGTTTTAAGATTTGCCAATGCCTCATTTGCGTTTGGAGCGCCTTGCACAGTCTCTTCAACAACTTCTGATCCATCTTTTTTGGTGAAGCCTACTTGTATCATGATATGTTCTCCAAAGTCCCAAAAATTTGATTGATATCTAATGAGCAACTTGATTGAAGGTTTGTGCGTTTTGATTGAATTTTAAATTCTGTGGCGGTTGTTGTAGTTCCAAAAGTTCCCTTATAAGGAAAAAATATACTCTGCCTTCCCAGTGTATCGTCTGGATCAGGCGGGGTAATTTGAAAATAAATTTGATCAACAAGAGTAACCGTAAAAGTACCTGATGAAGTAAATTTAGAATCGCTATAAAAAACAGAATCACTCGCAGAAAATACGATGCCTGATGCTTCAATTCCAATAAATGTTCTATTAGTAGCCGCATCATAAAATACATCACGAATGTTTGCGGGTTCATTTGTTCCGCTTGCATTATTAGTTGTTGCAACACCGCCACTGATATCCACAACATTCAAGACATTTCCTGCTATTTCAATTATTTGAGTAAAACTTGTGCTGTTATCAACGGCGGCAACTGACCCAACACTTACCGCATTCACGCCTTTGCTTTTTTTCATACATCTTACGGAAATAAAAGTCTTTGCATTTGGTGTGTCTTGACCTTCATTTGCAATTCTAAATACAATGGTTGAATCAATTTTTTGTCGTTTTGCGATCCCATTCGTAGGCGCAGGAATAGAAAAAGTGAAATGGTCTGTGAATGAAGTGCTTACGCTTGTGCTGACTGATCTCATCAACGGATAAACTTCGGACACATCACCCGTAATTAGATTTGATGCCAATGATCCTGCTGTAACCGTTCCAAGGTTTGCGCTGATTGCGGCGAGGTTATTGACTGAAATATCAGTGTTTGCAACTTTGAGCATTTTACCCTGCACTTCACTTGTGTAAGAGGATGCTGTGCCATAAACATTTATCGATCTCAACCTTATGTACTGAATCGTGTCAAATGCCAACCCATGAGCAACGCCCAAAATAATTGTTTTTTTCTTACCAACGTCTCCTATGTAAGTGCCAATCAACGTGCTACTGGATGGCGTAAATCCTGATGTGGTGCTGACGTGTACCTCTACAGCGCGAAGGTTTACATTTGATGGATTTGTCCATTCAACTTCGATCATTAACGGTTTATCTGTGGTGGCACTTATACTTGTCGGAGCATCAGGACCAGAATCAGGTTGAGTAACTGTGACATTCATTTGAGTTGTCAAATCACTGTAAACATTATCTTTTGTGAAATGCCTTAACTTTATGTTGTAAGTCTCACCGACCGTGACATTCGAGATACTGGCTTCTGTTTGTCCTTTTGTCGCAACTGCCGCTGTTTGATAAGTGGAATCTCCACTCAGCTTGTACTGGACTTCTGTACCTAATACCTTGGGATCATTTGCATTTGTCCAAGGCACTTTGATATTTATTTTTGTTGTCGGACCTTCCTGTCCCTTTACTTGCGATGGTGTTCCGTTTGTGGGAATAGGACAGGTAGGGACACCGATAACTGGATCAGCGCTGTTATCTTGAGGAGTTTGATATGCACCAAAAGTAAAAATAGATGGTGAAGTCTCTCGCAAAGATAATTCAACGCCTGCATAGACAGTGCCATCATTATCAAAAAATCCAAGAGACATCTCTTCAATCTTAAATAATTTGTTGGTAAACCCAAGACGCTCATTGGTCACGTTGATATGGTCATTTGGTTGCGCTTTTAAAAATTCAGTTGTTGTTGTTAGGTTGATGGTTGTTGTTTGCCTTTGATCTAAAAGAGAAATTTTTTGCAACCTTTGAGCCATGGTCTGAGATGTGGTCATTGGAAAACGCATCTCAAGCGTCTTTTTAAAATGTTGTTTGGCAGCGGCGTTTGCATTTGCACCATCAGGCGTATCTTCTGTTAACATTGTTGCATCTTCAAAAAGCGGCGTTTCTGAAACGTTGAAATTATTTCCTGAATCCACAAAAACTGATTTGACAGAATTGAATAATTCTCCACTTGCTGATTTTGTTGATACTTGCGGAGTGCCAAGAACTTTTTCATCTGTCACAATTAAACTGGCCGTTTGCGTTGCTCCTGCAAAAAAATTGAACTGGCCGTTTGTGTAAGTCAAATTTCCTGCACATGCAGATGAAATGGCTTGTATAACCCCGCCCCCTGCTGAACTAAAATTGAAAAAACCATTTGATGTATAGGTGGTTTCTGTAACACCGTCTGTGGTTAAATTTGCATCACAAATATTTGCGGCATGACAAAAACTTCCAACATCTGATCCATTTGTTGCGCCATCATTTATTTCTGCATCAAGAGCCTTTAGGCCATATGTGGTATCGGAAATAAAATCTCTTACCTGCAAAGCAGGGTTTGATCTTTGTAAATCGCTATTTGCTAATGCATTTGTTCTTGGATCAAAAACATTTTTGCCTTTTACTAAGAAAAACAATTCAGGCAGGGAAGGCATCTTTTCAGGATCATAAACAAACTCCATATAAAAATATGCACAACCGAGAAGCTTGCATGTGGTTGGATAGCGCGATGAATTCTCTTGAGTTGCTAAACCATCAACTGCGGTTTGATCACCTTTGTGAAAAGTAAATCGTATTAGAGCGCCAGAGCCAAAGTTGCTGTCATTATCTGTATTTGTAAAATCAGAATTTGTCGCAGTGAAAACTGTTTCATTGTGTAAGGTTGCACTGGATGTTGTAAGTTCTTTGTTATTAACAAATACTTTAGTAAATCCCTCAATTTCATGCCCTGCAACGACAACCGCCATTGAGAGAACAGCATTATTATTTCCACGGCTGTCCATTTTTACAATAGTGCCGCCAACTCTTGCAAGTCCATAAACAATTTGTCTTGGGACAGCGATTCCTGTCGTAGCAACTTTTTTTCCTAAATTGTCCGCTGAAGCCTCAATTCCTTTATTTGTCAACTGACCAATTCCACCCGCAACTAAAGTGCCGACAAACGCATAGAGCATTTTAGCTTTTATACCTTCAATTAAAGCCAATCCCATTGCCCCAAGACCTACATTGACTAATACAATTGAAAGCCCGACCGTTACAGCAGTTATTACTGCCGCTTTGATTACTTTAGCCATTTATTCGAAAAACCTTGATTGCTTTTGCTATTTTATTGTATCCGTAACCTTCCGATGCAGGAGAAACAATCGCATATCCATCACAAACACCAGTTATGTTTTTACCTTTTGAATCAAAAACACAAATATCACCTTTTTGAATTTGATCTTTTGGCACTTCCATCAAGCCTTTTTCTTTTGTGCCTTTTATCATGCTGTTCAACAGGGTTTCTCCGTATTCTTTTATCGTTTTAACGGCGGTTCTCTTGTTTTCCCAATGAAGGTATTCAGGAATAAGTTTTTGCCCTGAAATCGCCTTACATGCAGAATTTGCGAAAATGACGCAATCCCATCGTCCCCATCTAAATTTACGATCTTTGTTTTCACATAGAAATCTGTGAAACCTTTTTTCCCAATCATCTAATTTTTGCATTATCTTTTATCGATAGTGGCAGATTCGTTTAACCTGTTACCAGATACACCCGTGCCAAATGCACCGCCTCCGCTGAATGTTCTCGATCCCCAACTAATTTCTGTGTCTTGTAATTTGTCCACGGCATCAAAACCTGTATCCGTTGTGCTTGGGTTCAATGCAACCTGTGATTCCTTTGTATAACGGAAATTTGATGGCCTATCTAAATCAATCAGCCTGTTTTCCGTTGTCAAAGTGATTGAGATACCTGCCTGTGTATTATCTTGTATTTGACTTGAAATCATACGCCCTTTATACAAAGTCATAAAACCTTCAACGTGATCTGTGCCTGCCGAGATAAAAGCCATCAGCATTGTGATGTTTCTATTTTGCAGATTTTCATTTAGCGCATATCCAAGCACTGTTGGATTCATTCCTGATAAATTAAATGTAACACCTGAACTTTTTAGATCATTGGAATCTTCAATATCTGATATTGCAAGCAAAGTGCCTGCACCTGTGTAAGTTTCAGAATTAATTGTCAAATCACCAAGTCCAGAATGGAGTCGTATGGTAGATGTATCAAATTCAGCCTTGATGGCATAAACCATATGTTGATTATCTTCGATAAGTCGTAACGCTGATCTTGCATCAATCCCTGCTCTGGTAGCCATCAGATCACCTCAGTAAAACCAAAACTTATCCGATATAATGAAACGTTATTTGCCTGCCATTCAACGGTGTTATCATCAAGCCTGAAAAGCCCCCTATTTTGAGCACTTGAAAATCCAATATGAGAATCATCAGCTAAATCTAATCTTAAATTGGGTTGTATTGGCACAGAATATTTATCTTCACTCACTTCATCAGTAATTACCGCATCGGCAGTCGCTATGACAAGCTGTTTTATATTTCCATCAGAATCTTGAATACTCAGATAATCTCCTTGCAAAACACTGCCTTGATTTGTGCCTACAGCTTTCATTGATAATGCGGTTGATCCTTTTACATTTTGACGGACCTTACAACTTGCAGTGCTTGCTTCATTGACTAACACTGCATCCACCCTTATCTCTGTATTACTTGTAAACGTAGTGACTTTAAAAGTTCCATTGTTTTCAGAATTCACTGCTCCTGAAATAGTTACAAAATCATTTACAACTAAACCATCAAATATTGCAGAAGAAGATGTCACGACAGAATTCGTATTTGCAAAAGTAAGGGTCGCACTATTTACATTGCTTCCAGAATCAACTCTTATGTCGGTATTAAAATGAGTGTGAGCATATGTACCTCTTGGCGTAAAAGCATCAGGATCGCCAAACTTGAAGTAATTTTTTGTCCCTTCAAGATTTGCTAGGAAAGACTGCCATTGCACCACATCTGATCGTTTCATCGGTGCAACAGATATTTGACCAGACCAATAATTGTAATCATATTCTTGAGATCGGTACTTTCCTGAGAATGGAGCAATACTTGTTCCAATAGTTTTGGTCAAATTAAACGTTGATGAAATGATGCCTGCGTTTGTAGGTATTGTGATTATCTTAGGCATTTAATAATCCTCTTCTAAATGACCCACCTCTGCGTGTTGCTTCAAGAACGCTTGCTTTACTTACTTCTGCGATCTGCGGCAACATCTTAGTTATTTCTGTTCTTACAGTCGGAACAACTCCCGTGCTGAAATTAAGATTTTGATTTATTACAATACCACCCCCACCACCGAGAGCGTTTTTGGTATTCATATTATTTAATACTTTGCCGCCCGTGTTTGGAATAATTAACTCAGGTCCACGTTCTCCAACTATCATTGGACGATTTGGTTGATAAGTTCCGCCTTTTGCATTTAAAACGGGTAAATCATCAAACCCTTCCACGTCAAAGCCTCCACTTCCGAAAATAGACTTTAGAATTGGATTGATTACAGCGAGTTGTAAAAATATAGATATTATTTGAGATACTAAATTTTGTGCAAAATTTTTGAAAGAATCCAATGCACTTTTACCTTCTAATAGAGCATTTACGAAATCTACACCAAAAGCATTGACAGACTGAGCCACAGCTTCTGCCATCTTGTCACCCAATGTTTGTTGAACTTCTTCAGCCCCTTCTTTGATTTCTTTTAGATTATCTCTAAGTTCTCGAATTTTCTGATTAGCTTCATCCGTAGTGAAATCCTCACCAAAAATAAATTTAAGAATATCAAGATTGTTAGTATCAACTAAGGTTTGGAGTTGATTGATTTCATCTTGCAATTCCGCAACTGGATCAACCGTGCTTTCCACCAATTTTTTCAAATCTCCAAAGGCTTCTTTATTATTCTTTAAATCAATATCCTCTTGCATTTCTTTCAAAATTGATTTCAGTCTTTCTTGTTGCGTTGGGTCTAACTCATCGAGCGCTGTATTTTGATCCTTGATTAGTTCATTCAATTTCTCTTGAGGTGTTGCTGATTTTTCAATTAATTTTAGTAATCGATCTCGCGCTTCAATTACTTCAATAGTTGGTCCTGTATCTTCATCCTCCTTTTCTTCTTCTGTAGGTTTTTCTGCTTCTCTCGCTCTTAGTCGTGCATCTGTTAAGGCATGAAGCGATAAGATTTGAGAATCAATTTGTTCCGCCTCTTCTTTTAAGTCTCTTCTAGCTTTTTTAGCATCTTTTAAATCTTTTCCCCGTAATCCTGATAAACTTTCATTCAGAATTTCTTGTATTTCGACACGTCTATTAGCTAGGGTTTCAAATTCGCTTGCCATCGCCTCCTCAACGCCGAGGGCATCTTTTGCATCTTCTGCTCGTAATCTGCCCATTCGACCGAGGGTGCTTACATCTCCTGATTCGATTCCCTCCGCAGTTAAAGCATTGGCTACAGATTCAGGTAAGTCTTCAAGTTGCTCTTGCTGTCGTCCTGCTTGGATTGCATCATTTGTCGCATTCACAAATTCTCGCATCGAGGCCGCGACATTTTTTAACATATCGCCAAGACCACCTTCAAATATAGTATTTTGCAGTCCTTTAAAAGCGATTTCTAAATTTGATATTTCTGTGGAAAGCAATTGCATACGCTCCCCCATAATACCGCCAAACCTCTTCTCCAGTCCGCTAATCAAGGCTTGCATGATGATATCAGCACCTTCTGATGTCTTTCCTAATTCAGAAAGTTCCAATCGAGTTTTGCTAATCTCATCTTCTAATATCTTAAATACTGGGATACCTTGAGTTGCAATTTGCTCAAGTTCCACTAACCCAAGACCACCACCTGCGGCCCTTTGCGTGATTCGAACCATTGCGTTAAAAGCTTCTAACGGATTCAATGCTAATGATGCGGCATCACCGAAGGCAGTCATCATTCGATTATTAGGTTCTATGCCGTTGGATTTAAGAGCAATAAATGCTTTCGTGACATCTTCAAGTTGAAATGGAGTTGTTTCTGCAAAGACACGAATTTCATTGAAAAACTCAGCGCCTTGCGCTTCACCGCCTGCAAGTTTATTAAGAGATATTCGGAGGGCTTCGAATTGATCACCCGTGTCAGCGATACCTTTACCAACACGGAAAGCCGCAAAAGCGGCTGTGGTTGTTGCGATTATCGGGCCGAGTCTTTTGAGAGCCGCACCTAATCCGCCAACACCCTTTGTTGTATTTTGCGTTTGAGTTTTTGTCCTATCTAAAGCGGTCTCTAGTTGCTTAGTATCTGCTTTAATTCGGACCAGTAGTTCATCAACCGTTGTTGCCATCAGTCAGGATATAACTCCATCAGTTCTTTCAATCTATCCTGATCCATTGGAGCCTCTTTTTCTACTGCATGAAACTCTTTAAATCCAGAGATAGCCGAGTAAATTTCCAACGGTGACAACTCCCAAAATTCACTCGGCTGTATTCCAATCATGCCAACACAAATTGAAAACAACCTACGCCAATCAATCGGCTCTAGGCTGTCACCGCTTCCTTTTTTCCGTCCGATTCCTCTGAATCATCATTTAATGTCGCAACTAAAAGATTAGCAACTGCGGCACTACAATTGATTAATCCTGTTGATTGTATGATTTTGTTGACATCTTTCACTTGAAAGTTATTGCCACCACCTCGCAACGCATACAACAAAATCACCGACATTTCTTTCATGCGAATATCCGCGTCAGATATTCTCTGCGTAATTTTTAAAATCCCATTATCAAGTTCTTCTTCAATCTTAATTATAGAATCTACAGTTAAACGACACTGATAATCAGTGCCGCCTAAATTAATTGTTATTTGTCCCCTGAGTGGGTTCGTCATCTGACTTCTCCTTTTTAGGTTTGCTTGCCGTTGCAAGATTCACTCTCCAAACACCGTCCCTTTCATCGTAAATCGATGATTCGACAGCACATTTTTTACCATCCACCTCTAGTGATCCAGTGACGGTCAATTTTTTTGAACCTGAAAAGATCAAATCATTCTTGTAAATGATGCCTTTTTCCGTTCCTTTTTCATGCTTGATATCGACTTCTTTGACTGTCATGACTCACCTCTTATGAGAATGTGATTGCACCGCTTGATTCAAGTGTTAAGGAATAAGTTACTTCTCCATTAAACTCACCTGCAAACTCTAATGATGCGATCATGAATGATCCTGCATAGGTTCCCAAATCGGGGACTACTAAATTATAACTTTTGAAGTCACCATTTGCTAATGAACCTCTAACTAACTGGATTGCCGCATCATCAACAAAAACACCTGATCCACTGATAGTCATTGAACTTGTTCCTGCGGTTGCTAGAAGTGTCCTAGCATTCGCGCTGTCTTTGTTTGTAATATCAACTGGCTCATCGTTTATAGAAATCGAAGTAGATCGCAATCCTCCGATGGTTGTAAACGTTGACCCCGAAGTATTTATTTTAACTAATAAATCTTTTCCTTTTTGTGCCGCCATGTTAAATATCTCCTAAATGGATTAACCTAATAATATTGCCCTGAATCGCATGATTCCGTGCCTCGTAATCCCATCTGGGTCGCGTACAAGATCAGAAAACTCAAATCTTAGGTTTATTAGATTAGTTCCTGATACTGTCAGACTGCTATCATGCAACAAAGTATGAATTCTGTCCATTATTTCCTTCGCTTCTTTACTCCCTCGATATCGACTCCAAATGTCCATTTCAACGGTTACCTCCGAACCTGTCGCATCTTTGGTGCTAAAATCGCTTGCCTGATCTTCACCAATTTGGACATAAGGATATCCCGTGTTTTCTGGCACGTCATCGAAAACACTTGCCCCTAATGTGGATGTTAAATTCGAATCATTATTCAAGGCGGCATATATCGTGCTTTGTAATCCAAACTGAAAAATTGTCATGAAATCAATCCGTTAGTTCTGAATATTTGTAATATTTTTTTTCTGCTTTTTATGAGTGCGGGTCGCATAAAAGGACGTTTTCCCATCGTTGCTGTACCAAATTCTAAATGCTTACTGTATTTAGCGGCTGATCTTACTTCACCAACCATAACGAGAGGCGATTTTTTTACAGTCGCAGATATATTACTGGCTAAAAATCCTGTATCGCTTGCAGGTGGTTGATCTTTAGCAGATGCTCTGTGATCTCTGCGCGGTCGATATTTTTTATACAAGACTCCCGTTGGGTTTCCTTGCAAAATTGATTTTACGGCGTGATTTCTGACTTCATCGGCTGATCTTTGCAAAGATACAAAAACCTTTTCTTTCGCAATCTTTTTTTTTGCATCTAAGCGCTTTTGAAAAGTATTCAGATTAACAAATTCCACAGTCATACCGCAACACCCTCTTTTGCTCGAATCACAAGATATTTTTTTCTTTCGTCTAAATTAATAACCGAATCAATATTAAATATCTTATTATCAAAACTTAATCGATTGCGAGTATCAACACCAGTCAAAAAACGCATTGTAAAGCGATATAAGCCTCTTTCGTCCACTACCCCTTGGTCAAACTTAACCTGTGCGGATAATTGCTCTACATGCGCGAAAACCGTCTTATAATTTGACCAAGCAACAGCACGTCCTCCCCCTGCATCTGTGGTGGATGTCACTTGCTGAATGATTACTTTGTGGCGCATTGCGCCAATAGACGCACCATGTTTTGCCATTATCCCAAACTCAGGAGAGTTGAACTTCCAAGGCCACCATATATAACATAAGGCTTATACAATTTTTGAATCATCGGTGGCATGGCTCTTGTTTGCAAATAGTCTTTCATGTCACCTCTTTGATCATACATATAAGCAACGTGCATCAACATGCCTATTTTTAAGGGCTCTGGAACTGAAGACATCGTGGAATAACCAACTTTGTAAATTATCTTGATTGCATTTGCTACCCGTAGAGCAACAGGGAAAGTTTCGCCTGTTCTCAAAACAAGTCTCGCAGGCTCACGACTATTATCCACATAGTATTTTGTATTGGCAAAAAGAGTTGCGTTGTCTGCATCGTCAAATGTATGAACACTTGTTACGCTCTGAACAGGTGCTCTTGAAAGGGTAATATAATTTTTGTAGTAATTCAGATAAGGGCCAGTTCTTGTTCCTTCAAATAAAGGATCATCTCGATCATCTATCGCATCCAAAAACATCGTTAACGTTTGAGTGACGATGGCGCGGTTGGTAAATTCTTCACAAAATTGCCGCGCAGTTTTTCCCATCATCAACAAAATGTCGAGATCGTCATCATCTTGTACTCGGCAGTAAGTCTTAATATCAGCCGCAGTGAGAGGCTCGATTGTTGGTGGCGTTGTAACTGTGACTCCTGCCATACCGCATCCTTTTAATGTTCTGTAGCATCACCCGTATCAAAATTAGTGATTGATGCCAATTCATCATCAGGTAACAAATCAATCAGCCTTTTTCTATTTGATTCGATTGCCGCCTGCACATCACCAAATTTTAATTGCAACGCTGTCATATCTGATTGCAAGTTGCGCAAATGATTAATCACTAAAACAGCATCAGCAGATAAATGTTCAACCGCCCATTCTTTTTGTTCACCTTTGTCATTATCAACAAACGTGAAAGTTTGCTTTTGCTCTTGAGGATTTACTGCTTCCCCATTTTTTTTAATTGCAATTGCATCTGTCATGGTTGCTTTTTCTTCTATCGTACTCATAGCTTTTGCCTCTTTGGTTAAAGTTCAAATGAACTGAGTTATCATATCAAGTGTATTTAGCAACGGCAAGGCAAGCCAATATGAACGGATAAACCGCCCACATCATTCTTTCTAAGCGCTCAAATCTAGCACTTCCCTCATCTAACCTTTGCTGAATATTTGCGTATCTAATCGCACACTCTTTCTCGTGTGCGGAAAGTTTGTCATCGTTAATTATTACTTCTGGCTTTGCCTTTTTCTTCATGGTGCTAATCCTTGATCATCTTCTTCAACAGGTAATGGAACAACGTTCAATCTTGTGACCTTTACTTCTGCATCAACCCATTCTGGCCTGCAAAAAATTGACCCTTCTTGAAAGCCTTGAAAATATTTTCTTTCTCTGGTCATTTCCTGTGCAATCCACTCGCAGTGTTGCGGATTATTAAAATAAGTCTTTTTCTCTGGATCAATCGCCCCTGATTCTGTAATTACTACAAGTGCGATGACCAACTTCAGATTCATCGCCTTTCTTTCAACATTATCTCAATAAGAGTTCCCAACTTTTCGTCAGTCGCTTTGCTGATTTCCGTTTGTTGTGCTAATCCATCAGCGATTGTTTGAATGGCTTGCTCATTCAACTTTGTACGAACAGAATTGTCTGTCGTTGTAGTTTCTAATTTTTCAACAACCTTTGATACTTTTGCTACTTCCTCATCAGTCGCCTGTGCTTGCGCTTGCATTGTGCCCCAAGCGATAGCCGCAGGAATAATGGCCGCTACCAAAGGAACCGCCCAAGATGGGACTTTGATTGATTCACTCATAAAATTCTCCTTTTAAATCAATAACTTATTACCAAGGAACACCAGTTTTTGAAGCTGGCGTTTTTGATTCTGTTATTTGAGCCGCTATGCTCGCTTCGATTGCATCTACATCAATGTCTTCTGATGCTTTGACCCAAGAAATGCAATCATCTTCCGTAAGTTTGGACCAAGTTATATAATCGCTTTTTGATGAGTCTGGTGTAAAACTTGCTGTGCCATAAGATGATCCAAAATGGTCAACTGCACTATCACCTTCACCTACCGTTTCTACATCTTCAGCTCTCCAATGAACCACCGTCACCCCATTTGCAGGTGAGGCTGTTTTCCTCTCCAATTCAACTACCTTCCACGTAACTGCCATGATTTACTCCTCCAGTTTTTTAACACGTTTTCTAAGCTCCTGTATCTCTTTTAAAAGCAAAGGAACCATCTTTGAATAATCGATACCCATCATCTCTCCATCTTCTTGAGGAACGCTTACAGCGTTTGGACAGGTATGTATTACCTCCTGTGCGATCATACCATAATCTTCATGCTTGCCATCACTTTTCCAATCAAATTGTCTTACGAGCAATGAATCGATGGCTGTACCGCTATCATCTGCATCTTCAATATTTTCTTTTAACCTTGCATCTGAGGATGTGTTATATGCGGTTGCACTACCAGTAACAGTAATAGAACCAACAATAGGTGAGCCACCTGTATTTACAAACTCCATAGCTGTACCGCTACTATGTCTTATTACTTCAATAGTGGTTGAACTTACGTTACTGGCAAAAGTTGCTCTCCCATCGTTGCGGAGAGTTATAGCATTGTCTGTATCAGCTACTGCGCTAGTGCCTACGAGAAAATCACCGCCAGATGTCAGCCTAGCAGACTCACTGCCGTTAGCAAAAAACCGTAGTGTTCCGCTTGAACTATTTGTATCTAGATCTAATGAATAACCGCCACCCGCTTTAATTATCATTCCACGATCAGTAGATAATATTGTTCTGTTAGCAGTTCCATGATCAACTCTAAAATCACGACCTGTATCAGTAAACACATTTAATAATGACGCGGGAACTTGTGTGCCAATACCCAATCCCGTTGATGTCAGGCGCATTTTTTCACTACCTGCGCCTACCTCAAATGTCAGCGCAGAAGGTCCATTGAGAAATAACATTCCACTGCTTGATTGAACTCTCTGATTAGCGGCAGTTGTTAATCCAGTTGCGGCATTTACCGTCCCACTGAAATGAGCGTCTTTAAACTTTGCGGCAGTTAATCCCAAATCAATAGCGGCATTATTTGCCGTGCCGTTTGAATTTGCGGGAACTATGGCATTAGTAGCACTTGAAAATTGAATATTTACATTACCTTGACCAATTTGTATTTCATTACCAAAATAAGCAACACTACCTTTTAGGTTTGAATCTTTCCTAAACTCAACTAAGTTTCCGTCCCCAGTAAGACGATTTACATTTAAAGCAACATTATTATCTCTTACAAAAGAACCTGATCCATTGCTTTGAAATCTAATGCCTGCGGAAGTATCGTTATCTGCTGTTTTGCCGATTAATAGGTTGCCGTTTGACAAAAGCACCATTCTCTCTCCACCACCGTTACCACCTTGGAAAGTGTCAAATGCTAAATTTCCATGTCCAGTCCCTGTTACTTCTCCTCTAATTCCTGATACTTTACCTGAATTAAAATTAGTGGCAGTTGATAAAAATGTTATACCAGTTGAGGCTTCACCAAATGAAAGAGATGTTACTGGTGAGACTCCAATACCAACGCGGCCTGATGAGTCAATCCTCATGCGTTCTGTAACGCTACCATTCTTTCCTGTAGTAAACGTCATTTCTCCGCCAGTAGTATCCGTCGAAGTAGCGAAAAAACGCCCTATTTTAGAAGCTGATATAAAATCAAAGCCTGCATTGTTGGCATTAAATGTGCTTAAAGTAGCATTTGTAGAAATAATAGAACCGACTACATCTAACTTTGCTGAATTAGCAGGCGATGTGGTTCCAATACCTACTCCGCCAGCACTATCAATACGCATACGCTCTGAACCGCCTGTTTTAAATGTTTGACAGTTTCCAGCAGCTGAACCAAATAAGTTAATTGCTACACCATCATTTTGTGTACCTGATGCATTTATTCTTAACCAACCAT